>Ga0224547_1000067_pt1 | contig 22379 bp, 19 predicted proteins | sample 714P21014metaG_FD_179908 | JGI IMG/M metagenome (GOLD analysis project Ga0224547, IMG submission 179908) | Peat soil microbial communities from Stordalen Mire, Sweden - 717 P2 10-14 | ecosystem: Environmental > Terrestrial > Soil > Wetlands > Peat | place: Sweden: Norrbotten County, Stordalen...
TTCACTATCCAGCCCCGCATCGACGCAGATCGGAAAGCGGAATGAACTCGGCCCCGTGATCTGCATCTGGAATCGCGTAACCCCGTCCACGAATATCTCATTGATGGTGTGTGGGCTGATGAAATCCCTGGCGCCCGCGCCGTTGACGAACACCGGCATCTGCTCGGTGCGGCCCACCAGATTCTCGATCACGATGCGGTGCGCACCCGGCGCACTCACGGGGCGCAGAATATCCGACATTCGGTAGCGGATCAGAGGCATGGTGAAATTGTAGAGATTGGTGATGATCGAGTGATCTTCGTAGAACTCGAATACCAAATCGTCATCGATGAGCGTCATGGTGTCGGTGCCGGGATTCGATATCCCCAACATCATGTGTTCCGTACAGGCATAGATACTGGAAGCGACTGCGCCGCCGAAGGCGGCCGACAGGAATTGCATGTCGGCTGTCGTTACCATTTCTCCAGTGGCGGCTACGGCAACGGGTTTGATGTCGAGCCGGCCGGCGCGCTGTTCCTCGCCCAACATTTTCAACGCCGTGGTATAGCCCCACAGCATATCGGGCCGGAATTGATTGATGCGTTCCACCACCTGCGGCAACGGTGTGTTGACCTCGAAGGCCTGCGCATTGACGAACAGCCGTCTCACGCCCTGCTGCAAGGACGCGACGCTCGTGGCGCCGGCAAAATGACCGCCGGTCGCGCCGTAAAACGCCACCCGAATCCGCCGGGGGCGCAGGCGCGTGCGCGGAAACAAGCTGCGATATGTGTCGCGGTTGCGCAGGGTCGTCGCGCGCATCCGCGCATGGTCGGCCGGCGCGTACAGGAAGTAGCCGACCTCGCCGGACGTACCCGATGTGTGCATGACCGTAAGCTCGTTGAACAGCCGCTCTTTCGGATCCTTGGAGAGGCTCAAGAAATCGGCGACGACCTGTTTCGTGATGCGCGGATCGGTGACGATGTCGTTGAAATTGCCCATTAGAAGCGATTTTGTCAGCACCGGGAAGTCCGCCGGCGTGCAGGTATTCAAGTCGATCGCGCGCTCGCGCACGATGTTGGCGTAGTAGGGAGCGTGCGCATCGGCATGGCGCGCCAGAGCGCGGAATTTCTGGTTCTTGACTGCCTCGAGTTCGGCGCGGGATTTAGGCTTAAGCATTAAAATTCGGCGAATTGATAGGACGAACTTATGAATTTACAATTATACTAATTAAATGAAAGGTTTAGACCGCAGAATTTCCGTTGCCCCCATGATGGATTGGACCGACCGTCACTGTCGGTTCCTGCATCGCCTGTATGCGCCCCATGCGTTGCTTTACACGGAAATGATCGTTGCCGCGGCCATCGTGCGCGGCGATGTGCGCCAATTGCTCGACCATGACGCGGGCGAGCACCCGGTCGCGCTGCAGCTGGGCGGCTGCAACCCCTCGGAGCTGGCGAAGGCGGCACGCATCGGCACCGCCGCCGGCTACGCTGAAATCAATCTGAACGTGGGCTGCCCCAGCGATCGCGTCCAGAACGGCTCCTTCGGCGCCTGTCTCATGCTCAAGCCCGCGTTGGTGGCCGACTGTGTCCGCAGCTTGCGCGATGCCACCCATTTGCCGGTCACGGTGAAGTGCCGCATCGGTATCGATGCGCGCGATGACTATGAGTTTTTCCGTGAATTCGCCGATGCCGTGGTGGCTGCAGGCATCGATGCGCTCATCGTGCATGCGCGTGCGGCGATCCTGGCAGGCTTGTCCCCTAAGCAAAATCGCGAGATTCCGCCGCTTAAACACGACTTCGTGCATCGACTCAAGCGCGAACGGCCCGAATTGACCGTGATACTGAACGGCGGACTGTCCGACGGCGCGGCCGTTGCCGCGCACCTAAGAGAGGGCGTCGATGGCGTCATGCTGGGGCGGGCCGCCTATCATCGTCCCATATTGCTCGCCGAACTGGAGCGCAGCCTGATCAACCCCGCTTGGCCTATTCCGGAGCCCTGGCAGATCGTCGAGCGCATGGTTGCCTATGCGAAAACCTGCGCACAACGAGGCATGCGCTTGCATTCGATCACGCGCCACATGCATGGAGTGATGGCGGGCCGCGAGGGCGCTCGGGCGTGGCGGCGGTTTCTCTCAGAGGTCGCGGCGCGCCCCGAAGCGGCTCCGGAAACGCTGTTTTCGGCGTTACCCATCGTAAAACAGGGCATCGCTGCATAAACGCCCTAAGCGGCCTCAACCGACGTTAAGTATAATAATGTTGGCAATGGGCAAAGAAATCGAAGTCGCCATCCTATTTGCCGATGTCGTCGGCAGTACCAAACTCTACGAGTTGCTGGGAGATGTGCGCGCGCGCGACATGGTCGGAATCTGCATCGACGTGATGCGCGCGGCGACCGACCAGAATCACGGCACGGTCATCAAAACGATGGGCGATGAGGTGATGGCGACCTTTCCCACCGCTGACGATGCCTTGAATGCTGCCGCACAGATGCAGCGACAAATCGTCTCGCATCCGCAGCTCAAGGTCGACGAACAGACCGTTGCCATCCGCATCGGCTGCAACTTCGGTCCCGTGGTGCTGGAGAACCGAGATATATTTGGATCTGCCGTACATACCGCGAATCGAATGACCAGTCAGGCGAAGGCCGGCCAGATCATGACCACAGCGACCATGGTTGAGCGCTTATCGCCCGACTGGCGCGCCTCGGTGCGCCAGATCGACATTGCAACGCTCAAAGGGCGCAGCAGCGAGGTGGCGCTGTTCGAAGTGTTGTGGCAGACCGAGGATGTCACCAGCATGGTGCCGGAAATCGCCATTAGCTCTCGCGAGCGCGAGAAGGCGAGTAAATCGCAACGCCTGCGCCTGCGGTATCAAGGGCAGGAAGTCCTCGTGAACGAGACTCGCGCCAACATCACCATCGGCCGCGCGGAAGAAAACGACCTGGTAGTGAAAGGCAATCTCATATCGAGGCTGCATGCGCGCGTGGAAATCAACCGCAATAAGTTCATGCTGATCGATCAAAGCACCAACGGCACCTTTGTTCTTGGTAAGGACGGCGAGGAAGCCTTCGTGCGCCGGGATTCCATGCAAATTCGTGGTGAAGGCTTGATCGGACTCGGCAAGGCGCCCGATAGCAACTCTTCTCAGGTTATTCGTTACACCTGCGAGGAATGAACCCGCTGCACGGCGTTTTTGAGCTCCGTCTTCAGTGATTGCGGCACGCGGTCGCCGAATTCAGCCAGGTATTTGTCGATTCCGGCAAATTCTTCCTGCCAAAGCTGCGGATTGACCGCCAATAGTTCTTCGAGCGCAGCCGGACTAATCTGCAATCCCTGCAAGTCCAAATCGGCAGGATTCGGCAGGTGCCCAATCGCGGTATCGCGCGCCGCGGCTTTTCCGTTGCAGCGATCGATGATCCAACGCAGCACGCGCATGTTCTCGCCATAGCCCGGCCACAAATACTTGCCGGCGCTGTCCTGGCGAAACCAGTTGACGTGAAAGATTTGCGGCGGCGTTTTGAGCTTGGCGCCGACATTGATCCAATGCGACCAATAGTCGCCGAAGTTGTATCCCGCAAAGGGCTTCATGGCCATCGGATCTCGCCGCACCACGCCGATCGCGTCCGTGGCGGCAGCCGTGGTTTCCGAGGCCACGCCGGCGCCCACGAGAACGCCGTGCAGCCAATTTCGCGCCTGGTACACCAGGGGTGCCAGCGCGCGGCGACGTCCGCCGAACACGATTGCCGAGATCGGCACGCCGCCAGGCGCATCCGCAAGCTTTGAATAGCCTGGGTTTTGCTTGGCAGACACGGTGAACCGAGAATTGGGTTGTGCCGCAGGGCCATTGCCTAAGTCGTAAGGCCTTCCCTGCCAATCGGTCACGGGCTTGCCTTCGGTCAAACCCTCCCACCACGGTTGATTGTCGGCAGTCAAACCGACGTTCGTAAAAATCGTGTCCTTATGAATCATCTCGTACGCGTTGCGATTGGTCTTGGCGTTGGTCCCGGGCACCACGCCGAAGTATCCGGATTCGGGATTGATGGCGTACAGACGACCGTCCTTGCCGGGATGCAGCCAAGCGATGTCATCGCCCACGGTCCAGACCTTCCAGCCCTTGTAGCTCACCGGCGGAATCAGCATCGCCAAGTTGGTCTTGCCGCACGCGGAGGGGAAGGCGCACGCCAGGTAGTGAATCTCACCCTGAGGATTTTCGATGCCGACGATCAGCATGTGCTCCGCGAGCCAGCCCTCGGTGCGCGCCTGCCAACTGGCAATGCGCAACGCATGACACTTCTTGCCGAGCAGCGCGTTGCCGCCGTAGCCTGAACCGAAGCTCTTGATGGACAGCTCTTCGGGGAAATGCATGATGAAGCGGCGTTCCGGATTCAAATCGCCCGTGGAATGCAATCCCTTGACGAAGGTGCCGTCGCGCGTGATGCGCTCCAGCGCGGCGTGCCCCATGCGTGTCATGAGTTGCATGTTCAGCACGACGTAGGCGCTATCGGTGATTTCAACGCCGCAACGCGAGAAGGGCGAGTCGATGGGGCCCATGCAATAAGGCACCACGTAGAGGGTTCGGCCCTGCATGCAGCCTGCGAACAAGGCGTCCATTTTCGCGTGCGCCTGTTGCGGGGCGATCCAATGATTATTGGGGCCTGCATCTTCTTTAATCTTCGTGCAAACAAAAGTCAGGTGCTCCACCCGCGCCACGTCCGACGGGTGCGAGCGCGACAGCACACAACCGGGAAAGCTCTGCGAGTTGAGCGGCAGCAATTGCTTATCCGCCAACAACTCCCGCTGCAGGGATTGGAATTCAGCATCGCTGCCATCGCACCAATAGATCTTCTGCGGCTGCGTGAGTCTGGCGACTTCCTCGACCCACGCCGCCACGTCGCGATTCATGGAGGCAAGTGTCACGTGCTGCAGGGCTGTGGCCATGTTGGTCCCTTAGAAGAGAGCTTGATAGACCTATAAGGATGACAGATGGGTCTGTGCTCGCCAACTCCCTTTGATACGTGAGAATCCGCCGACAATGAAATTTATAGGCAGCCTTTAGATCTTCGCAAGATAGGGGAAAAATCTTTGCAAAATAGGAGAATTAAATTTCGAAATTATTCCTAAGTATATGATTCTAATTGTCTTACAATCAACTGAAGCGATCAAACGCGCCAACAATATGAACAGAAGCAGATTCCACGCATCGCTTGGGTTGTTATTCACCCTCCTCTTAGGTTGGGTTGCCAACGGCCAAGCAGATTCAGGATCGATGGCCATCAAGGCGATCGCCGAGGTCGAATTGCACACCCTTGAGCGTGGCCGGGAGATTTCCAAATTGGTGCCCGCGGACCGGGTGGTATCGGGTGATTGGGTCATTTACACGCTCGAAGTGCGCAACACCGCTTCGACCATCGTTCGCGCGCCGACGGTGACCTACCCTGTTCCGGAGCATATGTCATACGTGGCTGATTCGGCGGTGGGGCCCGCAACCGAAGTCAGCTACTCGGTGGACGGCGGCCGCAGCTTTGATGTGGCGGAGAATTTGAAGGTTCAGGACGCGGATGGACAGCTGCGTCCCGCCGCCGCCGCCGACTACACCCACATCCGTTGGCAATTGAAGCATAGCCTGAAGGGCAATTCCGTGGCGTTCGTGCGTTTTCGCGCGCGCGTGAAATAGTCCGCGCCGATTCGTCGTAGGCTAGGCTAAGTGATCCGATGAACAGTGACTACAAAGACATTTTCAACATGGCCGGCCCGCTGGCGCGGGCGCTGCCCAACTATGCCTATCGGCCTGAGCAGGCTGTGATGGCCAAGGCGGTGGGCGCGGCGCTCGCGCGGCTGGAGCCCCTGATTGTCGAAGCGGGCACGGGCACCGGGAAGACCTTTGCGTACCTCATACCCGCTCTGCTGTCCGGACGCAGCGTCATCATCTCAACCGGCACTCGGACGCTCCAAGACCAACTGTTCCGGCGCGACGTGCCGATGCTGGCGAAAGCTTTGGGATTGCCGGTCAAGATTGCGCTGCTCAAGGGCCGCACCAACTATCTTTGCCGGCATCGTCTGGAGCTCGCAACCCAACAAGGCACTTTGCTGGGCCCGGAGCGCCATGTCGCCCGCCTGCTCGCGCGGGTGTCGCGATGGGCAACAACCACGAAGACCGGTGATCTGGCCGAGCTCACCGACCTGCCGGAGCAGTCCCCGGTGTGGCCCAGCATCACCTCGACTCGCGAGAATTGTCTGGGCCAGGAGTGCGCGCAATTCTCACGCTGCCATGTGTTCGACGCCCGCCGCAACGCGCAGGCCGCCGACATTGTCGTGGTGAACCATCACTTATTGCTGGCGGATTTGGCGCTGAAGGACGAAGGATTCGGCGATCTCTTGCCCGGTGCCGAGGCGGTCATCCTGGATGAAGCGCATCAAGTGCCGGATATCGCAGCGCAGTTCTTCGGTAAAGGGTGGTCGGTGCGCCAGGTGCAAGTCTTGATGCGGGACATTACCGCCGAGTTGGCAGCTGCGGCGATTCGCGCGCCGGCCATTGTCGAAGCGGTGCTGGCGGTGGATGGTCACCTGGATGGATTGAGATTTGCTCTACAACGTCCCGCCGGCCGCTATGAATGGTCGGATCTGCCGGACGCTTTTTTGGACGCGCTGCCGGAAATCGAAAATGCTTTGAGCGATTTGGCGATGCGACTCGAGAACTTAGGCGGTGGCGCCGGTACCGCGAACTGCTCGCGCCGCGCCGCGAAGGTGGCCAATGCCCTGGCAGAGTTGCGCGAACTGTCAGACGATTCCGGATTGCGCTGGGTCGAGGCCGCGGCGAACGGCATGACGCTGCAGTTCACGCCTTTCGAAATTGCCGAGCGCCTGCGCGAGTACGTCGAGTCGCGGCCCTGCGCCTGGGTATTCACCTCGGCGACCTTGGCGATCGGTGAAGATTTTTCGCATTTTGCCGCCCGCATCGGCCTTGGCGAAGCGCGCACGCTGCGCATCGACAGTCCCTTCGATTATCCAACCCAAGCGCGGTTGTTTCTGCCGCCGCGAATGCCTGAGCCGCAGGACCCGGCATTTGCCGACAAATTCATCGACGCCTGCGCTCCGCTGCTGAAAGCGAGCGGCGGCCGAGCGTTCCTGCTTTACACCAGCTATCGCGGATTAGCGGAGGGAGTTCGCGCGTTGAGGACGCGTTTTCCCGATCCGCCTTTCCCGGTTCTGGTACAGGGCGAGGCGCCACGCGAAGCCTTGTTGAATCGATTTCGAGAACTCGGTAACGCCGTGCTGCTGGCGACGGGAAGTTTTTGGGAAGGCGTGGACGTCAAGGGTGATGCGCTCTCCATCGTGGCGATCGATAAGCTGCCCTTCGCTGCACCCGATGATCCGCTGCTCAAGGCCCGTCTGGAAGGCATTCGCCGGCGGGGTGGCAATCCATTCTTCGAATATCAATTGCCGCAAGCGGTGCTCGCATTGAAGCAAGGGGTTGGACGGCTGATTCGCGACTTCGACGATTTTGGCGTGATCGTCATTGGCGATCCGCGCATCAGGACAAAGGCATATGGGCGCGTATTCCTGGAGTCGATGCCGCCGAGTCCAATCGTCACCGAGAGCGCGGTGGCGGCCCAATTCTTGAGCGACCGATTGGCGCGCCAGGCAGCGATGCCTGCCAACGCGGAAGTATTGAGATAATGCGCGTTCTGGCGTTGGATGCGGCCACCGAGGCGTGCTCGGTTGCGCTGCTGTCGAACGGCGATGTGATTGTGCGCATGGTCGAGTCGGGCAAAAGCAGCGCGCAGCAAATCTTGGGCCTGGTCGAAGAAGTAATGGCTGAGGGACAGGTATCGCTGTCCATGCTCGACGGTATTGCCGCGAGCATAGGACCGGGCGCTTTTACGGGTGTCAGGATCAGCGTGGCCGTTGCGCAAGGACTGGCATTCGGCGCGGATCTGCCGGTTGCGCCGGTCAGCACGCTCGAGGCGTTGGCGCTGCAAGTTTTGTACGCGGCACCGGGTCCGGCCCTTGCCTGCCTGGATGCGCGCATGGGCGAGGTGTATTGGGGCTGCTTCACCGCGGATGCCGCACGAGGGGTGATCGCGAGCGGCGCGCTCAAAGTGGGACCGCCCGCCAGCGTTGCCTCGGGGCTCAAGGGCCGGCACATCGGCATTGGGCGCGGCTTTTCAGCTTATCCTGAGCTGGCCAAGACTCCGGGCGTCGAGATCAATTCGCGCGACAGTTTGGCCTTGCCGAATGCCCGCGAATTCGCCCACCTTGGCGCCCAGCGGCTCGCCGGCGGCGGCGGACTCGACCCCGCCGATCTCAAGCCGCTCTACTTAAGAGACAAAGTGGCACTGACCGAAGCGGAACGCGCCGCCCAGTCGCGGGGGCCTGCCTCAAGACAGGTCCCCTAGTCATGGAACTGTCACAATCGAAGTCTGTAATACTCGGCTTTGGAATCAAGGGACTATCGTAATGTCAGCCAGGCGCATCCTTGTGGTCGAAGACGAAAAGGCTATTCGCGACATGATTGCTTTCGGATTGCGGCGCGCGGGCTATGAAGTTCGTGAGGCTGAGGACTGCCGCGAGGCCCGCGCTCGCATTGTGGACGTTCGGCCCGATCTCATGCTGGTCGACTGGATGTTGCCCGATATGAGCGGCCTGGAGCTGACCCGATCACTGAAGCGCGCCAAGGACACCGAGGAAATTCCGGTCATCATGCTCACCGCAAGGGCGGAGGAGCAGGACAAGGTCAATGGTCTCGAGGGCGGCGCGGACGACTATATTACGAAGCCTTTTTCGCCGCGCGAATTGCTGGCGCGCATCCAAGCGGTGTTGCGGCGTGCCGCACCCGCCGGAGCGGATGACATCGTGGAAGTCGAGGGCCTCAAGCTCGATGACTCGAGCCATCGGGTCAGTGCCGGCGAGCGGGAAATCGCCCTGGGGCCCACCGAATACCGCTTGTTGCATTTCTTCATGACCCACCCAGAACGGGTATTTGCGCGTGGTCAGTTGCTCGACCGCGTCTGGGGGGGTAATACTTACGTCGAGGAGCGTACCGTGGATGTGCACATTCGCAGACTGCGCAAGGCGCTCGAGCCATATTCATTGGAAAAATTGGTGCAAACAGTGCGTGGCGCGGGTTACAGATTTTCGACGCGGGACGCCTAAGCGAGCAGGCTCTTAATCCCATGGCAGCGATGTGGACCTTCGCGCTCGCGCGGCTCGCGGGCATTTTGCTGTTGGGCCTGTGTGTGGGTCTGCTGATCGGGCCTATTTGGGTGTGGATCTTAGGGTCAGCTTGGCTGTACTTGGGCTGGCAGTTGCTGAATCTCTATCGGGTGGACCGCTGGCTGCGTCTGCGCTCGCAAATCGATCCCCCCAATATCGGCGGAATTTGGGGCGACATCATCGCCCAGGTCATCCGCCTGCATCGTCGCAAGCAGTATCACAAGCAGCGCCTGGTACAGCTCTACCGCGAATTGCGCCGTTCCACCGCCGCGCTGCCGGACGGGGTCATCATTTTAAGTCCCCAGCGCGAGATCGTCTGGTTCAACCGCCAGGCCGCGCGACTGTTGGGTCTTAGACGGCCGGTGGACGTGGGCTTGCGAATCGACAACCTGATTCGCGCCCCCGAGTTTGCGCACTACTTGTACAGCGATGATTTCTCGATGCCGCTGGTCATCCGCCCGCCGGTGCAGATCGACATGTTTTTGGCGTTGCAAATGGTGCCGTACGGCGGCGGCCAATCTCTATTGCTGGTGCGGGACGTGACGCGGCAGATGCGTCTTGAAGCGATGCGAAAAGACTTTGTCGCCAACGCATCGCATGAGCTGCGTACGCCGCTGACCGTGATATCCGGATACCTGGACACCTTGGCGGATGATCCGTCGGTCGATCCAGCCTGGGACGGCCCGATCAAGGACATGCGGACCCAGGCGCAGCGCATGAACGCCATCATCGCCGACCTGCTGGAGTTGTCGCGCTTGGAGTCCGCGGACGGAGAGGCGGCGCGCGATCCCATCGACGTGCCGCACATGCTGGAACGGCTGCATCGCGATGCGCTGATCAGTGCGGATCGGCCGCGCCAAGTGTTGTTGGATTTGGAGTCCAGCGATGGCCTGTACGGAACCGCGCACGAGATTGAATCCGCGTTTACGAATTTGCTGGTGAATGCGCTGAAATACACACCGCCGGAAGGCGCAGTGCGCATGCGTTGGTGGACCGACGATGAGGGCGCCTATTTCTCCGTGATAGACAGCGGTATCGGCATCCCGGCGGAGCACATTCCGCGGCTTACCGAGCGCTTCTACCGGGTCGATGCGGGGCGTTCGCGCGGGCAGGGCGGCTCCGGGTTGGGATTGGCCATCGTCAAGCATGCCCTGCAGCGCCATGGTGGCTGGCTCGACGTGCAGAGCACGGAGGGCAAGGGCAGTACCTTTACCTGTCACTTCCCTGCGCAACGAATTTGGAAACTGGAGCTGCGCAACGCCGCCAGCGCATGAAAGTCACAAATATGACACACATGGTTGACGTAGGCTGCAATCGGATGTAAACGAACGCGAGTATTTTGTACGCACGCACTTTTGCAAGTGCATCAAGGTTGAATTTATGGAAACCGCCGATCTTACCCATCACATATCCCGCCGCTTCAACGAAGACTTGGAGAAGGTGCGCAACCAGGTGCTGCAGATGGGCGGGTTCGTCGAACAGCAGCTGCACAAGGCGATCACCGCTCTCGTCGAAGGCGACAGCCGCTTGGGCGAATCGGTCGCGACCGATGATTACAAAGTCAATGGCATGGAATTATCGATCGACGAAGAATGCAGCCGAATCCTCGCGATTCGAGCACCGGCGGCCGGCGATCTGCGCGTCATCGTCGCCATCATCAAGACCATCACCGACCTCGAGCGCATCGGCGATGAGGGTGAAAAGATCGGCTATATCGCATCGCGACTGGCCACGATGGAGCGACCGGCCGACAAGTACCGGGAGGTCAAACATCTGGGCAGGCAGGTGGCGCAGATGGTGCACGATGCGCTGGATGCGTTCGCCCGCATGGACTCTCAGGCCGCGCTCAAGACCGCCCAGGAGGACAAAATGGTGGATGAGGAGTACGAGTCGATCCAGCGACAGTGCATCACCTTCATGATGGAAGACCCGCGCACCATCCGGCGCGCGCTCGAAATCATGTGGATCGTGCGTGCGTTGGAGCGCATCGGCGATCATGCGAAAAACATCTGCGAATATGTGATCTACATGGTGCATGGCAAGGATATTCGCCATTCCTCGCTCGAGGACGTGGCGAAGCAGATCGACGCGGCGCACGCCCTCATGCGCCGCTGATGACGGCGCGACGCGGGAATCTTCTTGGGTTTTTGGCCTGCGCGTGCTTGCTGGCGTACGCCTATTACGCGCAGTTCGTCCTGCATTTGGAGCCCTGTCCGCTGTGCATTTTTCAGAGAATCGGGGTATTCGCGTTGGGGGTGCTGTTCCTGATCGCGGCGCTCCACGACCCTACGGCCTTCGGCAGGCGGGTGTATGCGGTGCTTTTGTCAGTGGCCGCGCTGGCCACGATCGGCATCGCATTGCGCCATCTCTATATTCAGAGTTTACCGCCCGGCAGCGTGCCGGCGTGCGGCGCATCCTTGGAATTCATGCTCAAGGTTTTCTCCTTGAGCGAGGTGTTGGTCAAGGTACTGACCGGGTCCGGTGAGTGCGCCCGAGTGACCTGGGAGTTCTTGGGGTTGGCGATGCCGGCGTGGGTGATAATCTGCGCCGTCGTCTTGGGCGGATTCGGGTTGTGGGTCAACCTGCGGCACCAGCGGCCCGTCCTGCGCTTCTGATGTCGAGCACCCTGCAATTGACTCAAGCGTTGATTGCGCGCCAGTCGGTCAGCCCCATCGATGGCGGATGTCAGACGCTGATGATCGAGCGACTCGCGGCGGCAGGTTTCGCGGTCGAAACCCTGCGCTTCGGGGCGGTCGACAATTTTTGGGCCAAGCGCGGCAGCGGCGGTCCGGTGTTTTGCTTTGCCGGTCATACCGATGTCGTGCCCTCGGGGCCGCTCGATGAATGGCGCACCGATCCATTTGAGCCGGTGATCAAAGACGGACTCTTGTATGGGCGCGGCGCGGCAGACATGAAAAGCGGCCTCGCAGCGATGTTGACGGCCAGTGAAGAATTCATCAGCCAATACCCGAAACACCGCGGCACGATTGCCTTCTTGATCACCAGCGATGAGGAGGGCCCCTCGATCGACGGTACCCGCCGAGTCGTTGAGGTGCTGCGCGAACGTCAGGAGAGCATTGATTGGTGCCTGGTGGGCGAGCCCTCGAGCGAACGGACGCTGGGGGATACCATCAAGATCGGGCGCCGCGGCAGCTTGAGCGGTCGACTGACGGTGCACGGAATTCAGGGGCATATCGCCTATCCGCAACTCGCGGATAACCCGGTGCACGCCCTGGCGCCTGCGCTGGCGGAACTCACGGCCCGCGTCTGGGATCAAGGCAATGAGCATTTTCAACCCACCACTTTTCAGGTGTCTAATATTTCCGCCGGAACCGGCGCGCCGAATGTCATCCCCGGCGAACTGCGGGCACGATTCAATCTGCGCTTCTCGACCGAGCAAACGATTGAAGGCCTGAAGCAGATCGTCGAGGAAATCTTACAGAGGCACAAAGTCAAGTACACGCTGGAATGGTTCATCTCCGGACAGCCGTTTCTCACCGTTCCCGGGACTCTGTCGCAGGCGGCGACCCGCGCCGTACAAGAACAATTGCACATCAGCCCCAAGTTGACGACCGGCGGAGGAACATCGGACGGGCGGTTCATCGCGCCCATGGGCGCTCAGGTCATCGAACTCGGCGTCATCAATGAGTCCATCCACAAGGTGAATGAATGCGTGCGAGTGGCGGACATCGATCTGCTGCACTCGATTTACCGCCGCACGTTGGAGCTCTTGCTCGCCTGACGATGTCCGATGTCCGGCGCTCTTATAGTGCCTCCGGCGCGATGCGCAACGTCAGCCGCACCATGGTGCCTCGGTTGGGCGCGCTGGTGATTCTGAGTACGGCGCCGATGAGGTGTGCCTGTTCTCGAAGCCCGGTCAATCCAAAGTGGCCGGGCTTAGGAGAGGCGGCGTCAAAACCCACGCCGTCGTCCTCGATTTGTAGTTCCAGTTGAGCGGCATCGCTGCTGCCCAGCGTGACGCGGACCTTGGACGCTGCCGCGTGCCTTTCGATATTTCGTAGCGCCTCCTCGGTCATGCGAAAGATGACCTCCGCGCGTTCATCGCCGAAGCGGGCAGCGGCGCCATCCGCAGCAAATTCGACATTGAGACCGGTGTGATCCTTGAAGCGCTCAACGGCCTTGGCGAGCGCGGGCCCGAGGCCGATGTCGCGCACCGAGTTTGCCCGCATTTGCGTGATGGCGGTGCGCGCCTCGCTCAAACCGGCATGCGCCACCTGCTCGGCGCGCACCAGTTCATCCGGCAGGGAATCGGGATCATGCACCTGAAGTTTGCGCAGCAGCCGCACTTCGCTCAGCATGGCCATCATCGAATGGGCCAGCGTGTCGTGCAAGTCGCGCGCGATCTGCAAGCGCTCGCGCACAATGGCCGCATAGCGAGATTCCTCGGCGAGCCGCTCCACCTCGCGTGTCCTGACCGCGACCCGGCGTTCCAGTTCGCTGCTGAGCTTCAGCAGTTCGCTGCGCTCCTGGCGCAGGTCGTCGAGAATCTTGGCGAACGCCGCGGCCAGTTGCGCAACTTCATCCCGTCCGCTCGGCACTTCGATGCGGGCGACCTCATTGCGGCCCACGGCGGCGGCCGAAAGCGTGAGGTTTTTCAGCCGGCGGGTGAGGCGGCGCGCCCCCACCGCGCCGAGCATGGCGGTCGCTAGCCCAAGACAGATTGAGATCCACACGATGCGCACGGCCAGCGCGTCCGCGCGCCGATAGACCACTTCCTTCGGTTCACTGAGCTGCACCTGCCACGCCTCACGCGCGGCTTGCCGCTCGATGCTGACCGGCGCCCGCGTCACCAGAACGGTTTGGCCGTCCGCCAGCCGTTCGAAATGCGGCGCGTTCGAGCGCTCGACCGTGGGGTCGATCGGTGGCGACTCATTGTGCAATATCTCGCCGCTCCACGGTAGGTTGCGCAAGCGCGGCCCGACCACCACCACGCCGGCGCCGTTCAAGACCCATGATTCAGTACTGCGTCGGGGGTCCGAATTTTTGCTCAGGCGCTGTACGTCGTCTGATGTCCGGGGCCAGGTCAAGTGCGCTGCTATCACCGCGATGACGCGTCCCGAATCGTCTTTCAAGGGCGCGGCGAGATCGCCCAGTAGGGATACGTCACCCATCGGCGGGGATTGCCCCAGCACGCCAATCCACGGTCGGTCGAGCGCGCCGGAGAACCAAGCCGCGGCGGACACATTGGCCGCGAGACCCGGCCCGGCGGAATTCGGATTCTCGGCAGTGGCGAGCACGGTTCCTTCTCGATCCGCCACGGCGATCCAACTCAGGTCGGGGTACGCGGCGAGCAAACGCTTGAAAACCTCGGCCGGAGATCCCCAATCCTTCGCGGCGCGGATGGCTTCGAGCCGCGTACTCGCCGCCTCACCCAAATCCGAAGCCAGTTGATCGGTTTCGAGCACCAGCCGACGGACGTGCTGCTGCACGACGATCTCCCGTGCGACTCGACCTGCCCAAACAGACGCTGCAATGGCAAAGCTTGCCGCCAATGCCACCACCAGCCAGATGACGCCGGCGACCAGGCTGTGCCGCGGATCCAATTCGCGCAGCAGCTGTTTCGCGATACGCAACGGTTGCTGACTGGTCATGGAGTGGCTCATCGCATTTTCAATTAGAATAGCAAGAAACCTTGTGGGGCGATTGGAGCGGGCGGACCGGCTCATTGGGGTTCATTCTCGACATTCGCCCACGGACGCAGGTAGGATCGCATGATAAGGATAGGTGGGGGACCTCGCGATGAACACTGAGAAAAAACGCGGTGGGTGGAACTGGTGGTATCTGCTCTTTGTCATACAGTTCGCCGTCGCCCTTTGGCCGCCCTTGTACAACCGGGCCGAACCCTACCTGTTCGGGATTCCATTTTTCTATTGGTTCCAGCTGCTGTGGGTGATCGTCAGTGCCGTGTTTACGGCGATCGTCTATTTCTCTGTCGAAGAATAAATAAAAAGCAGTAAAAGGGGACGCCCGTGCAGGAAGTGAACTGGATTGCGCTGACGATTTTCGTCTTGTTGTTTGGTTTTATCACCTGGCTCGGATTCGCGGCAGCTCATTGGCGCAAGGGCGATCTCGACATGCTGCACGAGTGGGGCTTGGGCGGCAGGCGCTTCGGCACCGTGATTACGTGGTTCTTGGTGGGCGGCGACGTGTATACCGCCTACACCTTCATTGCGATTCCGGCGCTCGCCTTCGGCGCGGGTGCGGTCGCCTTCTTCGCTGTGCCTTACACCATCATCATTTATCCCATGATGTTTTTAATCTTTCGGCGCTTGTGGAATGTCTGCAGCAAGCACGGCTACATCACGGCGGGCGACTTCGTGAAGGGCCGCTTCGGCAACCGCTGGCTGGCACTCGCGGTCACGATCACGGGTATCGTCGCCACCATGCCTTACATCGCCCTGCAGCTCGTGGGCCTGCAGGTGGTCATCGGCGCACTCGGTATTTCCGGGACGGGACTGATGGCTGATCTGCCGCTGTTCCTCGCTTTTGTGATTCTGGCGGCGTTCACCTATTCCAGCGGACTGCGCGCACCGGCTTCCATCGCCATCGTCAAGGACATCCTGATTTACATCACCGCCATCGCAGCGGTCATCATCATTCCTTACGAACTCGGCGGCTTCGGAAAAATATTTTCAGCCGTGCCCGCACAGAAGCTCTTGTTGGCGGTGCCGGGGCCCAATACCACCGGCTCCTACAGCGGCTATGCGACGCTTGCGTTGGGATCCGCGCTGGCACTTTTCCTGTATCCGCATTCTCTCACGGGCATCTTGAGCGCGAGCAGCGGCAAGGTCATTCGCCGCAACGCCGCGATGCTGCCCGGCTACACCTTCATGCTGGGACTGCTGGCGCTATTCGGCTTCTTCGTCATTGCCAGCGGCGTGGATAAACTGCCGGAATATGCCGCAGGCTTCAAACAGTTCGGCAACAACTTTGCCGTCCCGGCGCTGCTGCTGCACAGCTTCCCGGCGTGGTTTGCCGGCGTGGCCTTCGCCGCCATCGGCATCGGCGCCCTGGTACCGGCGGCCATCATGTCGATCGCCGCGGCGAACTTGTACACGCGCAATATCCATCGCGAGTTCATCAACAAGAATCCCACCGACAAGCAGGAATCGCACGTCGCCAAATTGACCTCGCTGATCGTCAAGGGCGGCGCTCTGATATTCATCTTGTTCGTGCCCACGAAATACGCCGTTCAGCTGCAGCTGCTGGGCGGCATCTGGATCATTCAGACGCTACCTCCCGTGATGCTCGGCGCCTACACCCGCTGGTTCAATTCCTGGGCGCTGCTCGTAGGCTGGGCGGCCGGAACTTTCGCCGGAACCTGGATGGCCTATGCGGTGAAACTGGCGAACACGTATCCGCTGCAGGTGGGGACCCACTCCTTCCCGGGATACAGCGCGATGTACAGCGTGATCCTCAATCTGCTGGTGGCCATCGTGCTGACGCCGGTGTTCAACGCCTTCGCCACAAGCAAGTCGCGCGCCGATCAGACCGTGGCGGCCGATTACCTGGCCTGAGGGCACGCCGCGTTCGCCTGGCGGGCGTGCGCCTTGGAGCGGTACCCCTCTCGTGCGTTATGCTGCATCACATGACGCAACTGCAACGAACGGTATTTCGGATACGCGCATCGATGCGCGCCACGGCGCTCATCGTCTGCCTGACGGCCGCCCTGACGGGATGTGCCGCTTTCGGCAAGTGCGGGCTGCGCGAGTGCGCCGATGACGCCAAGATCAGCGACGAGGTGCGCGCTCTCCTCGCGCAGAGCCCCGCACTCGGAGCTCCAAACCTGATCAGCGTGCAGACCGTCCACGGCGTGGTTTACCTGAGGGGTCTGGTATCGACGCCCTACCTGATCGGCGAGGCCGAGAGCATCGCGCAACAGGCGCCGGGCGTGACCGACGTGCGGAATCTGCTGTACATCGATAACTCCAAATAGCCGGTCGCGGCAATTCCCGGCGTGGCCAACCTAAGCCGCGGGTGTTGCAAACACGCCATACGCTTTCAGTTCATGTGATACCTACCGCGATCAACAACTGCTGCAGTGCAATAATCTAGCGCTGCGCGTGCCGGGCGATGGCGTCTGCAGCCCCTGCGCGCGCCGGCAACCAGGATCTCCCGATCCCCGCAACCGGCCTTTTTGTGGCGAGAATGGTATCTTGCGTCATATGGTTGTAATATATGAGGCGAATCATAGGGGGTAGGCGCTAATTGAAGGGTGCGCTAAACGCAACCAAGCGCAACGAAGCGCGAAAAGCAAGATTTCTATCGGCCCGGAACTAATCAAGGGCGAACGAATCTTGACTTGTGGCTTAAATGCAACAAACCGTATTAAAAAACCAATGGAGTTCAACGTGAGGAATTTCAACTCGATCATTGCCGCTGCGATGAAGCCCAATCAAGCCGGCGGCCGTCGCGGACTTTCGCTTCTGGGAGGAAGCCTCCTGGCCGGTGTACTGCTGGCGGCCGGAAGCGCCGCGCAGGCGCAGACTGCGACGCCGACCGCTCCGCAGTCATCGGCGGACCAAAGTCTGACCTGGCACGGCATCACCCTCTACGGCATCATTGACGTGGACGCGCAGTATGAAAACCACGGCGCGCCCTTCAGCAGCTACTTCATCTCGGGCGGCTCGGACATCGTGCAGAAGAACAGCAACCATGCCGTGTCCGGCGTGACCTCGAACGGCATGAGCCAGTCGCGATTCGGACTGCAGGGCAAAGAGCCGTTGAACTTCATGGATTGGTCGGGCGTGTTCAAAGTCGAGACCTACTTCAATCCTGCATCGGGCCAGATTACCGACGCCCTCAAATCGGTTGCTCAGAACAACGGCCGCGCGCTCAACGCGCAGAGCACGAACATCGATTCGAGCATCGCCGGGGAACCGTTCGAGCAAGCGTTCGCCGGTATCAGCTCTCCCACCTGGGGAACCATCACGTTCGGCCGCCAGAACACAACGCTCGCGGACCTCATTGCCAAGTACGATCCGCAGCAGACCTCGTATGCCTTCTCGCTGCTCGGATTGTCCGGTACTCCGGCCGGAGGCGGCGACACGCAGGATCGTCGACTCGACGGCTCGATCAAGTACGCCAACAGCTTCTTCAACGTGCTGCACGTTGGCGCAATTTACAAAACTCAAGGCTCATCGGCGGCGAACTATGCCACCGGCGGCAGCGGCGAGGCCTTCTCCGGGTTCGAAGGGTCGGTGGGTGCGGATTACGCAGGCGTGTCCGTCGATGCGTTCTACACCAAGATGCGCGATGCGGTTTCGGTGTCTACCTTGAGCGCCGCGCAGTTAGCGACCTTGCCGGCGTTGAACCTCTCCTCTCAGAATTCGGTATCCGGCACGATCTCGGACAATGCCTCTTATGGAGTCATGGCCTTGTACGCCGTCCCCGTGGTCCCGGTGACCGTATTTGGCGGCTACCAGCACATCACCTACATGAATCCCTCGATCCCCTTGGCTGCGGGATTCGACGACATCGGCGGCTACGTGCTGGGAGCCGTGAGCGACACGACCTATAAGGCGGCCGACAAGATTCTGCAGGTGTATTGGACCGGTGCCCGATATTCGGTGACATCGCAATTCACCGTCGCGGTCGCCTATTACGGAGAAAAGCAAAACGCGTTCGCGACCGGCGCCGATGCGGGCTGCTCGAGCGTCATCAGCAGTGCGTGCAGCGGAAACTTCCACGCGCTATCCGTGTCCCTCGACTATCACTTCACCAAGCGCTTCGACTCCTATGCAGGCGCCATGTGGTCAAACGTGTCGCACGGGCTCGCCAATGGGTACATCAACACGAGCATGATCGATCCGACCATCGGCGTGCGGTTCTCCTTCTAATCGATCGACCCGATCGAGTTCAGGGGTCTCATGGCCGATTCGCGGCCATGAGACCCCACCACCGGGCTCGGCGCCGCCTGTGACATCCGAAGAGGGCACCAATCAGCCGGCGATCCGAATCGTGATTGCGGAAGATCAATCACTCGTCCGTCGGGGCGCCGCCATATTGCTGTCCACGCAAGCAGACATGGAAGTGGTGGGGCAAGCCCGCAATGGCATAGAGGCCGTCGAGCTGGCGCAACTGCTGCATCCCGACGTGGTCTTGATGGATTTACACATGCCCCTCAAAGGAGGCGTGGCCGCAACTCGCGAGATCACACGCGATCTTCCGAACACGCAAATCCTGGTTTTAACGACGCTCCATGACGACGAAACGGTATTCGAAGCGGTTCGCGCGGGGGCGCACGCGTACCTCTTGAAAGATGCGGATGAAAATGAATTGCTGGAAACCATCCGGGCGCTGAGGCGCGGCGAGTCTCGATTATCGCCTCAAATCGCGCGCAAGGTGATGGACCAATTTCGGCGTCTTGCGCCAATGACTTCCGCAGGGCCGCTTCGCGCAGACTCGGAGCCATTGAGCGCCAAGGAGGAGAAGATTTTGCAGCTCATCTCCGAGGGCATGATCAATCGACAGATCGCGAATGCGATGTTTCTCGCCGAAGGGACAGTCAAGAATTATGTCAGTCGAATCATGGAAAAGTTGCACGCCAACACGCGCACCGAACTGGCACTCCTTGTCGGACAGAAGCGGCCTGAATGAGTCGCTTTTGATTGGGGTGCGGACGCTCAATCGGTATCAGCGGCAACCGGTAGGGCAAAGCGCGTGTGTATTTGATGCGTTGGCTTTCGCGCGGCCAAGGCCATTGGCAAAGACTTGCCGTAATTGAATGTCTATCGCCTCGCGAGCCCGAAATACTCGCGAGCGCACCGTCCCAATGGGGCAGCACATGGACGAGGCCACATCGAAATAACTCAGGCCGTGCAATTCACGGAGCATAATTGCGGTACGCTGGTCTTCGCACAGCGAGTCGATCGCCTCATTGACCGCCCGGCAGACCTCATCGGTGAGTGCAAGTCCTTCCGGCGTGTCCCATTCTTTCGATGCTGCGTCTGGCTCGGGAATCTCATCAGCGGTCCCAATGATGGGCTGAAATACGCGCTCGTCGCGAGCGCGAAGCAAGCGAACGCTTTTGGCGGAGTTTATCGCGATTCGATGAAGCCAAGAATAGAACGCAGAATCGCCACGAAAGCGCCCTAGTGCCCGATAGGCCCTGAGAAAGGTGTTCTGCACGGCATCTTCCGCGTCGGCTCGATTACCCGTATATCGCATCGATAGGGTCATCACGCGTTTTCGATACTTGCCCACGAGCTCATTGAAAGCACTGTGTTCACCGGATTGCGCCCGTCGCACGAGGTCTCGATCAATCATGTTGAAGACTAAGTTGCGGCATCTAGATTAAATCCCCCCTAACGCCAGATTAGAATATGCGGGCTCGCGTCACATTTTCGACGTCAGGACCGGTGTGCCGGCCGCGATGTCAATCGTCACCGCTAAATGGTCCCCGCGGCCTGGATTGGAGTCGGCTCCAGAATCGATCGCAAGGGGCGCACTCGTCCCGATTGAGCGCCGCGGAAACCTCACGCGAAAAGAGCTACCGTTGTTGATCAGGCTCTGCACATCGATCTCTGCACCGTGCGCCATACAGATGGATTTGACAATCGATAGTCCGAGCCCGGCGCCACCGTCTTCCCGCGACCTGCCGGCATCAACCCGGAAGAATCGATCGAAAACTTGGGCAATCGACCCGGCGGGAATACCTATACCGGTGTCCGATACTTCAAGCACGCCACCGCTGTCATCCCCTAAAGTACGCAAAGCTACGCTACCGCCCGGAGGCGTAAATCGAATCGCGTTATCGAGCAGATTAACAATGATTTGTTTGAGCCGCGCTCGGTCCCCCCGCACTACGGTTTTGCGCAGTTCTGACAAATCGATCTCAATGCCCCGATCTTCGGCCATCAAATGCATCTGCTCGGCAGTGTTCGACGCCAATTCCGCCAAGTCGACATTGACCCAATTGCTCTGCGCTTCGCCCGCGTCGAGTCGCGACAACACCAGCAATCCGGATACCAGATGCTCCAAGCGCGCCACTTCTTCGAGAACGCTGCCCACGCGTTCGCGCATCTCGCCGTCGGTCAGGTTGGGCGCATGGGTCAGCTCCTGCAACTCGCCTTTGATCACCGTCAGCGGTGTGCGGAGCTCGTGTGACGCGTCGGCTAGAAATCGGCGCGACGTTTGTACCGAATCGCGCAGGCGTCCCAGCATATTATTGAGTGAGATTGAAAGTCGCTCGAGCGCATCGCCGCTCGGCGCCACCGGTAGCCGCAGCGTCAAATTTTGCAGACTCATCTGCTCGGCGGTTTGCGATAGTTGATCAACCGGGCGCAGCGCACGGTTCACGAGCCAGTAGCCGCCTCCGGCGGCGCACACGATCAGCACCGGCAGAAGCAAAGCGAGCAGGTCCAATAACCGCGCCAGGCCTTCTTCGATCGAGTTGATCGACACTCCCAATTCGACGACGTAGTGACCGGAAGGCGACTCCACCGGTGTCGTACGAATCATCAGGTGCTGCCCGCGGTCAATCGCGGTCCTAGGCGCCTTGGTCCCAGCGGCGTTGGGTAACGAAGCATCGTTCAGCGCCGCCGGATCGAAGCTGCGATCCGCAGGTGCACCGGATCGGTATATCAAGGTGGCCGGCGCCCGGCTGACCCGCACAAATCGATTGTTGAATTCAGGAGCGATGCGAGTCTCTATTTCCCGGGAAATCTCCGCTGCGGCAACGTCGACGGGCGCCTGTGTCAGTATCTGTTCGACCTGCGTCGAGCGGCGGCTCAACGAATCCCGCAGACTCGCGCGCAGATAGTGTTGAAGACCGTAAAAAGTGGCTGTCCCGACAAGAACAAAGGTGGCACCCAGCAGTAGTGTGTACCAGGCTCCCAATCGGAATGCGAGTGAGCGATGATTCATTCAAGTGCTGCGTGCCGATCGGGCTCCGCCTCACGTACGCAATAGCCCACCCCGCGCACGGTGTGAATGAGCTTGACCGGGAACGGCTCGTCGACCTTTCTGCGCAGGTACCGGACATAGACATCCACGATGTTTGTGACTCCCTCAAAGCTCTGGTCCCAGACGTGATTGAGGATCATGGTTCGAGAGAACACGCGGCCGGGTGAACATAGTAGATATTCAAAAAGTGCGTATTCCTTTGCCGTGAGGTCGATCCGGCGGCCGTCGCGCCTCACCAATTTGGTCAGCCTGTTCAGCT
>Ga0224547_1000068_pt1 | contig 22352 bp, 15 predicted proteins | sample 714P21014metaG_FD_179908 | JGI IMG/M metagenome (GOLD analysis project Ga0224547, IMG submission 179908) | Peat soil microbial communities from Stordalen Mire, Sweden - 717 P2 10-14 | ecosystem: Environmental > Terrestrial > Soil > Wetlands > Peat | place: Sweden: Norrbotten County, Stordalen...
TTTCCAACAAGAAGATTGGCTCAACAGCGTCACGAAAGAAGTCGGTGCGGATATCACCGCCATTACATATCAGGCTCGCCTGCTTGACGAAATTCCGGACGATTCAGCAGATGAGATCGGACGAAAGGCAGATCAGTTCCATCGCTTGGTGGTCTCCGGTGAATACACGCATGCTCAACAAGTGAGTGACACTTGGTGCTCCAGTTTTGTCTGGCCAAAGACAATGACAACACTCGCGGATGTCGCCACCACCGGAACAGTAAGGCAATTGGCAATCAACCCTGGGTCGCTCACTGCACGGCAACGTACAGAGATTGCGCGACTGTCCAAGCAATACCAATTCTTCCATTGGCCACTCGCGTTCCCGGAAGTTTTTGCGAAGGGTGGGTTTGATTGCCTGCTTGGCAATCCGCCTTGGGACATGCAGGAAGTCAAAGACAACGAATTCTTTGCGGGTAGTTACCCTTCGATGCTCTCTGTAAAAAGCGCTAAGGACAAGGAGGCCATACTAGAGCAAATCCAGCAAGAGGCTCCCGCGCTGTGGACCGCCTATGTGCTGTATGTCCGAGTGATCTACGGACAGCAACACCTAATGGCTTGCAGCGGCAGATTCCCACTTGGCAGCACTGGGCGAATTAACCTCTACCGTCTTTTCTTGGAAACCGGACACACGATCATTGCTCGATGGGGTCGTGTCGGCATAGTCATTCCATCTGGATTCGTCTCTGACTCATTCTCTCAAGAACACTTTACTTCGCTCCATGGCAGCGGGCGGTTGATTAGCGTATTTGACTTTGAGAACAGAGAAGGGCTGTTTCAGGGGGTCGACAGCAGGTATCGCTTTAGCCTCGTTACAATTGGTCAGCCACGAGTAGCTATGGAAACAGACTTTGCCTTCTACGCAGCGTCGGTCCCTGAATTATCCGAAAGAGATCGGCATGTCCATTTGTCACAAGGCGACCTGGCCCGGATCAATCCATTAACGAAGACAGCGCCGTTATTCCGTAACAAGCGCGACTATGTCTTGACTGACCGACTGCAAAGCGCCGGTCCGATCATTGGCGAAGAGGGCGCGACGGGAAAGTGGCAGGTGAGGCCGCTCTTGATGTTCATGATGAACGCGACAATGCGAGGCCATCGTACTGCCGAAGAAATGGTCGACGACGGATACCAGCTTATTGCGAATCGATTTCAGAAAGAACGAAGTCTTTGGTTACCGCTTCTGGAAGGTAAAATGGTAGGCATGTACGACCATCGCGCTGCGAGTATAAGGTTTGACCCATCCAATCGCGTTCGGCGAAATCAGCCCGTAGCATTATCGACCACCGAGCACGTTGACCCCGAAGCAGTAGCGATTCCAATGTTCTGGCTGAATGAGGAACAGGTAGGCGCACGCTGTAATGGAATTCCACTATTCTGCCTCGTTGTAAAGGACGTGACATCAGCAACCAACGAGCGAACGTGTATCGCTGCCATTTTGCCAGGTGTCGCACTCACGGACTCGCTTCCTTGGCTTCGGGCCCCTCACTCGGCCTCGCTGATGTCTTGTCTTCTAGGCAACTTGAACTCGTACGTATTTGACTTTGTCGCACGCCAAAAGGTCGCGGGACTTCACCTGCGCGGTCATTACTTGGCCCAACTTCCAATTATTGATGTGCCCGCCTATGCAGAACCATGCAAGTGGGCCGCCAACAGTGTAGTACTCTCTGCGTGGCTCCAGGCGCGTGTCTTAGAACTTACTTACGCCGCTTGGGATCTGGAGCCATTTGCGAAGGATTGTGGCTTCAAGGGTCCGCCTTTCCGCTGGGACGAGGATCGCCGGGCCCTACTTAGGGGCGAGCTGGATGCCGCGTTCTTCCATCTGTGTTTGCCATCTGATGCAAACGGGGATTGGGTCAAGAGGGAACCAGAACTGGACGCTGATATAACGCGGCTGAGGGAGAGCTTCGCAAAGCCGCGGGACACAGTTGAGTATATTATGGACTCATTCCCGATCGTCAAGAAAAATGACATTGAGAAATATGGCGACTTTCGATCTAAGCTGCAGATTCTCGATATCTACGATGAGATGCAGCAGGCCATGAAGACGGGCGTGGAGTACAAGACTAAACTCGATCCGCCGCCTGCAGACACGAGATGTTGTCATTCGGCGCGAGACGCTCCAAACGCCCAAATTCTCATGTAGCACCAATCCTGATGACCGCGGTTTCACTCCCGGCGAAAACCTCACAGACAGATCTTCTCGAGGAGCTGCAGAAGGCCAACGCTTTGACGGCCGGCGGCGAGAGCTTGGTCCTGCAGATTCCCCCGCAATTCTTCATCACGGCGGATGCGTTGGCGTTTCTCGCGGCATGGGGGATTCGTGAAAAGCGCGCCGGTCGCGAGATTCGCTTCTTCGGTGAACGGTCCGCACTGGGGTATCTCTCTCGACTCGATCTCTTCAGATATCTGCAGATTGACTTTAAGGAATCCTTCGAGCGACATCCGGAGGACGGTCGGTTCATTCCGATTCGATTGATAGAAAATGCGGCGAGTGTCACTGGCGCGTCCAATGCCATTTGCGATTTGGTTCTGGCGCAGTTCGACAATGCACGGGAATTCTTGCCAGCAATGGAGTGGGCGGTCTACGAAATTGTCGATAACGTGAGGCTGCACTCCAGTAGCGAGTCGCCAGGCGCGGTCGTTGCCCAGTACTACGCTCATCGACACCGGCTCGACATTGCGATTTGCGATGTTGGACGAGGTATTCTCGCGTCCTTGAGTGAGTCGCGAAAGCTGTGGAGTCACGGGGATGCCATCACTCAGGCGCTGATGCGTGGAGTTACGCGAGACCCGGAAGTGGGGCAGGGAAATGGATTGGCGGGATCCCTTGAGATTGTGAAAGTCAATCGAGGCAGTTTCCAGATATGGTCTGGAAATGCAATGTTCAGGCTGGTGGACGGAGAAGACAAAGGATTCGTGTCTATCCCCGAGGTACCCGGTACTGGCGTTATTTTCCGGTTGGATACACGCAGGCCGGTGGATCTTGGAGAGACCTTCATTTCTAATGTTTCGGACGCCGGTTGGTCGTACCTCAACTATGCCGCCGGACAGGTGCAAGAGCGCGGCGCAATTCGAGTGGCGGAGCGATGTGCGAATACCGGAACTCGGGAGGCTGCAATTCCTTTGCGGCGAAAGATTCAGGCATTGTTGCCGGACATGGATGCAGCGGTAGTGCTCGACTTTTCGGGGATCGAGAGGGCGTCAAGCAGCTTTCTCGATGAACTCCTCGGACGTCTCGCGGCGTCTTTGGGCGCCAAGTTGTTTCACGAACGGATACTCGTGGTGTGCGCACCTCAGCAGGTGGCAGATATGGCGACAGTCGTCATTCGTCAGAGGCTTGAGGGAGTCGCATCACCGGATGATGAACATGAGCGGCACGAATAGATCCATTGGCGGGGGGCGTATAGTCGGCGTGAGAGTAATTGGTTGATTTGTGGGTGTCGCAATTGTAAGAGGAAATACGGTGGATACAATCACGACAACGCTTAAGCGGGAATTCTTCGCGGCCATCGTCGATGGTTCCAAGAAGATCGAGTATCGTGAGATCAAGCCGTATTGGACGTCGCGTTTGACAAGGATTGCGACGCCATTTCGATTGGTGCTGCGAAATGGCATGAGTCCCCCGATTCCGGTGTTGACGGTTCGGATTGACCGGATCGTGCCAAACCCGAAGCGGAAGGGGAGAAAGCGCGAGGGCAGCTACGCGTTGCATATTGGGCGTGTACTCAAGGTTGAGCATTGGGATCTGAAGAGGAACAGACCGAAATAGGGCAGACGGAGCAAATCGGCTCGAATTATGTGATTTAGCCGGTGGAATCGGGCCGGGGTATCAGTGACAGTGCTTGTTGACTAACAAGTTTCGGAGTCCGTAGTGAGGCAAGGAAAGCCGTCGTCGTTCGTTAGGGGCAACATCAGAAATGCGGTGCCCATTAAGAGGCGCCTATCCGCCGACTATTCGAGCAGCACTCGTCTAAAGACCGTCAAACAGCTAAAGGCACGTAAATCCCTAACCGCGTCAAAGAATAAAAATACGCGCGTAGATTTGCTCAATAGCGCTCTCCAGGCGTTTGAGCATTGGCTTTCTCACGGTGATCACACGAGCATGACGAAACTCGTACAAGGAGCGGCGGGTTACCGAACTCGAAACGTTTTAGTGAGGTGGTTCGAACGCGTAAGTGGTCTGCAGTGGGACAAGGCCGCTGCGATATTTCGCGGCAGGGATCGGACAAAAGCTCTGTCAGTGGAGGCCGCGGCGGCCATTCCGATTTGGTCGGTGAACCGATTTGCCGACGGGCGGCCGGCGTCTTCATCAATGACACCAATTGTGTCGCAGCGGTCGCGGAAGTGCTGTGTATGCGGCCATCCGGCGATGCCGGACGAGGACACTTGCTACCATCATCAGAGCGGGTAGGGGACGGTACGATTCGATTGGAGCCTTGGAGTCAGAAAAGTAAGGCGGACGCCGCGAAGCGGCTCGGCGATTATGGCGTGAATGGCAACGGATTCGAGGTAATTGTGCGTGATAGCGACTGTGATGCAAAAGCGTGGACGGGAACATGGGAACCGGCTTAGGGATTAGTCTTTCGGTGGCTCGTAAGGCGATCAAAGACGCAAGTTGGGACGTGGCCAATGAGGTTCTGTATGCCTTGTGCCGCCTGCATCCCAACCATGACGATGAGGCCGTCAATATTGCCAAGGTCTGGTTGATTGGACGGGCTTACGCCGCGGCAATCGAGAGGGGCTCAAAAAGCGACTATCAAGGCGACGACCTTTACACGAAGCGGGTGGGGCCGGCGCTAAAACAGTGTGGCATGGATAAAGTGTTGATGCCTGTGCGGAAGCTCCGCCGGCCAGACGCCAAGATAGTATGTAAGGCGCACGCGGCAATCGTCGTTCGATTTCGCCGGATATCGAAGTTAAACCATCCCTCGCTCGCATCCAAGTACCTGCATTTTCATTGTCCAGGAGCGGTGTATATCTACGACAGTCGAGCCGTCCGGGCGATCGGGCACTTAACCAAGTCGGGCCTTACTCGCAAGGAATTAGGAAAGGTAAAAGATGGGTATCCGAAATTCTTTGCGCGCTGCGAGGCGTTTCGCAAGAAACTGGAGGCCGCATTGGGCAGAAGAGTCACGCCGAGGGAGTTGGATAAGGTGCTTCTGGCGGCTGATCGGCAACTATCAAAGGACCGGACGTAATCGCAGTCATTGGCGCGCGCAGCGACGCCCCTTGCTTTTTTATGGAATGGGGATAGTCTCATTGAACACCAGAATATTTCGGTGCCCCGGTTGAAAGGCTGAGGGATTTCACCCGATCAAAATCGAGGATCAACATGAACAAGCCTATGTCCCATGCGGATATCATTCGGTATCACTTGAGTAAAGCTGAGTTGTCCCAACGTGCCGCAGCGCGCGAGCTTGGGATCGACGAGCGCACAATGCGGCGTTACTGTACTGGCGAATTGCTCGTGCCGCCGCTCGTGATTCTTGCGCTCCAGCAAGTCGCGCAGCGACTTAGAAATTCGCAGGTGATCGCGCTCATTGATGATGGCAAACTCTCAACCAGTGACGGCGACGTGACTAGGGAAATGCTTCTGGAACACAACGAGAAGCTGCGACAGGCCACGGAATTCCTTGTCGGTCGCGCCGATCTGCTTTGGGAACGAATTCCAACAGTGGAGTTCGTTGAAAATTCCTCGGAGCAGCATCAGGTCACTCGCTTCAAGAGCCTGCTAGACGCGTTGAAGGAAATGGAGCCTTTTATTCGCAATGGGAAGCATCTCCAGACTGGGAGGCCATTCAAGCAGTTGGATGATTTGCGATCTCGCGAGATACTTGCGAACTGGTTGGTTTGTGTCGCGGTGAATTCCGTGACCCAAGGCGATCGGCTGACTTTCACCAGTGATCCAGTGGACGGCCCCGAGGGTGGCGATGGGATCATCTATGATTCCCATACAAGCGAGACGTGGCGTACTGAGCACGTGATGGTGCCGAACTTGCCTAATAGCAAGGCCGAGGATCTTGAGGCGCAGATTTTAGACAAGGTTAACCACAAGTGGAACAGGGGTGCGGACTACGCCACGGGGAAAACACTTGTGGTGTTCCTAAACGTGGCCGGCGAGCCGTGGTTTCCAAATAAAGTCGCACGCCGCCTGCCGTCGCCACTGCACTTCAACAACGTGTGGGTTGTCGGGCTGAACGGTGTAGATGACGGTGAGTACGTCTACAATGTAACCCGACTGAGCGAAGGCGGCGCTCCGGTGTGGCGGGTCAGAATCGGAAAGGACTTCGACACGTGGCGTGTGGAGCAAGTCCAGTAATCGTTGTCGCACTATACTTTGGCGTATGTTAGACCAAGGTAGACCGTCCCACGGAGCGGGTTGTGAACTTGACTGACCGGTTCGCCCAATTTTGCTCAAGGATTCAGATCCGGGACCCAGTGACCAGGTCCGCCCGGCATCAGCTGATCACGCAACGCGCTGGTTCCCCTGAACAAAATCTCGACATCCTTGTGTGGGTCTTATATCAATGACTCGCCTAGTACGGCATACGAACGCGCAACCGGGTCGCGGGGAAGACCCGCAACTGCGCCCGTTCTCCGATTTCACTGACCATGCGAGTCTTGTGCTGTTGGGAGACCCCGGTGCTGGCAAGACACACTTATTCAAGGAGGTAGCCGCTCGCGAACACGCGGTGTTTCTCAAAGCACGGGCGTTTCTGTCTACCCCTGCGGCACGAATGGCGAATCGGGTTCTTTTCATCGACGGTCTGGACGAGAAGCGCGGTGGCCGTGGAGACCGCGACACCATCGACCGAATGGTTGAAAAGCTGTTTGAGGTCAACCCACCCAGAGTTCGGATTTCGTGTCGAGTCGCCGATTGGCTGGGTGAGAGCGATCTCGCCGCGTTCAGTCCGTACTTCCAGCAATATGGCGCTCCTCCCGTTCTCCTGCTGCAAAACCTGTCCGAGGGTGAACAACGCGCGGTGCTTGCGGCACAAGGAGTCAGTCCCGGGGTGGCTGACGCGTTTCTGAAGACAGCCCAAGAGCACGGGCTTGACGATTTCCTTGAGAATCCGCAGAACTTGATCATGCTGTGGCGTGTCGTGCAGAACGGCTCGTGGCCCGCCGGTCGTAAGGAACTGTTTGAGCTGTCAACGGAGCTCCTGCTTCAGGAAGCTGATCCGGATCGTGCGCGATCTGGGGTAGGAGCGTATACCGCACCTGAGCTACGCCCTGTCGCCGGTGCCCTCTGCGCGCTTCGACTGATCACGGACGTCGATGCCGTAAGTTTGCGCAACCAAGAGGGCACACCCGAGGCTCCCGGATACCGAACAGTTGGTTTCGTTGATCAAGACAAGGCTCAGGCTGCCCTGGGACGTCGCGTCTTCGAGGCCGGTGCGGAGGCGGAAACCGTGGACTACGCACACCGCACGACCGCCGAATACCTGGCTGCCGCATTCCTTGCTCAGCGGGTTCGCGACGGACTTCCCCTCGGCCGCGTCTTGGCGCTCATCGGTGTGGATGATCATCCCGCACCTGAGTTGCGAGGGCTGCATGCGTGGCTTGCGGTACATCTGCCCGAGTACGCTGGTCAACTGATTGAAGCAGACCCGTATGGTGTTCTCACCTATGGCGATGCGGCTTCGCTGTCCCAATCGTCCTGCACTTCGTTGATACAGGCGTTGGGAAAACTATCGAACTCCAATCCGTGGTTCCGATTGCAGCAATGGCAATCGCGTGCGGTGGGTGCTCTGTCGCGGCCCGATCTGATCGGCGAGTTACGGGCCGTGCTGGCTGATCCTCACGCCGGCATGGGAATCCGCTCGATTGTGATCGATGCGCTTGGGGTGGGCGTGCCGCGGCCCGAACTGGTTCCTGACCTCGCGGGTATCTTGGTGCGCGAGGACGTCTCATACAGGGAGCGCCAGCGGGCGCTGCTCGCGCTTCTCAGGCTGGGTGATACCGGACGCAGTGCGGTCATTGACGCCTTCAGGCACAGCCTTGATTCGAGCATCAGTGGCCTTCGCCTCCGTACGGAAATCATTCAGCGTCTCTATCGCGATCCGTTCGGTTCGAGCGATGTGACGGCGATCATGAATGAGGCCTTGGAGGCCGACGGAGGGTCAATTACCGGTGTATTTCGCCCGCTTGCCGAGCGAATCCCACTGGAAGATCTTCCCGAGATTCTCGATGGCATCACTCTTCCGCAGCACAGAAAAATGCGGTACGACCGGAAACAACGATGGGAGATCGCGGCGTTCTATCGCTGGATTCTCGTTCGAATTTGGGGCTCCGAGGCTGCGCTCGATCCAGTACGTGCGTGGCAGTGGTTCGAGAAGTTACGAGGCTTGAGTGAGGGCTATAGCGATCGATATCTCAAGGAAATGCACGACGCCCTGGCGGCCAAGCCGGAGCTACTTCGCGCGATTGCGGATCATTTCTTCGGAACATTTGATCCCGAAAAGGACCGCTGGTCCGCACTCATGCGCTTCCGTGAGACGCTGTTCCGTTGCCCGCCGGTCGCCGCAGTACTGGAAGTCGTCCTCCAAAAGCTCGACGGTGCTGAAGACGGTAGCGCAAAGCAGCTCGCTCTTTATGAGGCGGCGTTCAGTTTCTGCTACGCAACGGAGCAGCCGTTCGCCGGAATCGTCTTTGAAAAGCTATTCGCTTACGCTGAGTCAAGGCCCGTTCTCGCTGACACGCGCACGCGTTGGATTACTTCCAGCTTGGATGATTGGTATCGCTTTGGAACATTTCGCAAGAAAGCCGAATCCGAAGAGGGTCGCGCGAAGCAGCTCAAGGACTTCGTTGTCGACGCAGAGGCCATCTCCATCGGGGCGCATCTGGGCTGGCTCATACACCTGGCACGGATCTATTTCATGTTGTACGGCGACGTGGATCGCAACCTTACGCCCCGGCAACGACTAGCCGCGTGGCTTGGTGAGACGCATGTCGAAACCGCTTTGGCCGGTTTTCGCGCCACCTTATCTCGAAGCGATGTCCCGACGTTTGCAACGGTCATTGCTATGACCGCCGATCATCAACAATATGACTGGTGGCACACTCTGATCGCGGGGATGGATGAGCGGTGGGTTACAGGGCAGCGCTTTGACGGACTGTCCGATGACACATTGAAGGCATTGGTCGCGTTCGATCTCGTCAGCCCCGTCACGGTGGTACTCGATGGGTCAGAACAGTTTTATGTGGCACCATGGAGGCAGCATCTACTGGATCAGCGCCCCGAACTGATGCGTGATGTCTACCTCGCCGTCGCCCGGGCAAGGCTTTCAAAGAATCTGACGTCCCACCCGGAAGGTTTACATGAGCTCCTGACGCAGCCACAGTTTGAACCCTATCGCGAGCAGGCCGGGATCGAACTACTACGGGAGTTTCCCAATGTCAGTGAGTTCCAACTCGAACAAGTGTTGGTCGCGCTGAAAAAGCTGCCCGCAGCTCGTGGCCCGCTGCGCGAGCTTATCCAGCACACCCTGTCTGGCGCGGTGAACCTCGAGGAACGCCAAAGGGACGTGTGGCTTTCGGCTGGCTACTTGCTTTCACCCACTCAGTACGAGCACACGGTCGAAGAACGCGCCAAATCATGTCCGTCTCTGGTCTTTGACTTGCGCGACGTGAGTCGCACCGATCTGGGCGGTCAGCCTCACGAGGGGCTTTTAAATCTTAATACGCTGGAGTTCATGGCCTGTCTCACCGGTCGGTGTTATGCGGATACGCCCCACCCGGAGCAAGGTTGGAGCGGTGACCGGAATCCGTGGGATGCATCGGAACACTTTCGCTCACTTGTCAATGTGATCTCCGCATCATCCAGTGAATCAGCGACGGCGGCGCTGATTCGCTTGGAGGCGGACCCCACTCTTTCCTCCTACCGCCTGCATATTCGCCATGCCCTCGCGAACCAGCGCCAACGGCGGCGCGATGCGCAGTACGAGCGACCTGATTGGTTAAAAACCGTGGCTTCTCTTAACGATGGTGCGCCTGCGACGGTGGCGGACCTCCATGCACTCACGGTCCAGCACCTTCGGGACATACGGCAGCAGATTGAGCGAGAGAACACCGATATTTACAAGCGCTTTTGGAACGTCGACGGATTAGAAAGGTTGCTCACCCCGCGGCCCGAGGGGTCCTGTCGTGACTACCTCATTGACCTGATGAGACCGCGCCTCCTTCCAAAGGGGATCACGGTAGAGCCAGAGGGTCACATGGTGGCGGATAAGCGGGCCGATATCAGCGTGGCGATGCCTCAGCGTAAAATCCTTTGTGAGTTAAAGCGCGACTATCACGGTGAAGTGTGGACAGCGATCGAGCAGCAGCTTGATCGATTCTATACCCACGATCCCGAAGCTAAAGGGTTTGGAATCTATTGCGTCTTTTGGTTCGGTGCTAAGAGACCGAATGAGATCCCGTTGCCACCGAACGGGCTCAGCCGCCCTCAGTCGGCCGGGGAGATGGAGCAGATGCTAAAAACGTCTCTCGCTTCGCGCGAGCAGAATCGAATTGCCATTGTCGTGATCGACGTGTCCGGAACGTTTTAGTCTGAGGCCATCGCGTTATATGCCGCGGACAAGTCAATGCGGCCCCGAATCCGAACGAGCCGGGCACATTCGGTCCACACGGTCAATGAGCCGTGAGGTTAGCCGTAAGGCATCGCGCGACAGTTCCATATCTGTCTGATCCCGCGAGAAATGCGCGGCGATCCATTTCATTTGTCACAAGCATCTCTATGCTTCATTGCTGCGTGTCTGCGCAGCAGCACGCGGTGCTCAAAGCGCTGTCGAAACGCACCCGGCGTCTCGATGCTGGATTACCTGAGCGAAGGCCGACGACTGCACCGTCTGTCTCACGTCAACTACTTTGACCGGGCCGCGACAACTATAGTGGCCGCCTAGCGGGGATGATATTTAAGCTTCGGTTGGTTTCTTATCCTTTCTTTTTCCGGTTGCTGCGGTCCGTCTTCGATAGCTTTCCACATTCATCTCGAAGATAGCGGCGTGGTGCACAAGGCGATCGACAGCTGCAAGCGTCATGGATGCATCAGGGAAGATCTGATCCCAGGCGGAGAACGGTTGGTTCGCGGTGATGGCGATACTTTTGCGCTCGTAACGTTCTGCGATTAACTCGAACAACACACTGGTTTCTGCTTGGTCCCGTCGCACATAACTGAGATCGTCGAGGATCAGTAAGTCGTACCGATCAAGTTTGCCAAGCTCGGCCGGCAAGCGAAGGTCGCGACGCGCCGCTTGCAGTTTCTGAACGAGCTCGCTGGTGCCGGTGAAGAACACACGCCAACCACGATCGATGAGCGCGTGACCGAGCGCGCATGCAAGATGCGTCTTACCACCTCCCGGAGGTCCGAAGAGAAGCAGGTTGGCGCCTTTTTCGATCCACGCATCGCCCTCCGCGAGGGCTTGTACATGCGCCTTGGAGAGCAGCGGCAGTGGCGCGAAGTCAAAGGTCTCAAGCCGTTTGTCGGCCGGGAGCTGTGATTCGTCTCGGTGCCGGGCAAGGCGTCGCTGTGCGCGCTCGGCCATCTCAAGATCGAACAACGTTGAGAGCAGTCGTGTTGCGCTCCAGCCTTCTCGATCCGACTGCGCGCTGATCGTTTCCCACATGCGTTTCAGCGTCGGCAAGCGCAGTTCGGTCAGCAGGATCGGCAAGCGAGCCGCGTCAGCGCCGGCGTTCATGCGGCCTCCACAAGGGCATCGTACAGCGCAAGTTCTGGCAGGTGCACAGATACATTCGGTAGCTGTGCTGCACGCGGTCGGAAGCGTGCGGTGAGGGTCTCGAGATCGGGCAACTCATCGCGTCCGGCCAACGCCGCGAGTTCGAAGGCGAGTTCTACTTCGCAGCCGTCGGCGGCCGCCAGCTCCAACAACGCCACCATCAGTCGCGCGGCGCGCGCCTCCGGCAGTCGCTCGATGAGACGCTCCCACGTCGTGGCATATTCGCTGCGCGGGAACAACGCATCGCGTAGCCGCCAGCGTACTAAAGCCCCAGGCTTGCGCTTCAACGCCGGCAGCAGATGGCGGAAGTTGATGTACCTGGGATGCGGAACCTGGTTGGTCCGGCGCAGCCGCGGAGCCTCGAGCACGCGGTGCTCGCCGAGATAGCCTTCGATATGGTCCTCGTACAGACGGATTTTGAGCCGGTGCCCGACGAGTCGTGATGGCACCGAGTAGGTGACGCTTTTCACGGCTATCAACGCGAACTTGGTGACCCGCGCATCCAGCTCTTCGTAGTCGCTGGTGCGCCGCTGTGGCAGCGGCTGCAGGCAGGCTCGCTCGATGGTGAGCGCTTTGATCACTCGAGAGTTAAGGCGCGCTGCGACTTCCGCGATGAACGATCGGTATTCACTAAGCCGAGTAAAATCTCGGCTGCCGCGCAACAGTAAGGCCTGGTCGATCGCGCGCTTCACAGTCCCCTGACGCGATTCGATGGAGCCATTTTCGTGGCTGGCGCCGGGATTGTTTCGCGTGGCTCGCATCCCGTACCGCTCGCTCAGCTCATCGTAGCGCCGTGTGAGCTCTTCTTGCTCGGCAAGATTGTTGAACGCCGCCGATAGCGAGTCGGTGCGATGCTCCAGCGGTGCGCCGCCCAAGCTCCAAAGCGCGTTCTGCAGGCCGCCCGACAACGCGACCCAACTCTCGCCGCCCAAGATAACCTCGACGTGCCGCCAACCGCAGTAGGCTAATGCAAATTGATAAAGCCGATGCGCGAACGGGATCCCGTCGAGGGTTACCGCAAGTTCCGCCGCATCGGTGAAGTCCGATAGCCCAAGTCGGCCTGGCTCATGTGCCTGAGCAAAGAATACTTCGCGTTCCTCACCCTCGATCGCTCGCCACTGGCGTAATCGACGTTGCAGCGTGCGAAGTAGGTTCGGCCCAACGTGTTCAGGATGCCGTCGCTGCATCTCCTCGAGCAATGTCACGGCATTCAGCCCCGGCGCTCGTTGTAGCAACGGCACGATCTCGCTGTCCCATACCGATGCCAGCGGATCGGTTCTTGTCCGCCAGCTTCGCACTGGTCGCTGCGATGGCAGCGCCGAGTTTTGTTCGATCCGCCGCGCCGTTCGCAGGCTAATCCCAACCTTCGCGGCTGCCACTTCCTGGGTGAGCTTGCGTCGCAACTCTTTGTATCGGTTCACTTGTTTGTCCGTAATGCGCTGGCCGGGCATCGTGTACTCCCTTCGTCGTTACGACGAGAGAGCACGCTAAACCCCGCTAAAACAAGCGCACCCGGCGGTCGCGCTCAACCGGCCAAGATAGTTGTCGTCACCCGGTCAAGATAATTGTCGTCGACTAAGTTCGAAGTCTTTGAATCGAATGCTTTTGACAAACTTAGCAAGTCGCGCTCCGTTTCTTAGCAAGACAACCACGACAATAAGCAAAGTGACGGGCCAAGCAACGCTTCCGATGATGCTGGCAACGAATGCTAATGTGTTCAAAATGCTTCCTGCAGCGAAGTCGCTTAGAAATGTTTATCAATCGCGCTTGCGGCATATCCCAATAAGCGTCTTCCCTTCCGCAGGTAAGAAAACCGGACTGGCGCGGTTGCCTTGCCTGACCGCTTTACTTTGGCGTGAGAAAGATGGCTAGCGTATCGCTTTTCATGAATCTCCCGTACCAAGGTGCTTATCGCTGGGTAGGCGGCTTGCAATCTCACCGATCCCATCACTGATCCAATCTTCCCGGCTTCGTATGTCCCCAGCGCCGGGTCATGTCGATAAAGTGCCATTAGCAACCAATCGTTGAAAACATCTATGCCGTTGACCCAAGCGGAGGCATTGGTCTCCGAATAGCCCCGGCATTCCACCAGCTGCCTCTCAGCCGACCTATAATTGCCCTCAAAGAACTTTCGCCAATCAATTTGAGTTGAAACGCCAGTCATCTTGATCAAGCTTGCGTTTATTCCACAAACCCGCCGTCCTCCGCGCTTTACTAAGCCGAATTCTCGCAACACGAGTTTAGCGCTTGGGGAAAGGTCGCGCCTACGCGCCGTTATAGAGATACCGTTCCGGCCGGCAATCCAGGCGGCTGCTAGGGCGGGATCCGCAACCGGATCGCATATCAGGGCGTTGAGAACGGCTCCGCGATTGGGATTTGGATCAGAGGCAGACAAGCTGAGCCCAATCTCTCCTCGCACCCACCAGCTTCGCGCCCGCGTAGCCCCATAAAGAAGCTGCGATTCGGTTAACCCTCCGCGCGGAACAAGATATCGCGCAATTGAACCGGCGAGATCCGCCTGGAGGATCGTCGGACTCCAAAGCCGCTTTAATACCGCTCGGACTTTTGCCTCACGATCCGCAGGTACGCGGGCCGTTAATGCGTTGACAAAAGCCGCCTGAATTGCGGGGTACAAATTCTGAACCTTTATTTCTCTAAGAAGACGGTCCACTACTTCGGTCGGCAGCTGATCATAGCGTTCCAAGTACCGCGACAAGGCGTCGTAGTAGACAAGCGCGCCTTCAAACACCCGAAATACCCGCCTCGTCACTTCAGGCGATGGGTTCGCTGAGCCAAGTACAAACTTGAAGCGCGTAGGATCCCGTACTTTGAATCGCTTAGTAAGTGCTCGCAATCTTTTCAGAACTTTTGGTTGCGAAATTGCGAGATTACCGAATAAACTCTCGCCGGGCTGACTTATACTTTTTAGTTCGTCTCGAATATTCTTAACTTCATGGATCTCTATTTTTCCAGACTGAGGGAAGAGCCCAATATCCTTGCTGAGCATATCAAGCCGCGTCAGCATTTTGCGCAGCTCGCGCTCGCGTCGCGCAAACAGTCGAATGTCATCAACATACCGTAAATAGCGCACTGATTTTTCACTGCGACGCTGATCGTCGAAGTGACCAAGTACAACCTCGGCAATTAAGCCCGAAGGCAGTGGTCCTTGTGGGATACCGTGGTTGTGAAGAATCTTGGTTTGGGTCGCAGTCCAAGTAGTCAACCAATAGGTGAGCAGAACGCAAAACTCGCGGTCTAATCCGAGCTTCCTAAAGAAGTGGCATAGCACTCCATGGTCGATGCTGTCATAGCATGCCGTTAAGTCAAAGCTCGCCGTAACACGAAGCCCACTTTCGAATGCTGTGATAGCTGCTGAATTAAACTGGCGATAGCCATCACTCCACTTTCGATAGAACCAAGGACTTGCGCGTCCGGCATATAAATGCCCAAACACTTCATGAAGGTACCGTGGACGCGCACGCGGCAATAGAGCGTCCGCAACTATATTGGCAGCGGCTTGGTAGACGATCTGATCTTCGACAGTTAATAGTGAGTAAGGACGCAAGATCCCCGACGGCTTTGGAAAAAAGATCTTCGTGGCCGATTGGGGCTCATAGATTCGACGACGTAGCCGGCCGGCTAAGGAATCCAGTAGTTCATCTTCTACGCTCGCGTATGACGAGTAATGCTCGCGGAAATATGATTTATAAGCCCGATCCGGGTTGGAACGGACCCACCCCCAGGCTCGTCTTAGGTTTTCAGGAGCCCAAACCGCCGCTACAGAAGGCATATCCACACTCCGTGTCGATAATTTCTTCGGCGGCTGCCTAATACCACTTTCGGCGGCTGCTTCCGTGCCTTCCCAACCACTATGGCCTCACCTTATGTGCCGCGAGGAGGAAACTAGCAACAATACCGATCAGTTGCACGCTTGCATGCGCCTCCGCATCAGAAACCGTTGGCAACCATGGGCGACCGTGGCCCGTACCTTCTTTATTGCGCAAAGCGTTGACCGCACATCCCGCTTCGTACAGCGCCCGCTCCAGCCGCCGCTGCGCCGGTTCTCCTACTTGCCTGACTGCTTCCGGAGTCGCGAGACCAAGCGCCGTAAAAGCCTGACCGAGTAGGGTCGGCAGGTTTGCTTCCTTCGGATAATGCCCGAATCGCTCTTGGATAATGTGCGCTGCCGTCGCCTCTATTAAATCTTTGCCGGTACCCACCAACAACGCAGCGTCTTGGCTCCCTCGTCGCGCCCGTCGGACGTACGCTTCGAGCGCGTTCGTGAACGCCTTTCCGGTAAGCGTGTCCATTGCTATCGGCTGCAGCTCACCATCGTCACTCAATTCGTAACCTTCAATTCGAAACGCGTCCATCGCATCTTGCACCGCTTCGGCCCCAACGAAATTGGGTGACGTATCGCGAAATCCGCCTTTGGCACGAATTACCGCAATAATTGCCGCAACGAAAACTTCCCCCTTATCGGGCGCATTCTCAAGTGCCCAGCTGAGAACTGCTCTTATTCGCTTCGCTTTCCCAACGGATTGCCCATGAGTCTTTGGATCGGCGTTCGTAAGTTCAACGCGGCCTATCTGAAAGTCGATCTCCGAGTGAGTGGGCTCTCGCGGTTTCTCAGCTCGAGCGTCGTCGACAAGCCGGGCCACCGCGATTATGACCGCGTCGGTCAGCGGCGCCTTTGGCTTTATGGTATGGGAAGATGGCACTACTTGGTCTCGATACTCATCCCCACCTGGGCGGATCGTTCATCTCGCGTATTTCTACAACGCTCGTGGTAGTCGCGCAACGTCACACCCTCTCCGCCATCTCCAAATGTCTGCAAAACGCATTCGGACTTCTCGGTCTGGCTTTCTGCCCTCGCCTGGCACCGGCGAGTCAGGCGCGCGAGCTAACCGCGCAGCTTCTTCGCTGCCTCTCTCACGGCTCTTTCACTTACCTTCCCCGTTTCCTTTCGCATTGTCCCAAGCGTCGCATTGGGCGAGAACTCAGGTATTGGTCTGGACAGGTTTTTGTTTTGCGTATTGCTGCGCTTCTGCTGAATCTCGCCAGCCTTCGGCGGGCTCTTGTCGCGATGACGATTATCGAGTCCGGGTTCTTTCATGGGCTTCTCCGATCCGCAATTTACGACGCCACCCAATTTTACTCCCGCCGGATTCCCTTTTATTGTGATTTCAAGTCTCGAGTGCTTGATCGCGCGATCGACGGTGTTTCATACAGTAGTCGCATCTCCTGGATACTGTATAAGCCAGCTTCGGATAACCACATTGCCGTCGCCACAGGTCATGTTTGCGTGGTGAGTTCGGCGACAACTGCGGAGAGTAGATTCGCAGCGACGGTGCGGGATTCTGCGAGCTGCAATTCCAACTCGTCCACCAAGGCCATCAGTTGGTCCACTTTGGCCACAATCCGGCGTTGTTCGGCGAGGGGTGGGAGCGGGAATGGCATCGCCTTGAGAACATCCATGCCGGGGATGTTTTTCTGAGCGGTTCCCGAGAGGTTCGTAAGCGTGTCTGTCTCCATGAAGAATGCTGGAAATAGAATCAGGAAATACTCATTGAGCATGGCGGATTGGTGAATGCTCAGCTTTAAGAGAGCTTGGTTGATGATGCCGCGCTCTATGTTCGCTGGAACGATTGCCACCTTTCCAACAGTACCCGAGCAACTCACAAGAATTTCGTTCGGGTGGAGCTCGAATGCACTCAGTTCTTTGAACTTCGCCTCGTTTATATAGTAGCGCCCTCTGGTGAAATCACCGGATATCGCGTGCTGTTGCTCGTAGACCTTGAATCCACTCGGAACAAACATGTCCTTTCTGACGGCGCTGCCGAACGGCCCTCGCTTGATCGCATACTGCACTGGGCGCGTCACCTCCACGAGGCGAGTCCATCGCCAGCCGAATGGTAATTCGGACAGTTCACTGTCGTCGGGAGTCTCTTCGAGTCCGTGCCGCCGAATGATTCCATCGCGAATTGCCTTCTTGGCGTCCGTGCTCACCTGTTCAATTGACGACTCTGCAGGTTCGTCTTTGGGATCTTGGGAGACGAGTTTGCCTTGAACGGCGAGGGCGAGAATGGATTCGCGTAGGTCGGCCGACGCAATGTCGTAGGACGGGTGGAAGAGGAAAGACAGATTGCCCTGATTGGGCGCATCGGCAAAGCGCGCCAGCGACGCGCGAGCGAGCGCGGCTCGCCTGGTTTCTCGTTCCTGATGTTGAGCCTCGAGCCGATCACACAACGCCATCAACTCATCCACCTTCGCTACAATTCGCTGTTGCTCGGCGAGGGGTGGGAGAGGAATCGGAAGCACGGCAAGATTACTCCGCGAAATGCGGCTCCGAGTTGTGCCGGTGGCTTGGGCCGACACCAAGCGTCGGAAACGTGGGCAGTTGATCGCAACGACGAGAAAGTCTGGATTGAAGAACGTGATGTTTGAACGGAGGATGCAAACATCCACCACGGTCACCGCCGGTTTTGAGTCGCCGGGAAATCGGCAGCATCGCCCAAGCGGGTCGGGCATCCGCGCAATGAGAATGTCACCTGCTTCAAGGTAAGAACAATTGAGACGCTTCGCCGCCGTCTTGGTCATGAATCGCGATGACCGGTCGCGGTACTCGCCATCGCCAACGTCGGCCAACTGAATCAACCGCACATCGCCGTCAGGATCTTGGTCTTTACTCTCCACCCAGTCGCCATCACAAAAGAATCCCAGTTCACGGGTGGTGTTCTCAACTGTCGTGAGGGCCCAATGACTCGGAATCTCCAAGGGCGTTTCAGGTTCGACTGTAATGTCTTTTGGCGACCTTGATTTTGAGTTCCTCTCGGGCGGGAGCGTGCGTAGTGTTTTCAGTAGGATATGTCCATCTCCGTCTGAGGCTCGTCGCTCAACGAGTTTTCCCAGAATAGCCAACTCCAACACCAGCTCCCGCATCTTCCCAACTGCATCGGGCGCGTCCACGAGTTGGTCAAACGTTTCAAAGAAGGTTTCCCGATTCATTCGGGAGCACCGCCGGTGGCGGTGAGGGCGTGGTGGAGTTCCTGTTTCAGCTCAGTGCGAGTCGCATCGATCTGGGCGAGAAGCTTTTCGTATTCGGGCAGGAGGTGGTCCACGTCGCCGGGGCCGGCGTCAGAGTTGTGCGGATTCTTAAGGTCGAGGTTAAAATTGCTCGCATTGATGGTATCGATGGAGACCCGCCAAGCCTGTTCGTTTTCCAAGCGAGCTTTGAAGCCGTCTTTTTCATCGCCCCACCAGGCGCGCTCGCCCTCGAACTCTTCGATGCGGATCGGCTTGCCCTTGTTGTAGCTCTTGGCGCCGGGCGGATAGGGGTGTTCGTAGTACCAAACTTGGGTAGTGGGCCCGCCTTTGGTGAAAAACAGCAGGTTCGTACGGATCCCGGTGTAGGGATTAAAGACGCCGTTGGGCAAGCGCACGATAGTGTGTAGGTTGCATTCCTCGAGAAGCGTCTGCTTCAGCCGTGTGTAGCTTCAGCGACTTCTGGACAAAATGCTAGCGTGGAAATGAGAGACTTCGAGCTGCTGCGGGCGCCCCGCAGACGGAGCGAAGTAGATGAGCAAACGCGAACATCGACGATTCACGGCAGAACAGAAACTGGAGATTTTAAAGGAGGCGGACCAGCCGGGGGTGACCGTGAGCGAGGTGTGCCGGCGCCATACATTGGCGGTATCGGTATTTTATCGCTGGCGGGCGGTGGCCCAGGGCGGCTCGGCGGTGGCGCTGAAGCGCGACGCGCAGCGCACGCCACGCAAGGATGACCCGGAGGCACGTCACAAGGCGGAAATGGAGCGTATGCGCGCGGTGATCGCCGAGATCACGGCGGAGAATTTGGAGCTTAAAAAAAAGATTTGAAACTGGACGATTTATACCGAGTACCGGCGGAGACGAAGGCAGCCGTGATGCAGATTGTCGAGCAAACCAAGCGACGTTCGGGATGGCGAGTGTATCGGACACTCGCTGCCCTGGGGGTACCACGCAGCGTCTATTACGCATGGAAGAGCCGCGAAGACCTACAGGATCGAGCGGCAAAGCCGTGCCGAGTGTACGAAGTGCTGCCTGCGGAGCGCGCGGCTATCTGCGAGTTTGCCCTGCAGTACCCGAAGATCGGCTATCGCAAATTGACGTGGATGATGGTTGATGCGGGCACGGCCTGCGTCGGGGAGAGCACGGTTTACCGGGTTTTGAGCGATGCGGACCTGTTATCGCGGTGGAAGCGATCTACGGTGTCGAGCGGAGAATATAACTTCCGGCCCAAGGCGCCGAATGAACAATGGCACACCGACGTCATGTATGTATGGGTGGCCGCACGATTTTACTTCCTCGTGAGCTTTGTCGACGCCTACAGCCGCTATATCGTACATCACAAGCTGCTGATGAGCCTGGACGGCAAATCGGTGGCTATCGAGCTCGAGGCGGCGCTCGAGGCAGTCAAAGACGCCAAACCACGGGTTGTCCACGATCATGGCAGCGAGTTCGTCAATCGCGACGTCGCGGCGGTGATCAAGGCGCATAACCTGATCGATATCAAGACAAAGCCGCGCCACCCAGAATCGAACGGTATTGTGGAGCGCTTCAATGGCACCGTGCGCGCCGAGACCGACGATGATTATGGCGAGAATTATCTGCAGGCGGAAGCGATCATCGCCAAGCTCATGCATCACTACAACGAAGAGCGATTACATGCGACCTTGGGTTACATGACGCCGGCGACCTGGCATCGTGGACAACCGGACGAACTTCGAAACGAGCGCGCGCGGCGAATAGCTGCGGCCCGTGCGCATCGTAGAATGACCAACCAGCAGCGATTTACAGAGGCGGCCTAAGCGGTGAAAGTCTCCCTTTTCAGCTCAGGCATTTTGTCCGGCTTGACATGAAGCGCGACATTACGGATTTTGCGCGATACACAGGCGATTTCTCGGCAGTCGTATCTTGAGTTCGATTTGGAGGCCATGTTTGATGGGGAGGTGTTCTCGGATTTTGTACTCCTGTGGCTGATGGCGCATGCAACGAGATTCGCGGCGCGAGAGGATGGCCGCCCTGAATCGTGCTGGCTTGAGCAGTGGACAAAAATCGCGGAAGAACAGGGAGCACGCGCTCTCGGAGATTTGCAGGGCGGCGTTGAGAGAGCTCTGCAAATCCTTGGTCAAGGATTCGTGGGACATCCAAAAAACGCCGCTCTTCGGGATGCGCTTAGAACGGGACAACTGACGGCGTCCGATTTGCACGGTCAATTGCTGCGAATAGTCTATCGGCTAATTTTTCTTTTCGTGGCCGAGGATCGCACATTAGACGGAGTTTCACTACTGCACGCTCCGGATAATTCGGATTCTGCGCGCATTGCGCGAGAGCGCTATGCGATCCACTACAGCGCTGCAAGATTGCGAGAGCTTTCGGGCGAGATTCGTGGCAGCCGCCACGGAGACTTATGGTGGCAATTCAACCTGGTAGTGGGCGCACTTTCCGTTGACGGGCAGTTCAATCAGACGCGTGAGCAACTGGCCCTCCCGGTTCTCGGTAGTTTTTTGTGGTCTCCTGACTCAACAGCAGCGCTTAACGCCCCAACACTCGCTATTTTTGGGGGTGGAACGGAACTGGCGAACGCGGACTTCCTGGAAGCAATACAGAATTTGGCTTTCACGCGCCAGCATCGAAATCTAAGACCGGTGGACTACAAGAACTTGGGTGCCGAGGAGTTGGGTGGGGTCTATGAGAGCCTACTCTCGCTCACGCCACAGATTAGTGGGGACGGCGCCAAGTTTACCTTCGCCGAGTTCGCGGGAAATGAACGCAAGACATCGGGCTCGTATTACACCCCCGACTCGTTGGTGCAGTGCCTGCTCGATTCGGCGCTCGAGCCTGTAATCCAGGAGGCAGTGAAAGGCAAGATCGGCACGGAGGCGGAGAAAGCAATTCTCTCCCTTAAGATCTGCGACCCCGCCGTTGGTTCTGGGCACTTCTTAGTCGGTGCCGCGCATCGATTGGCGCGTCACGTGGCTCGCATCCGCGCGGCGTCACGGGGAGAGGGAGAGCCCTCACCCGGCTTTCACCAGCATGCGCTTCGGGATGTAATCGGACGGTGTCTATACGGTGTCGATATCAACCCCATGGCTGCGGAACTGTGCCGTGTCGGCTTGTGGCTTGAGGCCCTTGAACCCGGAAAGCCGTTGTCGTTCCTCGACCATCATATCCGAGTCGGTAATAGCCTCCTTGGTACGACCTCCGAGTTGATTATTCGCGGCCTCCCAGATGACGCGTATGACGCGATCGAAGGGGACGATAAAGACGTTTGTAAACAACTTAAAAAGCGAAATAGGGCGGAACGCGACGGATTCCAACAAGAAGATTGGCTCAACAGCGTCACGAAAGAAGTCGGTGCGGATATCACCGCCATTACATATCAGGCTCGCCTGCTTGACGAAATTCCGGACGATTCAGCAGATGAGATCGGACGAAAGGCAGATCAGTTCCATCGCTTGGTGGTCTACGGTGAATACACGCATGCTCAACAAGTGAGTGACACTTGGTGCTCCAGTTTTGTCTGGCCAA
>Ga0224547_1000069_pt1 | contig 22161 bp, 12 predicted proteins | sample 714P21014metaG_FD_179908 | JGI IMG/M metagenome (GOLD analysis project Ga0224547, IMG submission 179908) | Peat soil microbial communities from Stordalen Mire, Sweden - 717 P2 10-14 | ecosystem: Environmental > Terrestrial > Soil > Wetlands > Peat | place: Sweden: Norrbotten County, Stordalen...
CTTAATGCGTATCCGCCCACGCACCGTGCCATGAGGTTGCGCGCGAATCGCGGCGAACGATGAACCGCCGCCGCGGCCGACGGCGCCGCCGCGGCCGTGGAATACTTGCATGGGGGTGGAATGGCTCTCGAAGACCGCAGCGAGCTTGCGAGTGGCTTGATGCAGGCTCCAAACAGAGGTCAGATAACCGCCGTCCTTGTTCGAATCCGAATACCCCACCATGACTTCTTGAAATCCGAAGGCTTGTGTAATTGCCGCGGTTTCAGGCAGGGCCAACCACGCCTGCATAACCTTGGCGGATGCTTCCAAATCGCCGATGGTCTCGAACAGCGGTACCGCCATGATCGCGGCCGAGGGGTTTCCGTGCCCACGGTAAAGTCCGGCTTCTTTGAGAAGGATGTTGACCTCCAGTAGGTCGGACACGCTCTCGCACTTGGATATAATGTAAAAGGTGATGCAGTCGGAGCCGTAACGCCGGTGAGCCTCGGCGGCCGCGCGCACGATGCTGAGCTCCGAAAGGGTTTCCGGCGAATAGCCGGCATATGGGCTCGCCAACAGTCGCTCGCCGGCCAGCTCGCGCCTCAGCAGCGCGACGCGAGCAGGTTCTGCAAGCGCCAGGTAGTCAGGCGATGCTCCCGCCACCTTCAGCAGTTCTGCGACAACGCGGCCATGCACGTCGGCGTTTTGCCGAAGATCCAACGTCGCCAAATGAAAGCCGAAAGTTTCGACTGCGCGATTGAGGCGAGCCAGTGAACCGCCGCCATTTGAGCGCACCTGGCTCTTCGACCTCAATGAATCCTCCAGCACTTCCAGATCCGCACGCAGGCTCGCGGCATCAGGATAGGCCGGCGCCTCGACGGTGGCCGGCCTTGGGGGCGTTCGCCCGGTCAGGCTTTGGTAGGTGGCAGCCAGCCGTGCATACATGCCCGTGATCGCGCGCCGATACGGCTCATCGGCACGCGCGGGATTCACATCCCCGCCGCGCTCCGCCAATTTGTCCAGAGGTTCTGAGACCGACGCGAGTTCGCTCGACAGCGATAGCTCCGCACCCAGCGCATTGAGCTGTTCCAGATAGTCGGCCAGGAGCGCCTGACTGGCGCGGCCCAACGCCAGGCGCAAGGAATCCGCAGTGACGTGCGGATTTCCGTCACGGTCGCCGCCGATCCAACTGCCGAGCCGCAGAAAACTCGTCGGGCGCTTTTCGAGCAGCCGCTCCCAACGGGCGTACAGCGCCGGCATGACGGGCAGAAAAATATCTCGCAGATAGGTCAATGCCGTATCGACTTCGTCGGCAACGTAAAGCCGTTCGTGCCGGAGCGCTCGCGTCTGCCAGAGCAAGCCAATTTGCGCGGCAATCGCTTCTTCAATCACTTCCCCGGCGGCAGTCTCTCGAGAACCCAAGTCTCGCTGCGCCATGAGCGCCGCGATGCGGTTGCGATGATCAAGCATGCTCTTGCGCATCACCTCGGTCGGGTGCGCGGTGAGCACCGGTGTAATGAGCGCACGGTCGAGCAACGCCGCGGCATCGGCACGCCTGACGCCCTGTGCCTCCAAGAAATCCAGGGCCGACGCCAGCGTGCTATCTTTTTCGGCCGCTGCGCCTTGCCGATCCTCGGCGAGGTTCGCCAACATCGAGAACAGCATGAAGCTGCGTACGAAAGCCACGGTCTCGTCGAGCGACAGGCTCTCCCACCCAGCGGCGAGTCCCCGGGGATTGGCGATACCGCGGTGGCGATCTACGGAGGCCGCTCGAATGGCTTCGATTCGATCAAGCAGCGCATCACCGCCGTAGGTGCGGATCACATCGCCCAGTAGCTTTCCAAGGAATCGAACATCCGCGTTTTGGGTAATCGCAGGAGCGGCGCGTGTCATAGTCCAACCATAGTATATATAAGGAGTACGCCACCTGATGGGAGCGCTATAAGCCGCGCTATAAGCCGCGCTATAAGCCATATCCTACAGGCGCGCCCGCAGCGCGCTGATTAAGACACCAGGCCGGCTTCTATATAGTGGCGCTTACAAAATATCCCGCCGGCAACGCGGGTTCCTATTGGCTCGGAGAAAATCAATGCTTTCCAAGACCTGGATTCGCTCCATAGTACCCGCGCTCATCCTGGCCCTCTCGCCCATGCTCATCATGGCGCTGGGAGTCAGTGTTTCGGTGAATATTGCCCCGCCGGAACTACCGACCTACGACCAACCGCCGATTCCCGGAGATGGATATCTGTGGACGCCTGGCTATTGGGCTTGGGGCGACGACATCCAAGATTACTACTGGGTGCCGGGCACATGGGTTGAGGCGCCGCAGCCGGATTATCTGTGGACTCCCGGCTATTGGGCCTTCGCCAATGGTGTGTATCTCTGGAACGCCGGCTATTGGGGCCCGACAGTCGGATTTTATGGTGGCGTCAATTACGGCTTCGGCTACGGCGGCCGAGGCTACGAGGGCGGCTACTGGCAGGGAGGCCACCTATTCTACAATCGCGCAGTCGTCAACGTAGGCTCGGTGCATATCACCAACGTCTACAACAAGACTGTCGTCAACAATGTCACCGTCAACCGCGTGAGTTTTAACGGCGGCAATGGCGTTCGGGCCCAGCCCACCTCCGCGGAATTAGCGGCGGGGCGCGATCGCCACATTGCGGTCACCGCCGCGCAGCGGCAGCACGAACAGACTGCACGCACGAATCCTCAATTGCGGGCGGCCGCCAATCACGGCAATCCGCCGATTGCTGCCACTCCGCGGGCCGGGAATTTCTCGAATCCAGTACCTGCTCAGCGTGCAGGGGCCGTGAACACGGAACGTCCGAATCGTCCCGCGAGCCCACCCGAGCATGTAAATCAGCCTCGTGCACCCGCGCCGGTTCGCGCGCCTGCACCCGTTCGGGAGGCTGCACCCGTGCGCGAACCCCCGCCGGTTCGTCAACCCCCGCCGGTTCGTCAACCCCCGCCAGTTCGGGAGGCTGCGCCAGTTCGGGAAGCTGCGCCGGCTCGAGAAGCCGCCCCAGTTGAGCAGCGCCGTCAACCGGAGCAAACTCAACAAGCGAGACCCGCGGCGCCGCCCAAGCCGCAGCCTCGCGAGACTCCTAAACCCGCGGAGCACCCAGCGGAGCATCCTGACGACCATGAGCACCATTAGTCATGACCAGAAAGCGAATCAGTTCACCGCAGAGGTTGACGGACATCGCGCAGAACTAGACTACACAGTGGCCGACGGCGTGATGACCATCACCCACACTCGCGTTCCCCAAGCCATTGGAGGACGCGGCATAGCAGCGCAGTTGATGCGGGATGCGGTGAAGGTGGCGGGGGAACGCGGATGGTCCATCAATCCGGCCTGTTCCTACGCGGCTGCGTACATGCGCAAGCACGCGCAAGCACGCGACAAACACCATATTGACGAACTACTGGATGAGGCGCTTGATGAATCGTTCCCTGCCAGCGACTCGCCCTCGGTGGGCGGCAGCAGCTAGCAGGGAATTTTCAACTGTTAGGGGAGCATGGGGCGGCCCTCGTGCGCCACCAATAGGTCATGCATGTCGTTTGCATGCTCCTCTTCCACGACCAAAATATGCTGCAACATAGTCCGGGTCCCCGGATCATCCTCGCCGAAATAGCGAATTAATTCGCGGTAGTGATCGACCGCGATTCTTTCCGCGATTAGGTTCTCTTTGATCATTTCGACCAGGTTGTCGGCCGAGCCATATTCAGATGCGGCACGCGTCGCCAAGCCTGCGGGATTGAAATCCGGTTTCCCACCCAACTGGTTGATGCGCTCGGCGACTTGGTTCATGTGCTCCGTCTCCTCCTTGGCGTGTTGCGCAAATTCCGCCTTCACCCCTTCGCTGGAAATCCCCTGCGCCGCGACGGCATGCATGGTGTATCGCAAAACACAGACAATTTCTGTGGCCAAAACGGATTGCAAAATCTCGATGGTCTTCTTGACATCGCCTTGGTACGTGAATGTCACGCCGCCGGTGGCGATATTTTTTCGCGCCCGCTCGCGCAATGTTTTAATGTCCGTGAGAAACGGCTTTGCTTCGGCTTTTGATTTATCCACGTTAATCTTGCTCCTGGAGAACGCGACCGCGATGGTATTTATCCTACGCAGCGCTCAAAGCCAAGTCCAGCGCCGACAGCAGCGGCCCCAGTTTCGGCGGATTGGCTTCCAGAGTCGGCGTAACGCCATAATCTCGCAGCGTGCGCGAGCAGACTGGGCCTATGGATGCAACGACGGATCGATTCAGATCGCTTGCCAAGTGCGCCGCGGTGCCGGCCTTCTGCGCAATCGCGTAAAGATTGTGCATTTGCACCGCGCTCGTGAAAACGACGGCATCAACCCGGCCCAGCCGCAATGCGTCGAGCAGCTCAACGAGGGGTTGCGTATTCGCAGGCAAAGCCCATCGGTATGTGGCAATTTCATGGACCGTTGCGCCGCGGGCCTCGAGTGCCTGTGCCAGTGCTTGATTTGTCGTTCCGTATCGCTGCACCAGGATAGAGCAGTCCTTGACCGCGATATCCGCGAGCGCAGTGAGAACCGTGTCGGTGGTAAAAGGAGAGGCGGCCCGTATGTCGATGCGAATGTCGCGTGCATTCAATTCACCGACCGGCTTTGGTCCTCGCACCACAATCATCGATGCGGCCAACAATTCCTTCAGCTCAAGCGTCATGTTGGCCGCATCTGTCGCGGAAAACAGCGCCCGAGTACCCACGCCGGTCTGAAAGATACAGATTTTGAAGGGGTCGATGCGCCATCGTTCAAGCATTGTGAGCACGGCTTGGGGGTCGACATCCGCCACCTCTTCCAGCGCCGGCGCGAGCATCGGCACGCCGCCGCGACGCGCAACCAACTCGGCAAGGTGGGCCCCGGTGCGAGTTTCCAGAATCGCCACAACTTTAGATTTCATCGGAAGGGCATTCAACCACCATAATGCAAACATGTCGACCTGCCTCAAAATGTTTTTCAGCTTGGCACTGCTCCTTGCCTGTGCACCCGTCCTCTGCGAGCAGCCGCCGGCGGACGCCGACGCAGTTCGCCAGGAATTCGTCGTCGCCCTGCAGCGCGTCCGTCAGAACCTACCGGACGTGCCGGATTCACCGGCACTGCAGAGCTACGCCATACACGACTATCTGGTTGCGGCGAGATGGCGTCGCGACCTGATCCAAAGGCCCGACGATAGCCTTGACGCAGCGATTGATGCGTTCCTGCATGCCCATGTGGGACAACCCGTTGCGCGTGCGCTGCGGCGGGAGTGGATCGCAAGCCTCGCGCAGCGGCGCCGCTGGGATTGGTTCCTGCCTCGTTCCGTGGATGTCAATGATCCGGTGTTGATCTGCGACAGGCTCGAGGCGCGCTTATCCACTAACGATACGCAAGGACTCGCCGCCGCCGCGCTGCTGCGCTGGATGGTGCCGCAGAAGCCGCCTGCCGAATGCGCGGATGTGTTTGCATGGCTGCGACAACAAGGGTTTCTCACCGCGTCCTTGGCGGAGGGGCGCACGCGCGCGGCACTTTATGCGGACACGCCGCGCCTTGCGCGCGAATTCGCGGCCGACGTTCCCTTGAGCCGCAGGGCGGCGCTGTTGCAGTGGTCGGATCTCTTGGATTCGCCTCGGTCCGCATTGAATGTGCTGGCCACACATCCATCATTGGCCGTCGAACCGGAGGCAATGGCATCCGGGTTCGACAAGCTTTCGCGTACTGAACCCGCTTTTGCGTTGGATCTACTTCCGCGGCTACTCGCTCGCGATGGCTTGGCGCCGATGCTGCAGGATCAGCTCAAGCGTTCTGCGGCGTTGGGCGCGGCTTACGACCGGGATCCGCGAGCGATGACGGCATTCGCCGAGCTGCCGGCGGCGGCCGTCGACAGCCAAGTGCAGGAATGGCGAGTGCGCGCGGCAGTGTGGAAAGGCGAATACGCTATGGCGCTGGAATGGATCGAGCAGATGCCTCCGAGCCTTTCCGCAACACCCCGTTGGCGGTATTGGCACGCTCGCGCCGTGGCAGCAACCATGGGAGATGATGCCGCCGAGCCGCTGTTCGCTGAAATCGCAGGCCTTCGGGACTTCTATGGCTATCTCGCGGCGGACCGCCTGAAACAACCCTACAATCTGAACGTGCGGCCCTCGCCGCTCGACGCTGCGGCGCAAACCGCGCTAAGCAGTCAACCGGGGATGATTCGCGCTCACGAACTGTTCGATTGCGACATGACGGAAGATGCCATCTCGGAGTGGACCGCGATTGTGGACGGCGCCGATAGCGCACTGAAGGTTCAAGCTGCGATGCTCGCGTCGCGTTGGGGCTGGTACGCCCAAGCCATTACCACCTTGGCGCAGACCGGTGAATTCGACGATGTGACGCTGCGCTACCCACGCCCTTACATGGATGCCGTGAGTCAGGCCGGCAAGCTCGCGCAGTTGCCGCAGGATTGGATACTGGCCGTCATGCGCCAGGAGAGCTTGTTTCGCAAAGACGCGGTATCCCGCGCTGATGCACGCGGCGTGATGCAATTGGTTCCCTCTACGGCCTCTGCGATCGCCCGCCGCTGGCACTTGTCCCCACCAGGTCGTGACGGCCTGTTTGATCCGGCGATCGCGATTCCGCTGGGGGCCGCTTACTTGCGTGAATTGCTGGATCGCTATGGGGAACAACTCGCTGTGAGTCTCGCGGCCTACAACGCAGGTCCGGCGGCCGTCGGGCACTGGCTGCCGCCGAGTCCCATGGACGCCGATGTCTGGATTGAAAACATCCCGTACAACGAAACGCGGGGCTATGTGCAGCACATCCTCGAACACATAGTTGCCTTTGCCTCGGTGCGCAGTGCCGAAACGCCGCGTCTCGACATCCTGTTATCGCAGGTGGAACCGGCAACGCCGCCCTTGTGATAGCTTTGCGAACACTTGAGGGGATGAATAAATGAAAACAAACGTATTTCTGTGCGCAGCCATCGTTGCCGCGGCGGCACTTGCCGATGCCGCATCGACGGCTGCATTGGCCGACACCGTCGTGGTGAGCGCCGATCGGATGATCGACGTGCTGGCGGGGCGAGTCGTAGACCACCCGCAAATCACCATTACCGATGGCCGCATTGCCGCCGTGGGCGTTCAAGGATCCGCAATGCCGGCGGGAGCGCGCCGCGTGGATCTTCCGGGCATGACACTACTCCCCGGATTAATTGACATGCATACCCACCTTACTTCGGATCCGCATTTCAGCGGCTATCGCCGCCTGCAATTTACGGATAATTTCTGGACGGTCGTCGGCGTCGCGAATGCCAAAAAGACGCTCGAGGCCGGCTTTACCACGGTCCGCAATGTGGGTTCGGCGAACTACGATGACGTCGCGATCAAGCAGGCAATCGAACAAGGTATGGTTTCGGGACCGCGCATCGTTCCGGCAACCTACGCAATCGGCGCTACCGGCGGCCACTGCGATGCGACGGAATTGCCTCCATCCATCTCGGTACCCAAGCCTGCAATCGCGAATGGTGCCGAGGAGATCCGAGCGACGGTTCGCAAGCTGCGCAAGTACGGCGCCGAAGTGATCAAGTTCTGCGGCACCGGCGGCGTTCTGTCCAAGACCGACAGCGTGGGTGGGCAGCAGTACGACCTGGCGGAAATGAAGGCGCTGGTGGATGAAGCACACATGCTGGGGTTGCGGGTTGCGGTACACGCTCATGGAACCTCGGGGATCAAGGACGCCATACGCGCCGGCGTCGACACGGTCGAACACGCCAGTCTCGCCGACGAGGAGGCCTTCGCATTGGCCAAACAGCATGGCACTTGGTTTTCAATGGACATCTACAATGATGATTACATTCTGGCCGAGGGCGAGAAGAACGGCGTATATAAAGAGTCGCTGGAGAAGGAACGCATGATCGGCTTGAAGCAGCGTCAGACCTTTCAAGCGGCGGTGAAAGCAGGCGTAAAAATGATTTTTGGAACGGATGCGGGCGTGTACCCCAACGGCTTTAACGCACGCCAGTTCGTCACCATGACCAAATGGGGCATGACGCCCATGCAGGCGATTCAAGCTGCAACGGCCAATGCCGCCGAGGCACTCGGCCGCCCGGGCGATGTCGGCGCCATAGCCGTGGGCCGATATGGAGATCTCATCGCGGTCGCCGGGGATCCGCTTAGCGATATTGCGCGGCTGCAATCCGTAGGGTTTGTCATGAAGGGCGGCGACATCGTCAAAATGCCCTAGCTCCCGCCGATCACGCCGGCCGTGACATTGATGGCAAACCCCAGGATCGATGCGTTGAAAAGAAACGAGATCAACGTTTGCGCGATCACGAGCTTGCGCATCTCTGCATCTTCTGTCGCGACGTCCGCAGTTTGGCAGGCTGCCGCGATCGTGAAGGAAAAGTAAGCGAAGTCCCAAAACTTGGGGTTGGGCGTATTCGGAAAGCGCAGCGGCCGGTTGTCTTCTTTCGCGCTGTAGAACATGTCGGCGTAATGCGTGGTGAACATCGTAGGAACAAGCAGCCACGAGTTGATCAGCGTGAGGGCGGCCAATCCGAAGTGTGCCACCCGCACCGGGCCGCTCACTTGCTTGATCGTGGCGAGCGGTTCCACGATGGCAAAAAGACTGGCGATTGCCGCGACGATCACGGCCGCGAGAATGAAGGGAGCCGACTCGTCTTCCTCAATGTACTTGGTACAGATTTCATCCGCGGTCAGGTGCGTCATCCAGAAAAAAATCAGCCCCAGGAAAAGAATGGTCCCGCCGTTCCAGCAGATCAGCACCCTGCTCAAAATCGACCAATCTCGGGGAAGAAGGAAAAACAGCCCGCAACCTGCGAGGAACGAGATCCACAGGCGTGGGTGATCCAGGAACAGGTTTTTCATGGCAGCCGAAACGCGCTACTTGCTTTCCTTCGCCACCAAGTACTTGACCAATTCAATGACTTGATCGGTGCCGCCGGCCGATTCCACGTGCAATCGATACTTGCCGTTGACGATGATAGTGGGCGTGCGGTCAACCTTGTACGCCATGATCAAATCCTCGTCGGTACGCACTTTTAGATCAGCCGAAAAGGACTTTGAGGCGGCGACGAATTTCTCGACCGGCACACCGGCATGTTGATTGTAAAATTTGGCGGCGTCTTCGATGGTCGGCATGCGGCTCTTAAGAGCCCGAGTCGACGGATCGCTGATGCTCAAGTCCCCGCCCTTCCACACCGCATCGAACATGGCGTCGTGCGTCTGTTGATCCACGCCGAGCACTTGCGCCGTGACGTACGCGAGTTGAAACATCGGCCAATCCTCGCCGGTATTGAAAGCGGCCGGAAGATAGTCGACCACGACATTCGCCGGCAGCGATTGCTTCAATTTGTGCATGGTCGGCTGAAAGATGTTGCACGCGGGACAGGCGTAGGAGAAAGCTTCGGTTACTTCAACCTTCCCCGGCGCAACGGAGGTCGGACGCGGCGGTTGCACCAGGAAGTAATTCACACCCTCTGTCCAGGTTTGCGCGCCGTGCGAGGACACCGAAACGCTCAATGCCAGCGCGGCCCAGAGTGTTGCGGAATAGATCACTTTCATCGAGGCTCCTTATGTCTGTTGCGGCGCGAATTCTAGCACCGCGCCGTAGGGGATTGCGCCGATTCGGGCCCGTAAGGGGCCGCTTATGCAGCGAGGGTCCGACGGTAATGTTCACAATACTTTACATTGGCTTATGAACTTTCGCGCATTCCGCGGCTCTACACGCACGCTGCCGATGATCAGTGTGTAGTTCGGGGGCGAATCTGGTTATAGTCTGCGGCTCGCCCGGATGATGGTTTGGCAGTGCCTGCCACGGCATGGGCTCGCGTATTGGTGAATAGTGACAACTGTACAAGAAGACCCTCAATTTCTGGCCCCGTCGCGAGACTCTAGACCATTCATCGCCAGACACTGGCGAGCATTGACGATTGTGCTGATTATCCTGGCGCTATTGACCGCCTTCGTGCTCTACCTTCGCACCAAGCAGCCGGTCGCTGCGCCGCCGCGCGGCCGCAATGGCCAAAACGGTCCGGTCTCGGTATCGGTGGCCACCGCGGTTTCGGGGGATGTTCAAGTGAATGTCCCGGCCTTGGGAACGGTGACTCCGCTCGCGACCGTTACTGTCCGGACCCAGATCATAGGCACGCTGCAAAAGATTTTCTTCACCGAAGGGCAATTCGTTCATGAAGGCGATGCACTAGCGCAGATCGATCCTCGCCCCTATCAAGCCGCCCTGCAGCAAATGGAAGGCAACTTGAAGCGCGATCAGGCGCTTCTCGCCGATGCCAGATTGGACCTGACGCGCTACGAAAACTTGGTCAAAGAAGACTCCATCGCGCAGCAACAACTCGACACGCAGCGCGCGCTGGTCGATCAGTACGTGGGCACCATCCAGGCCGATGAAGGGCAAGTTAAGACGGCCCAAGTGAACCTGGTGTATACGCACATCACCGCGCCGGTGACGGGCCGCGTCGGCTTGCGCCAGGTCGACCAGGGAAATTACGTGACGCCCGGCGATACGAACGGCATCGTACTGCTTAACCAGCTCCAGCCCATTACCGTTATCTTCACCATCCCCGAAGACAATGTGACCGCCGTCATGAAGCGGCTGCATGCGGGCGCGACCCTGACCGTCGGGGCGTTTGATCGCACCAATGCCACAAAAATCACCGACGGCAAACTGCTCACCGTCGACAATTCAATCGATGTGTCAACCGGCACCGTCAAATTGCGGGCGCAGTTCGACAATGCCGATGGCGCGCTGTTTCCAAATCAATTCGTCAACGTTCAGCTGCTGGTGGATGTCTTGCATGATCAAGTCATCATGCCGAACGCTGCGGTTCGCAGGGGCGCGCCAAACGGGGTCACAACGACCTTTGTCTACCTCGTGAATGTGGATCGAACCGTGTCGGTCCGACCCGTGACGTTGGGAGTGGTCGACGGCGAAAGAGTGGCGGTTACAGCCGGGCTCAAACCCGGCGAAGTCGTCGTCACCGAAGGCGGCGATCGCCTGCGCGACGGCGCGCAAGTTCTTTTGCCGAGTTCCGCCCCAGTTGCAGTCCCCGCCAACGGGACCGCGCAGCCGGGCAAGCCTGGGGTTCCCGGTACTCCGGGTGCACGGCGCGGGCGGCCGCGCGGCAAGCCGCCGCAATCTCAATGAAGGCGACGGCCGGCCGCTAGCGATGAATCCCTCGCGCCTATTCATACTGCGTCCCGTCGCCACCACACTGTTGATGGTGGCGATATTGATCGTCGGCGCGATGGCGTACTTGCAGCTGCCCCTGTCGGCACTGCCGGAAGTTGCGTACCCGACCATCCAGGTGCAGACCTTTTATCCCGGAGCGAGTCCCGAGGTGATTACATCGGCCATCACTGCGCCGCTGGAAAAGCAATTTGGACAGATGCCCGGCCTGAGCCAGATGTCTTCGACCAGTTCCGCCGGCGCGTCAGTCATTACGTTGACATTTACTTTGGCGCTCGCCATCGACGTGGCGGAACAGGAAGTGCAGGCGGCGATCAGCGCCGGACAAAACCTGCTGCCGCAGGATCTGCCGGCGCCTCCGATTTATGCGAAGGTCAATCCCGCGGATGCGCCGGTGCTGATTCTCGGCATTACCTCTAAAACGATGCCCCTCACCGAAGTTGAGGATCTGGTCGACATCCGCATTGCGCAGAAAATTTCACAGATCAAGGGGGTCGGCGTCGTCAGCATCAGCGGCGGCCAGCGGCCCGCCGTCAGAGTCGTGGCCAATCCGCGCGCCATGGCCGCCTATGGACTTAATCTCGATGATTTGCGCACCACCATCAGCAATGCCAACCAGAATGGTCCGAAAGGCACGCTCGACGGCCCCAGCAACTCCTACACCATCAACACCAACGATCAAATACGTAACGCCGACGATTACGGCGAAGTGATAGCGGCATACAAGAACGGCGCGCCGGTGCGCCTGAAGGATGTGACGACGCTGGTATCCGGAGCGGAGAATTCCAAACTCGGCGGCTGGATGAATAAGGAACCGGCGCTGATACTCAATGTGCAGCGCCAGCCCGGCGCAAACGTCGTCGATGTGGTTGACCGAATTCAGGCCTTATTGCCGTCGCTGCGGGCGGACATGCCGGCGGGCGTGGACGTCGTGCCGCTGACCGACCGCACCACCACGATTCGCGCCTCGGTAAAAGACGTCGAATTCGAGCTGGTGCTCGCGGTAATACTGGTCGTGCTCGTGATCTGGCTGTTCTTGCGCAATATTCCCGCTACCATCATTCCGAGCCTGTCCGTGCCGCTGTCGCTCATCGGCACATTTGCGGTCATGTACCTCGCGGGCTTTAGCCTCAATAATTTGTCGCTGATGGCCTTGACCATCGCCACGGGATTCGTGGTCGACGATGCCATCGTGATGATCGAAAACATATCGCGCTATATCGAGGCGGGCGATGCGCCGCTCGAAGCCGCGTTGAAGGGCGCCGGACAAATCGGTTTCACCATCATTTCGTTGACGGTATCGCTGATCGCCGTGCTCATTCCGCTGCTGTTCATGCAAGACGTGGTGGGGCGTTTGTTTCGCGAATTTGCCGTCACGCTGGCCGTAACCATACTGATTTCCGCCGTGGTTTCCTTGACGCTGGTACCGATGATGTGCGCGAAGCTGCTCAAGCATCGCCCGCCAAACGAGCACGCACAAACCGAATCGGGCAAGTGGTTCACCGCGGTGGTCGACTGGTATGGGCAGCGGCTTACCTGGGTGCTCGACCATCAAAGACTGACGCTATGGGTGGCGCTCGGCACGTTGGTCTTAACTTGCCTTCTCTACGTGCTTATCCCGAAGGGTTTCTTTCCAGATCAGGACACGGGTCTCATCCAGGGCGTCTCTGAGGCGACGGAGTCAATTTCCTATGCGGGCATGGCGCGGCGCCAGCAAGCGCTTGCCGCCGCGATCCTCAAAGATCCGGACGTTGTCAGTCTTTCATCGTTCATCGGCATCGACGGCAACAACGTCACCTTGAACAGCGGTCGTTACCTGATCAATCTTAAACCGCGCGCCGATCGCTCCGCGACGGTGACCGAGGTGATCCGGCGGCTCAAGAGCGAAACGGCGGATGTCGGCGGGATCACGCTCTACATGCAGCCGGTTCAGGATTTGACTCTCGATAACACCGTCAGCCGCACGCAATACCAATTCACTTTGGAAAGCGCGGATGCGACAGCTTTGTCGACTTGGACTCCCAAACTCGTGACGGCATTGCGCCAAATCCCGCAGCTCGCCGATGTCGTCAGCAATCAGGAAGACAATGGACTCGCGGCCTACGTTACCATTGACCGCGACAGCGCTGCGCGCCTGGGGATCAGTGTGGGCACGGTTGACAACGCCCTTTACGACGCTTTTGGCCAGCGAATCGTTTCCACAATATTTACGCAGTCGAATCAGTACCGCGTCATCATGGAGGCGGATCCTAAATCCTACCGCTCGATCGACTCGCTGCAGTCCATCTACGTGCCTTCAGCGAGCGGCGGCCAAGTGCCGTTGTCGGCCATCGCCAAAGTCGATGTGCAGACCCGGCCGATACTCATCAATCATATCGCGCAGTTTCCCGCGACGACGGTTTCCTTCAATCTCTCCGAGAGTACATCGCTTGGCGCCGCCGTCTCCGCCATCGAGGATACAGAGCGCAATCTAGGCTTGCCGGTCAGTATTCGCACGACTTTTCAAGGCGCAGCGCTGGCGTTTCGCAGCAATTTGACCAACGAATTATTGCTGCTGATCGCCGCTGTCATGGTCATGTACATCGTACTCGGCGTTTTGTACGAGAGTTTCGTCCATCCGATCACGATTCTATCGACCTTGCCGTCTGCGGGCATCGGTGCGCTGCTGGCCCTCATGCTGTTCGGCGACGATCTGACCATCATCGCATTGATCGGCATCGTTCTGCTCATCGGCATCGTGAAAAAGAACGCCATATTGATGATCGATTTCGCCATCGTTGCACAGCACGACGAAGGGTTGGCGCCGCGGGATGCCATCTACAAGGCGTGTCTCTTGAGGTTTCGTCCGATTCTTATGACGACGGTGGCGGCCATCTTCGGTGCGCTGCCCTTGATGTTCGGCACCGGGACAGGATCCGAACTGCGTCATCCCCTGGGCGTCAGCATCGTGGGCGGTCTACTGGTCAGCCAGGTGTTGACGCTGTTCACCACGCCGGTGATCTATCTCGCATTCGATCGTATTGCCGCACGCTGGCGCGGCCGTGCGCAGGCTCCTGAGACGGACGCGCCGTTGGCGGAGGGCCCTGCGTGAATATTTCCGCGCCCTTCATTAGACGGCCGGTGGCAACCACGTTGCTGACGCTCGGTGTGGCGTTGTGCGGTGCCGTCGCATTCAATCTACTGCCTGTCGCACCCCTGCCGCGCGTCGATGTACCCGCCATATTCGTATCGGCGCAACTTCCCGGCGCGAGCCCGGAAGTCATGGCGGCCACCGTTGCCACGCCATTGGAGCGGCATCTTGGCGCCATTGCCGATGTGGATGATATGACCTCCACCAGCGGCGTCGGCACCACGAGCATTCAGCTCACCTTCGGCATCGACCGGAACGTCGACGGCGCGGCGCGCGATGTGCAGGCAGCCATTTCCGCCGCGCACGCGGATCTGCCGACATCGCTCACCAGTAATCCCAGTTATCGCAAGCTCAACACCTCTGCGTTTCCAGTGATGTCCATCGCCATGACTTCCGATGTACTCACACAGGGGCAGATTTACGATGCGGCGGACGCCGTGATTTCGCAGCGTCTATCGCAGCTTGGCGGAGTAGGAGGCGTCAGCGTCAACGGCAGCGCGCTTCCCGCGGTGCGCGTTGAAATCAATCCGCTGTCGCTTTCCAAGTACGGCATCGGCTTGCAAGATGTGCGCGCGGCCATTTCGAACTCGAACGCCAACGCGCCGAAGGGTGCGATTGAAACAGACGAGCTGCACTATCAGATTTACACCAACGACAATGCGCGCGACGCGGGGCCCTATCGCGACCTGATCATTGCAAATCGCAACGGCGCGCCGGTGCGTCTGCGCGATGTGGCGACGGTATTGGATATGCAGGATGGCGCCACCGAAAATATTCGCACCTACGGACTCTACAACGGCAGCCCGGCTGTGTTCGTGACGGTATATCTGCAGCCCGGCGCCAACATCGTGGAAACGATCGACGCGGTAAAAGCTGAGCTTCCGGTTCTAAAGAATTCCATCGATCCCAAAATCGACCTGGTGGTGAACTTCGACCGCTCAGTCACCATTCGCGCCTCGCTGCACCAGGTCGAACAAACTCTCTTGTTGGCCGTGGCCTTCGTGATTTTGGTGGTCTACATTTTCTTGAATAGCTATCGCGCCGCCCTGGTTCCCGCACTGGTGGTGCCGGTATCGCTGATCGGCACCTTCGGCGCCATGTATCTGCTGAATTATACGCTTGATAATTTTTCACTGATGGCCCTCACCATTGCCACAGGCTTCGTCGTCGACGACGCGATCGTGGTCATGGAGAACACAACGCGGCACATCGAGGCCGGCATGCCGCGCATGCGCGCGGCGTTCCAGGGCGCGCAAGAAGTGGGTTTCACCGTGCTCTCCATGAGCTTGTCGCTGGTGGCGGTATTCATTCCGTTCATCCTGATTGGCGGTATTCTGGGGCGCATACTCGTCGAATTCGCCATGACCCTGTCAGTGTCGATCCTGATCTCGCTGGTGATTTCGCTCACCACGACGCCGATGATGTGTTCGCTGCTATTGCGGTCCGAACGCAATCGCGTGCCGTCGCGATTCGCGCGCGCCTTCGAACGCGGCTTCGAACAGATGCGCGATAATTACGCACGGACGCTCGACTGGGCACTGCGCCACCGGCGCGTGATGGTATTCATCTTCTTTGCGACCATCGGGCTGAATATTTTCCTGTACATCGTGATTCCCAAGGGATTGTTTCCGCAGCAGGATACCGGTCAATTGCGGGGCGGCATCCGCGGCGATGCGGCGAGTTCTTTTCAGCTGATGAAGGGCAAGCTCCAGGAAGTCGCCGCCATCATCCAGGCGGACCCGGCGGTGGACACCGTGACGGGCTCGGTTGGATCCGGCGGCTTCGGTCCCGGCGGCGGCGGCGCCGGCGCAGCCGCCAATGTCACCATTGCTCTCAAACCGCTGAAGGTGCGTCGTATTTCGGCGGATCACGTGATCGCGCGGTTGCGCCCGAAACTCGCGCAAGTTCCGGGCGTGAACACCTTTCTGCAGGCCATACAAGACTTCGGCGGCCCCGGCGGCCGCAGCGGCAACTCGCAATATCAGTTCACGTTACTCGGCGATGACTTGACTGAACTTCGCATTTGGTCACAAAAGCTCCGAGTTGCGCTGCAGGACATGCCGGAGATCACCGATGTGGATACTGATCTGCAGCCGGGCGGCCTGGAAACCGACCTGATCGTCGATCGCGACAGTGCATCGAGATTGGGGTTGTCGGAGATACAAATCGACAACGCGCTCGGCGACGCTTTTGCCCAAGCGCAGGTGTCAACCATCTACAATCCCTTCAGCCCGCAGCAATATCATGTCGTCATGGAGGTCGCGCCGGAGTTCTGGCAAAACCCAGAGATTCTCGAGAGTTTGTATGTCAGCACATCCGGCGGCGCGCCGTCCGGCACGCAGTTGACGCAGGCGGTGGCCGGCACGACCGTACTGCAGCCGTCGAGCGCGGCATCCAGCACTTCCGTGGCGCAGGATGTGGCGCGAAATCTGGCGGCCAATTCCCTGGCAAATGCCGGACGAGGCAATACCTCTACGGGATCAGCCGTCAGCCTCTCGCAGGAGACCATGGTGCCGTTTTCCGCATTCAGCCATTTCGTCACAGGCACCACGCAGGTGTCGGTCAATCACACCGGCACATCCGTATCCACGTCGATTGCCTACAACTTGCCCGAGGGCGTCTCCCTCGGCACGGCGACAGACGCCATCGCCAAGAAAATGGCGGACATCCACATGCCCGTAAGCATTCGGGGCGGCGACTATGGAACGGCAAAGCTGTTCCAGCAAGGTATCGGCAATCTACCGTTGCTGCTGTTGGCTGCGATCGCTGCGATCTATGTGGTGTTGGGCATGCTCTATGAAAATTACGGTCAGCCGCTGACCATACTCTCGACTCTGCCCTCCGCAGGACTCGGGGCGTTGCTGGCGCTTCTCGCCACCGGCACCGAATTCAGCCTGATTGCATTTCTGGGGATTCTTCTTTTGATCGGCATTGTCAAAAAGAACGCCATCATGATGGTGGATTTCGCACTCGACGCCGAGCGCAATCTGGGGATGGATCCGCTTAAGGCCATCGAACACGCCTGCCGGCTGCGCTTCAGGCCCATCATGATGACCACCTGTGCCGCCATTGCGGGCGCGTTGCCGCTGGCCGTTGCCACCGGCGACGGTACCGAAATGCGCCGGCCGCTGGGTATTGCCATCGTCGGCGGCCTCATTGTCAGTCAGCTGCTCACGGTGTACACCACGCCGGTCATCTATCTGTACCTGCGCCGCTACTGGAAACACTTGAAGGATGGCAAGTACTCGCCGCCGCGGCGGCTCAAGGGCAGCAAAGAGTTAGGCGATCCGGGCATCGGTCCCATCGGGGTGCCGACATGATCAAGCCGCTCGCGCGTTGCCTTGCGGTGCTGTTCGGAACCTCTCTTGCCGCCGCTTGCGCCGTCGGCCCCGACTATCATCGTCCGTCATTCGATGCGGCCGCGAATTACAAAGAGGCCGGCGACTGGAAACCGAGCGAACCCAACGATGTGCTGTCGCGCGGACCCTGGTGGAAGATTTTCAATGACGCAGCGCTGGATGATCTCGAGGCGCAAATTGACATTTCGAATCAAAACGTCAAGGCAGCCGAGGCCGCCTTCGAGCAGTCGCGGGCCTTGGTCTCTCAAGCGCGCGCCGGTTTCTGGCCCACGATCGCCGCGAGTCTTGGGATGCAACGCCAAGGCCAGCCCGTGGTCACGACCAGTGCCGGCGCGACGGCCGGGATACCTACCGGCGGCACCGGCACCGGGACGCACACGCAAAATACCTACACGACGGGCGTGTCGGCCAACTGGGACATCGACATCTGGGGCCGCATTCGGCGCACCACCGAGAGTGATGTCGCCGCCGCCCAGGCCAATTCGGCGGCGCTCGCCGCAGCACGGCTGTCCGCGCAGGCCGAACTTGCGACCGATTACTTTGAGCTGCGCGCACAGGATCAATTGGAAAAGCTCCTGGACGACACGGTCGTCGCCGAGACTCTGTCGCTGAAGATCACCGAGAGCCGATATAAATTCGGCGTCGCCGCGCGTGCCGATGTGGTCACGGCCGAAACACAGCTGCTCTCGAGTCAAGCGCAGCAGGTCAACGCCAAGATCATGCGCGCCACCCTCGAACATGCCGTGGCCGTGCTGATCGGCAAGCAGCCGGCAGAGTTCTCGTTGGCCGCCTCGGCCATGCGTTCAGACGTGCCGACGGTGCCCGCCGGCGTGCCCTCCACTTTGCTGGAACGCCGGCCCGACGTGGCGGAAGCGGAACGCAAGATGGCCTCGGCCAATGCACTCATCGGCGTCGCCAAGGCCGGCTATTTCCCGGACCTGACCTTGACGGGTCAGGATCAGTATTCGAGCACCTCGTTCAGCCGACTCATTCGAAATTCCAATCGCATCTGGGCGGTCGGACCGACGCTCGCTCAAACATTGTTCGACGGCGGCTTGGTGCGCGCGCAGGTACGTGGTGCACGCGCGGCCTACGAGGGGACCGTCGATAGCTACCGCCAAACGGTGCTCGCGAGCTTTCAGCAGGTCGAGGATGAAATCGTCACCCTGCGTGTGCTCGAGCAAGAAGGCGTGATCCAGGATGAAACGGTCAAAAAGGCGCGGGAAGCCGAAGCGCTGACGCTCAATCAATACAAGGCCGGCACGGTCCCCTACAGCAGCGTCATTACCGCCCAGACCGTTAGATTGAGCGCCGAAGAAACGGCGTTGCAGGTGCTATCGTCGCGGCTGCAGGCCAGCGTGGCATTGATCGAAGCGTTGGGGGGCGGCTGGGACGCGTCCATGGCCACAGCCAAGTAAGCCTAAGCCTCAGGTGTTGTTAGCCGGAAGTTCCATTTCGTCCAGCGCGATCGGCACGTGACGGCGCTTCAGCGCGGTCTGTGCCTCCCACTGCTCTTTGGGCGGCAGATCTTCCAGGTATTGCACTTCGCCGGCCGCCAGCGTGGCCACCGGCAATCCGTCCCGGTAGAGCAGTCGATTGCCGGCCAGCGACGATAGTCGGGGTCCAGGCGTCAAGATGCCAACCAAATTCAACGGGTCGGCGGCGGATAAGGATACGTATTGCCCGGTCGGAGGTTTGCGGCGCACGTCGCGCAGCAATCCAATGGCTTCGGGAATCGCAAATTGCTCGCCGGAAAATCCTGCAACGAAGCGGCCGCCGCGAATCTCTCCCCGAGCCTCGAGTCTGCGGCAGCAGCTCAAGATATCGCGCCAGGGCGGCAGCCAATCCGCTTCCCGGGTGAGCAGTTTCCAAAAGATGACACCCCACCGCCGTAGCAGCGTGCGCACGATCTGTTCGACGGCCTCATCCTTGCGCTCCTTCGCTTCTGCCGTGGGCCGGCGAACCAGCGCCCAACGCCCCGCATCGGCCATGCCAAACAGCGCCAGGCGGCGCTTATGGCGCGCTCCGTACGAGTTGGGCCTGCCGGCGCGCCGTCCGCTTAGGTTCAACAGCACGCGCAAGCCCGCGAAGCTGTCCGAATTCACCAGGCCTACAGCCACCAATTCGGCCAGGGCCTCTTCCACTTCCACCGGCAGCATGCCGACGCTTTCCGCGATCTCGTCAAAGAACGATGCGCCCTGCTCGCGGATGAACTCCACCACGGCCTGAGCCCTCGATGTCAGAGGCGCAGGGTCCGATTGATCCGCGAACATCGACCAAAGCGGCACATGGCGTCGACCGAGCAACACGATCGGCGTGGAGCGAATCGGGGAGGCGCCGCGCGCTGCCGAATCATCGCCGCGCGAGCCGCCGCTGCGGGCCGCCAAGCGCGTCCAGATAAATCGTCCCGCGCGGATATTCTCGTCCAGCCACTGCGGTTCATACTCGGTGATCCGCGACGGGATGACTTCCGTCTCCCAAGCGCCGGCGGGCGATTCGAACCCCTCAAGCTGCGCCAGCACCGCTGCCAGCGCGTCGGAGCCCTGCATCCGCGCGCCCGGCAGCACCCTCTGCCATTCGCTTAAGAATCGCAAGAAATCGCGCGCGGTAACAGGCTCGATTTCCGCCCGCAGACGCTTGACCGTGTAGCGATGAATTCGGGCCAGCAATCGACGCTCGCACCACTCTTCCTGCGCGTCGTCTTGCGCGGACGCCGCTGTGAAATGGCCTCGCATGGCGAAGCCCTCAGCCTCCAATGCAATCAGTGCGCCATTGATCTGCGTTTCGCTTGAATCCAGCGAGTCGGCGATCTGCGCCGCGGTGACGGGACCCAAGCCTTCCAGCCGGCCGCGAACGATATCCACCAGCGATTCGTTCGGCGATTCGAACAGCGCGCGCCTTTCCGCCGCCACCCACACGTCGCGTTGGCCTACGGAAATGCGCGTCACCCTGCTCTGCAAGGCGAGATCTTCCATCAACCGCGGCCACATCGCCGAGGAGCGGCACTCCTCCTCGGTCATGAAAGTCAACCACAACAGGGCATCGTGCAACTCATCCGGCGTAGCAGCATCGGGCCACGCCTCGGTGCAGACGCGCGCGATAGCTTCCGGGTCGAGCTTGCCGATATCGGCGGCTTCGGTCGGGTCCAGCCAGCGCCGGCTCATCACGGCCTGGGTTCGCCGCTCCTCGAGCGGCGCATCGTCAAGATAGGCGTACGGACGCGCGTTCAAAGCCTCGAGCGCCAGCGGCGAGGGTTCAGTCAGGTCGCGCGCGACGACGCGGATTTCACCGCTCTCCAGCTTTCGCAATACGGCTTCGAACTCATCGATATCCATCGCTTCTTCCAGGCAGTCGCGAATGGTTTGCCTGACCAAGGGGTGATCCGGCACTTCGATTTCCCCCGACAGATTCTCGGCGCAGGCAACTTGGTCCGGGAACACCGAGGCCAATAAGTCCTCTGCGTTCATGCGCGCAATCTGCGGCGGTATCCTTTTGCCGCCGCGAAAGCGCGGCAGCGCGAGCGCAATGCCCGCATCCCAACGCCAGCGGACTTCGAACATCGGCGCCGCGCACAAGGCCTGGATCAGCACCTGTCGAACCGAATTGGAATTCAAATATCGGGCCGCTTCTGCCAACTCAAAGCTGTGCGCATGAGTGAGCGAGAGCACAATATGATCTTCGGTTGCCGCCGCTTGCAGCTCGAAATTAAAGGTGCGGCAAAATCGCTTGCGCAGGGACAAGCCCCACGCACGATTGACGCGGCTGCCGAAGGGCGAATGAATGACGAGCTGCATGCCGCCCGATTCATCGAAAAATCGCTCGAACACCACCGTGTCCAAGGTCGGCAAGCAGCCGAGCGCTGCCTTGCCCGCGCTTAGGTACTGCACCAGTTGAAACGCAGAGGACTCGTCCAGGCCGACGGTTTCCATCAGCCACTGCAGCGCCGATCCGGGCTCCGCTTCGAGCCGCTGCTGGATCTCTTGGCGCAGCCCGGACACCGCTGCTGAAAGTTCCTGGGTGCGGCCCGGTGCCTCACCCAGCCAGAAGGGAATCGAAGGCGGCTGACCGTGCGCATCCTCGACGCGCACCGTGCCCCGCTCCACGCGCAGGATCTTGTAGGAGGTATTGCCCAGCTGGAATATATCCCCCTGCAAGCTTTCGACCGCGAAGTCCTCGTTGACCGAGCCGACCAAAATGGATTCAGGTTCCAACATCACGCGGTAATCGGCGTTATCGGGTATCGCGCCGCCGGAGGTAATCGCCGTCAATCGCGCGCCCTTGCGGGGCCGCAGCATCTTGTTGACCGCGTCGTGATGCAGCAGCGCACCGCGTCGGCCGCGCCGCGTACTGAAGCCTTCCGCAAGCATTTGCACGCATTCATCGAATTCCTGCCGCGCCAGATTGCGGTAGGGATAGGCGCCGCTCAGCAAGGAAAATAACTCGTCTTCGGACCACTCCCGCGCCGCCACCTCCGCCGTGATTTG
>Ga0224547_1000070_pt1 | contig 22039 bp, 24 predicted proteins | sample 714P21014metaG_FD_179908 | JGI IMG/M metagenome (GOLD analysis project Ga0224547, IMG submission 179908) | Peat soil microbial communities from Stordalen Mire, Sweden - 717 P2 10-14 | ecosystem: Environmental > Terrestrial > Soil > Wetlands > Peat | place: Sweden: Norrbotten County, Stordalen...
ACCCCTTTATCCGCTTCCTTCAAAAACCCGATGATCTGTTCCTCGGTAAACCGCTTCTTCACGTCTAACCTCCATCGCCGGGGTTAAACTCTAAACCGAAGCGCTACTCAAAACAGGGGGGACGTCGCAGTCACAAGAGATATATCTCAGTAGCCGAGGTCATGGAATACGATCAATTTGTAAACACGCTTGGCCGGCGACTTGAGGAGATTCAAGCGGAGCCCGGATACATCGACGAGAAGTGACACGACATGTCTCGAATCTTCCTGGCCCCAGTAGCGCATTCTTTGTGGTGAATAGTGTTACTTGCCCACACGGATGTGGCAACGGACGAAGTCCGTGAGGCGAGTTAGGCTCGCGCGCCTGACTCGCCGATGGGGGGCGAGTGCAGGGTGAGCCGCACGCCGGCGAACGCCGCAACGGGAAGTTGCGGCCGGACTGCAAGCGGAGCAGGATGCGGAGCGTCGCGGACGAACAGCCCGGCCAGACGAAGAAGTGCAGATGGCGAATGCGTTTTGCAGGTATTTGGAGATGGCGGAGAGGATGTAAGATAATGTTCCGATTTGAGTGTGCAATTCAACTGGTCGCTCCCGGTATATCGCCTCGCGTTCCGCAAGCCCCAGGATAATCGCGCATGAGTCAACCGATTGAAGAGCGCCTCACTCAGTTGCTCCTTGAGGCCGAGGGCCTAGAACGACCGATGGCGCAACACAAGTGGGAGTTAGCGGAGTGGAATAGTCAGCACGGCGGCCAATCACCGCCCGATCATTTCGTCGACCGCGACATTGAACTAGAGGCCCCGTTTAAAGCCCATCTGCGTGCGTTGTACCTTGCATCAGTTTGCCTAATCGATTCTAGGAACTTATTGGCTTATCTGAAGCAGTTCTATGGGCATTTCGGTGCAGACTTCGACTCGACTAAGGCAGCCAGCGCCTTCGGTTCGGACGATGAAGCCCCGAACTATTTTTACAACACGTTTCTACGCGATCTGCATCTGTTTTTGATGCCGCTCGGCATCGACTTGAGCAGCGATCGCTATCGGCAGCAAGCCGGTGTGAAATACCTTGAAAACCTACTCGATGGTACAGCCGCACTCCTTCATCAGTCGAATATCACGCCTAGTTCGGAAGCGCAGGTATATAGTCCTGTGCGACAAATTGTGTCGATCCTCTTCAGTTCTGCTCGGAATCCTCCCGCCGCTAGGTTCATTCAATCGTTTAAGTGTTATAAGCCGGATATTCTTATTCCAGAGCTTCTCGCTGCAGTCGAGTATAAGTATATCAACTCCAGCGAAGATCTCAGTTCCGCGCTGGCTGGCATCGCGGACGATGTGAAAGGCTATTCCGGAGACGCAGATTACAAGCTGTTCTATGCCGTTTTTTATTTGACACAGAGCTTTGTAGGGCGGGAGCAGTTTCTCGCAGCGTGGGCAGAAAAGGGTTTTCCAAAAAACTGGGTGCCTATCTACGTAGTGGGCGCCGGAAAATAGCCAAATTGTCTATCCGCCAGGTTACTTTGCACGCGTTTCTTGTGTCGCAGAGCGCAAGCAAATCCAGGTAGCGAGGTACGCCAATGAGACAGACGCCGCTTTGCGGCTCGGTGCTGGCCACCAAGAGAAGAGGTGTTATTCGGCGCTTCGCGCCTCACCCTTCGCTGCGGCTCAGGGCCGGCCTTCGGGCGTTATACGACGCTGCGTCGTAGTCAGTAACCGTCCGGTGGTGGCCGTCTAGATTATTATTTTACGATTGAGCCAAGCTCGCACGCGGCATTTTTGCTGTGACGCGGAGATTGGCGATGGCAGATCAGAACGGGATCGTCGAGACGGGGCCGAGCCACTTCAAAGTGATCCGCCACGTGCGGCCCAAGCTTTCTTGCCCGAAGTGCCAGACCATCGCGCAAGCCGAGGCACCTTCACGACCAATTGCGCGCGGGCTCGCCGGTCCCGGGCTTCTCGCTCACGTCTTGGTGTCCAAGTATTGCGACCACCTGCCGCTGTATCGGCAAAGCCAGATCTACGCCCGCGAGGGGATCGATCTGGAGCGCTCGACGCTCGCCGACTGGGTGGGCTCCGCGAGTGCGCTGCTCGAACCGCTGGTCGCGGCCATCAGCCGCCACGTCCTCGGCGCCGATAAACTCCATGCCGACGATACGCCGGTGCCGGTGCTGTGTCCGGGCCGCGGCACGACCCGCCAGGGTCGGCTTTGGACCTACGTGCGCGATGACCGTGCCGCCGGCATCGAGATGCCACCGGCGGTGTGGTTTGCCTACTCACCGGATCGCAAAGGAGAGCATCCGCGTCGGCACTTGCGCGATTTTAAGGGCATTCTGCAAGCTGACGGCTATGCAGGATTCGACCGGCTGTACAACGAGAGTGATCCTCATCACCCGATCAAGGAAGCGGCTTGCTGGGCGCATGTGCGCAGGAAGTTCTACGACATCCAGGTCGCCACCGACTCGCCCATAGCGAGCGAGGCACTGGAGCGCATCGGCGAACTCTATGCCATCGAGGCGCAGATTCGCGGCCAGCCCGCTGAGCTGCGAAGACAAGTACGCGAGGCGCGTGCGGGCCCACTGCTTGAGGCGTTGCATCGATGGCTGATCGCGACCGTTAAACAATTATCTAAAAAATCCGACTTGGCCGGTGCGATTCATTACGCGCTAGCGCGCTGGAAGGCCCTCATCCGTGTCTCACGTCAACTACTTTGACCGGGCGCATTGCCTCGCTTGATTTGTTACCGGGAATGGGTCATTGCCTCACAGCAATTGTTACCGAAGGTAACGCGATGGGAGGCAGAAATGGCACGAGTACTTACGAGAACGGCGCGGCAGGAATTGATTCAAGCGGTTCGGGCACGATACACCGCCGAATCGCGGGAAACGAAGTCCCGCATTCTGGCGGAGTTTGCGTCGGTTAGCGGATACCATCGTCGTTTGCCGCATACGCGATCGGAAGCCTCCCAAAGCACTATCAAGGCTTGCCGTGCTGCTTCGTCGTAGATACGTGGTCGTCGATGGCCGCGTTGATCGTCCTCTGGACATGCCGCGCCATTTAGTATGCGAATAGCGGACTTACGATTGCGACCACGCGCCTTGCTCGTTCTGCCTCACTAGGAACTTCTGAGTCTTCACTCCACGTGGTGCTCCGGCCCAATCGAGATAGACAAACTCGACGGATACTTGCGACAGGTCTCGTGAACTGATCAGGGTGCCCGCTTGTTCAGACCACGTCAATTGAAAGGTCGACGCGATGAGTGCTTAAACAGTCTCCTGTCCCCGAGTCGTGTCACCGTTTCTTTGAAACACTTCAACTTGTTCGTGCTCAATTGTCGTAAAAGAGGCGTCCTCTTTCGCAATTCGAATCCGATTCTTGCCCGTCATTTCCCTGACAAAGTGGCCGTCATACATACCAGAGTTAAAGGCGAAGTAAGGCCAACCCATATCCGCTGCCGGTTGGCCGTGGACGGAATGCGCGTAGATGAGACCGATAGTTACCAGGAGAACGCGCGCGATTAACATGCCATTTGCTCCCTGCCGTCAAAAAGTGCGTTTCAGTTCACGCAGTATTCAACGTAGGCAGTTTCTATCCGTCTGGATCGCCGCGCAAGCTAAATCCTTTTTGGCGCGCCAGGTGCGCAGCCCCCAGATTAAGAAGACCAGTACAAAGTTTGGAACCACGGTACCAGCAGGCGTGGCCGCGGGGTACCCATGCACCCTCTATATAGGAATCGTGCTCTACCGGTAGGGCGACTCACCTGACCTGGTGTGCAGAAACTCACCTCTTACCCGTGGGGAGGCTCCGGCAAACGTGTCGGGTTTCTTGGAAAAGTTAACCATAACTGATGCTCGACATCTTCTATACGTAGTGTGTCGAGTGCTGGACACGTTTCTATGTGTGACCGGATCGCGTTGGGTAGTCATGGGATTACAATGAGACCAAGCCACTCTTCGAGGGTCGCGCAATGACCGATGATCTCTTCACAGATCCGCGGCCAATGCCAGAGCGACTGCGAGAGTTACGAGTGTCTTGTTCATATTGCAGAGCCTAGTTACCCGATGTTTTTCTCAAGTAGACTGGTGATATTGTTGTTGATAGCACGGAATGACTACGTGTCATTTCTTTAGTCTGACAAACAGTGCCTCGACCTGGCACCACCACACATGATTCGACTGTCTGGTTGTCTTTATCAACACAGATGGTGCTGGTGCCATAGACTGAGCAATTTCTACTGTAGTCTGCTTCTGCGAGCATCCTGTTGGCTTTTGCTCGTAGTTCAGCAGCTTCCTCAGGACTTGTTGTAGAAGGGTGAGCCAAATCATAGGCTGTTGGGCAGTAGACTGTACCGTCTGTCGAGCCGTTGCTCGCGCAGCGGTAAGGACTAGTCTGTGCAGCTTTTGAAGCATCAATCGCTGCCTGCGCCGCCACGTAGTCGCCATGGTGGGCCTTGACCGCCTGCTGCCAAACTTCCTCAGGACTATGACTAGGGCTATAACCAGCTTTTGCATTCTTTGCAGCCATGTATGCCTTTTCCCTGGCAAGAAGTTCAGGATGAGCCTTATCATAGGCATCGTATGCGGCTTCATCAGATGCCGCCTTCGCGTTTATCATATCAGCATACTGCTTGGGGCTCTGCCCATCCATCCTTGAGTTGGCAGCCTGGCAACGCTGTTGATGAAAACAAGGATCTGAAGGATCATTGTATCCTGCTGCAATGTGCTCCTTCGTGCATCCGGCCAATGCCAGAGCAATGGCAATCGCGATAAGTGTCTTGTTCATGTGAGTCTTGCGCCGTGGCCAGTGGATTGCGACAGATAAGAAACCGGTCTTTTTCTACTATCGGTGAATCCGACGATCACTTAACCGACACACTTCCTAGTCCGTTTAGAACTATTAGTGAACTTCGTCACGGCCCCTCGAAATCGCCTGTCAGAAGGAGATTTCAAACCGCCCACTGCTGCTGCGGCCGCAAGTCCGTGGTGGTGAGCGAGTGGGTTATATGGCGCAGGAATACTGTGCTTTGGTAGGAATCGAGGAGATGAGCGAAAGCGAACCGCCGATGAAGTATCGAAAGGGTTCAGCAGTTGTCGAAACCGAAGAAGCCCCTGTCGGCGTGTGCGTGCTGAACATTGGGTTGTTTGTTTATATGGCGTTGGATGATGAGCGGGTATTATTGGGAAGCCCTATCGGGGCGGACTACCAGACCTATAAAGAGCGAGTGGGAATGTTTCTGCCGATGCTTAAGAGGCAGTAGATGAAGAAAGCTGCGGCAATCATCGTTGGCGCGCTTTGCTTGGGTGTCGTCTTAGCGGCGTGGTATGCGCCGTACATTGACGGCGAGCTGGCGGTATGGCTAGAACCTCACACGATCGTTGATCCGGCGGCGGTGAAAATCGCGAAGGGTGAGATGGTGGATGATTATTTCGCGATTGAGGATCTGGGGGAGGGGACATTTGCGATCGGTGAGCCGCGCTATTACCAGCAAAACTATTCCTACCTGATTGTCGGGACGACTCGCGCGGTATTGTTTGATTCTGGCTCCGGTACGCGTGATATCAGTGGTGTTGTCGGGCGTCTGACAAAACTACCCGTCACGGTCATCGTATCGCACTTGCACTTTGATCATTTGGGTGGGATTGGTCCCTTCGAGCACGTGGCGATGATTGATCTGCCGGAAACTCGGGATGATGTGTCGGGAGGGTTCTTCCACCCAAGCCGATACGAATATATGGGACTAGTCGATCGTCGTGATGCGCCGTCGGTTCGGATCGGCGAGTGGCTCAAGCCGGGCGCGATCATCGATCTTGGCGGTCGGTCGCTGCGAATTTTATCCACACCCGGCCACACGCCGAGTTCGGTCGCGCTATTCGATGCGCAAATGAAACGGCTATACATTGGCGACTTTATCTACCCCACAACCCTTTACGCCTTCCTGCCAGGTGCAAGCTTGTCGGCCTATCAGGCGACGGCGAAGATGTTGCTTGAGGTTCTGCCGGCGGATACTGTTCTGTGGACCGCGCACTGTTGTCGCAAGAACGAGGGTGTGTCAGCGCCGTGGTTGTCGATGAAGGACTTGCGCGATTTAGATGCGGCGTTGACGGTCGTCAGGGCTGGTCAGGGGAAGTCCGCAGGATTTTATCCGCGTGTGTTCCCTGTTAATGAGGAAATGACGCTGGCGACCGGATTCCCCTGGAACAATCGATAACAATTGTCGCGCGATGACCGGTGAGATTTGTGTTGGCCTTTTGCTTGAGCTTGCCACAGGATGTGGTAACGGACGAAGTCCGTGAGACGAGTTAGAGTCACACCTCTAACTCGACGTCGCCGGGCGAGGGCAGAAAGCCCGAACGGCCCGGCCGACGAAGAATACCGGAGAACTACCCCGCTGAAACCCAGTCGTCGATGGCGGTGGTGTTGGAGTCGAGGTCGGTCAGCTCGATTTTCTGATATGAAAATGAGATCCGCTCGCGCTCATCGCCTTGCGCAGCGCCATTTACTCCGTTACCGCTATCCTTGATCTCAACGATAGTCGCGTTCGTGAGTGCGATTTTGAAGTACGCCCGCGGCTGGCCGCCGAAGGAGCTGCGAGACAGCGTGCAGGTCACCGATTTGAGCACCTCGTTGGTTGCCGCCGCTGTGAAGAACAGCGGGGAGGACTTGTCGAGCTCTTTGACAATCGTCAATGGTGAATGCTGCCGCTTTCCGGTGCTTTGCCCAGTCGCAGCGTCGAAGGGAACTTTGAGTTCCTGGGTGAGCGAGTACACGGCAATCTGCGTAGTGCTGCCGTGAGTTGCAGGATCACCTTGAAATGTGCCTTGCACAGTACCGATGACAGTGCAAAAGATGTCGGTGGCGGAGGCGGGAAGTGCCACTGCCAATATCATCAATCCGGCTAGCGAAAAATTCATGAAGCGCGTCATTGCATCTCCTCTTTCCTTTATTCGTGCGACTATAAATCAAGGGTCTTTGGGGATTTGTGATGCATTCATCAGTTCGATCCTGGAAGTGCTATCCGATCGGCGTATGCGGCCGTCATCGCTGATATATTTGCCCTAAGACTTGGCCATTGGGAGGGTCAGGACCATGAAGCAATTCGCAATCATCGTGCTCGCCACCGTCACGCTCATGCAATCAGCGTTGTCAGTTGCTGGCGATAAGTCGACCGACTCCCGCGCCAAGCCGAATTCATTTGTCCCGCACCCGCATACAAACAGCCACGTCTACGGCGCACCGATTCAGCCGGCTATCGTGGGCCACTCAAAAACTTCTCATCACAAGCAGACGCCGAAGAAGCGATCGTCGAGTCCGAAAAAGTCGGGATAGCGGAGACTTAAAAATCGGGCGCCTCGCCGACGAGGCGCCCGAAATACCGTCAGGTGACGATGCGTCCGTGTTCACGCGCTTCGCGGGCGTAGGCGGAGAGGGGTTTGTCGGCGTCGAAGTGCTCGTCGCGCTCGACGGGTAACCCGAGCGGGCCGCGGAGGTCGCGCAGTTCGTGCATGCTCACGAATCCGAGTTCAGGCGTTCCCATACCGAGGTAGCAAAGACCGAAGGCGATGTCATCGAGCCCGAGTTCGGTGAGGAGCCACGTGCATTGCGCATCGGGTGTAAACAGTTTGACGACGGGTTTGAAGTCGATGTCGGAATGGCCGGCGTCGTTGTTGATGATTTGCTCCTGGCAGTTGGCGAGGAGCTTTTGGGTTTGTCTTTGAGTGAAGAGTGTCATTTGAGAGGTTCCTTGTTTAAGCGGACCCCAGCGGTCCGTTCACACGAGGAGACGGACCGCGCAGGGTCCGCATAGGAACCGAGCGACACTCATCACGAGACGCGAGACCAGCCCATATAAAGAGAAGAAGCAGCACCGGGCGTGACAGCGGCCTTGCGCTGGCGCGACCGGTGCTACCGAAGAGTCGAGGTCGGACGCCAGAGTCGAAGTCAGACGCCGCGGCGGCTCGGCGCTGTCGCGCCAAGAGTCGGCCTGTCTTTGACGATAGGTTTTTCGCTTCTTGTTCAATTCCCTCCCAGACCCTGCTCGGATACGCGTTTTTGGCGGACATAATGCTCGACTTTGTGATCCACGGCGCTTCGCAGCGGCGCGGGCAAAGGTATTCTTGTTGCAATGCGCACCGGGCGTGCAGGCGATTTGTTGCCGGCGCAGCGATCGCGACGGCGCCCATGGCGCTGGTTCGCGGGCATTTTTCGTATTACCTGGGTAATGCCGATGACTATAATTTCACCGCGGTCGTCGCGAGGCGCTGAACCGGTTGCCAATGCAGCGACGGGCGACACGGCATCGCTATTCGTGGCGGGCAGGCGGCAGAAATCGCTGGAATTTGGCCTGCTGATCCTGGCGATCGTTGTGGCGGCCGCAGTGATCTGGGGCGTCGTTCGGCTCGCCCTCCCCGGCGGCACGGCGCCGAGCGCGGGGATCGCCGGTAGCGTCAGCGCGCCAATCGAGCAGAGTGGTTCGGCGCGTACCCCATTGCCTAATTTCGAAGGCAGCATTGCCAAGATCCATCGTACCGTCCAGATGCGTGCGGGTAGCGAGCTGGCATGGAGCGGCGCTGAGCTCGGGCGGGCGGTGCATACAGAGGATGCGATACAAACGCTGGCAGAGGCCAGTGTCGTGGTCCAGGTCAAGGACCGCGGTGATATCAGCATCGGTGAGAACTCCCTCGTTGTATTCGAGGCGAATGCGAATGATACTTTCATGGCCGCCGGCACAGCGGTAGCCTCGGTAACCCACGGAGTGCTTAAGGGCCGCTTGAAGGCGGGTGCTGACAACGACGTTCTCGGCATTCGGCTGCCCAATGCGACCGTTCGCCTGCAGGGGGTCAGCCCGGGCCAGGCTGCCGATTTTAATCTCCAGGTGAACCGCGATAAATCCGCGTCAATCGTGATAGTGCGGGGCAAGGCGCAGGTCCGCGCCCGCAACGGTGTCACCAAGCTGGGCAGCGGCGAAGGCATTCAGATCAGTGCCGATGGCGGCCGCGCGGAACGCCAATCGATCCCAGCGGCCCCAGTGCTCGTCGAGCCAGTCGCCAACCAGGTCATCGTCTATCACAAAGAGCCTCCCAAGGTGCTGTTCCGATGGCAGAGCGGCACGCCGGTGGACGACTATCATTTCGTGTTGGCCAAGGATCGTGATTTGCGCGATACGATCGCGGACGAGCACTTGAGCGATGGCACGTACATCCGCGCTGATCTTCGCAGCGGAGACTATTACTGGAAAGTCACCGCTCGGCGCGGCTGGCTCGATGGCGCCTCGACATCCGTCGCGGTCGTGCACGTGGAGCGCGACATCGACGGCCAGGTTCGGGACGCGCTAACGGAGCTTTATCAGCAGTCTGAGGGCGCCAGGACCATGGTTGCTAACGCCAAAGGTGTCCTCGTGTTTCCCCACGTCATCAAGGGCGGTTTAATCCTCGGCGGCGAGTACGGCGAAGGCGCGCTCAGTTCCGGCGGGAGCGTTGTGGGTTACTACACTATGAAATTGGCTTCCCTTGGGCTACAGATCGGTGCGCAGAGGCGCAAGGTGATCCTGTTGTTCATGACGAGCGAAGCCTACGACGGATTCGTCAAAAGCAGCGCCTGGAAGGTCGGCGTCGATGGCAGCGTAACAGTGGCTGGAAGCGGCCCGGGCAAGGCCATCGACATGATCACCGCACAGAAGCCGATCATCGGATTCGTGTTCTCCAACGAGGGCCTGATGTTCAACCTGACGCTGGAGGGTTCCAAGATCAGCCGGATGCCGGACTGACAAAGCCGCTGAAGGCTCCGCATTGTCTTGTGAGATCTGGTTCACACACGTGACTTACGCCTTAGGGCTGGCACGCATCCGCCGGGAAAAACGTGATCCCCGTAGGCGGACAGGCGTGCCAATTTGAGCAGAATGGCACATGTCGTATCTACCGAGCGCAGTGAACACTCAGGATAGCGCCATTATCGGTATTGGCGGGCTCGCTCCGGCCGGCGGGCGGCTACCCGCCGCTGGGAATTTCCGAATCAGATTTCCGGTCCGGATCAAGCTCCTGCTGGTGGTATTCGCGCTGCTGACGATTACCGTCGCTGCCATCACTGGGTTCATAGCGCGGAAATTCGGTGACGACAAGATCGCCTATGTCAACGATGTGGCCGCCATAGTTGCCGACAGCACCGCGGCTGAGTCGGCGGCGCTGCTGCGCGGATATCTGCACGACATGAATTTGCTCGCCGCGATCGAGTCCGGGCACGACACCGAGCCGGCAAGCAAAGCCAGGTTGACCGCCCGCATTTTTGAGCGATTTCCCGAATTCGTCAGCGTCAGCATCATCGAAGAGAATGGCGTTGCGGCGACCACAATCGACAATCGAAAAGCGCTCGCGGCGCTGGGTATCGTCGGTAAAGATCTCGTGGCACGTGCTCTGGCAGGCCTCTCGACTACGCCGTCCGCAGATGCCGCCACCACTCGCATCGGTACTGTCGCGATGCCAGGTAGCGAACCGCTGCTGGTGCTGGCGGAGTCGCTGCCGCCGTTACGGGATCAGCCCGCGCGCATCTTGCTGGCTTGCCTCCGCCTCAAGGAGTTGGCTGACGCGGTCGAGCGGGGCCGTGGTTTTGGCAGCGCACTGGTGGACTCTTCAGGCAAGGTTCTCGTCGCGGGCGGGCGGTTCGCGGGCGCAGGCGTTGCCGGGGCCGCGCCTGTATGGATCCAGCCCATGCTCGAAGTGCAGACGCCTTCGCAGGTCGGCGTCGTGACGCGCGAGTTCACGGCGGACAAGACCCAGTACATCGGCGCACGCACGGCCGCGCGTGTTGCGGGCGTCATCACGATCACGGCCATCTCGCGCTCGGCGGCCTACCTGACGGCGCGCGACCTGCTGGATAACCTCATGCTGGTCAGCATGGCGCTCATCGTCGCCGGCGCCGTGGTCGCGCTGTTGATATCGCGCCGGCTTACGAAGCCGCTCGAACAACTTGCGCTGGGCGCTGAGCGCATCGGGCAAGGAGACTTCGGCACGAGGGTGCATGCGGAGTCCTCCGATGAGATGGGCGCACTGTCGGTTGCCTTCAACAGGATGGCCGCGGGTTTGCAGGAACGCGAGCTTGCGCTGATACAGGCGCAGCGAGCGCTGGTGCATTCGACGAAGATGGCCGCGTTCGGGCAACTTGGCGCAGGTATTGCCCACGAAGTGAATAACCCATTGGCCGGCATCTTAGGTCACGCGCAGCTTGCGATTCGCCGCCTCGGGCCGGAGAATCCCGCCAAGGCCAGCCTCGACCTGATTGGCCAGGAAACACGGCGCTGCATTGACATCATCAAAAACCTCATGCGCTTTGCGCGCCAGGAAACGCTGCAATTCCAGCCGGTTGACGCCAACAAAGCCGTCGGCGCCGCCCTGGCAATTGTCGATCATCAGCTGTCGCTACACGGCATTCGCATTGTTAGGGAGCTTGGGCTTAACCTGCCGCAGGTCAATGGCGACATCAACCAACTGCAGCAGGTGCTGGTGAATCTCGCGATCAACGCTCAGCAGGCCATGGCGGGCCAGCGTGGGGTGCTGTCCGTGCGCACGCGCGCGGTCGGCGGGCAGGTTCTGATCGAGTTGCAGGACTCCGGTCCCGGGATATCGCCCGAGTTGCAGAAAAAGATCTTTGAGCCGTTTTTCACGACCAAGCCGGCAGGCCAGGGTACCGGGCTCGGTCTGTCGGTCTCGTACGGCATCATCGAGAGTCACGGCGGGCGCATCGAGGTCCGCAGTTCACTTGGGTCTGGCGCGACATTCGTGATTAGTTTGCCGGTGGCGGCCGCAGTGCGCGGCCCGGCCGTTGAGCACCACGGCGGCGTACCGGAAGGGATGCGCACATGACATATCGAATACTCGTGGCCGATGACGACATTAGTATCCGCACCCTCATAGCCGAGGTGCTGGGCGACGACGGCTTCGAAGTCACTACCGCCGCGAATGGAGACGAGGCCTGGCAGGAATTCGACAAAACGAGGCACGAGATCGTTCTGACCGACATCCGCATGCCCTTGCTCGACGGTCTGCAGCTATTGCAAAGGATTAGCACCGAGTCGCCAATGACGCGCGTGCTGATTCTCACGAGCTTTGCGTCCGTCGCGTCGTCGGTTCAGGCGCTCAAAGACGGCGCCTTCGACTACCTGATCAAGCCATTCGAAAGTCTCGACGCCGTGTCATCCGCCGTCCTGCGCGCCGTCGAGCACATTGAGGCGGCCCGCGAGCGCGAAGCGGCGCTGGTGGATTCGCTTATACGCAAGAACATGGAGCTTGGCCAACTCAACAAGGTCTTCCACGATCTCGCCTCCCGCGATGGTCTCACGGGCCTCTACAATCACCGCTTCGTCCAGAATGCCCTGCAGTCGGAGTTTGAGCGCGCGCAAACGAATGGCCATCCGCTGTCCGTCATCGTTCTCGATGTGGACCACTTCAAAGACTACAACGATTCACACGGTCACCTGATGGGGGACTACGTGCTGAAGACACTGGCGGATTTGCTGCAGCATAACGTGCGCGATATCGATATCGTGTCTCGTTGGGGCGGCGAGGAATTCGTGATCGTGTGCCCGAAGTGCACGCCGGAAGCTGCGCACGCACTCGCGGCGCGGCTGTGTAAGACGATTGCGTCGTATCCGTTTGAAGGGCGCCAAACGCAGCCGAAACGCTACGTCTCGGTCAGTGTCGGTGTGGCGGCAATGACGCACCGGACGCTCGATCCGTCGGAGCTCATCCGTGCAGCCGACGCCGCCGTTTACGAAGTGAAGCGCAATGGTCGCGACGGCGTACGGCTCATGGCTTAGTAGCCATTATCCGCAATAAGCTTTCCGAGCCTTTTCCATCTGAAGCGCTGTACCAGGAATGTGACCACTCAGCTTGGGTGTGCCAGGATTGGCAAGCGCGAACCTCATCCTGCGACGATCGCCAGTAAGTCCTTCATGATGAGCAACAAATGGTACGGGTCGCTTGGGCTCGCCTCAAAATTGAAGTGTTCATAGAAGGCCCTGGCCTCATCGTCCTTGGCGTGCACCAGCAGCGCTCTGGCGCCGATGGTTTCGGCCGCTTGCGCGGTCCGTAGCAGAGCATCCTTGAGCAGCGCCGACCCGACGTCTTTGCCATGGATCGACACATCCACGGCAAGCCGCGCCAGCAGGATCACCGATATGGGATGTCGCGCCAGGCCTTTCTTGACCCGCTCGGTCGCCTCGTCATGGGATACGGATCCGGCCGCAAGACTGTAGTAACCGAACACGCGCAGGTCTTTTGCGAGTACATAGGTCTGTGCGCTGTGCGCCTGCTGGTTGTTCCATGCCTGGCGTATCAGGAAGCGATTCAAATCCTCCTTGCCGCAGTCGAAGCGGTCGAGCAGGTGCTCGCGGCGCAGCTTCTCGATCGCGCCGAGTTCGCTCACTCAAGAACGCTTGGCGCTCTGAGAAGCTTTTCAAGGCGCGGGCGGGATTTCGACGGCGCATCGAGCGCGGCGACAAAGGCGTCATACTGTTTGGCGCTCAGTGAGAACTCGCGCCGGTCGGCGAGCGTCTCGGCGGCTGCCGACAAACCCTTATCGAGAATGAAGGCACTGACGGTCTTGCGTTCGACCGACGCCGCGCGCTTCAGGATCGATTTCGCCTTGGGCGTCAAGCGAACCTCGAGGCGGTCCTCTCGGCGTTTCGTAGAGCCGCGCATTTTAATGCTCCTCCGCTTCTAGATGGGTTTACTATAGCACCCGTACAATGTACGGACAAGCGGTCGCGCGAGGTTCAAGTTTCTTGGGTCCCGTGCCAGGAATGTGACCAACTCAGATTGGATGTGCCAGGATTGTGCCGTGGTGTGCCGGGAAAGGGGGTGGCAAGCACTGTAAGTAATTGATTAATAAGCTCCTATGAACAAATGTCTCCCCTCCAGGTATTCTGCATTGCCGCCCATCCAGTGCATCGTCGTCCTGATGCTGGAGAATCGGTCGTTCGATCACATGTTTGGAAATTGGCCTGCGGTGTCGGGCCTGTCGCAGGGACCGTTCTCCAATAGACCGAATCCTGCGGCTATCGCGGGCGCCCCGGGCAACACGCCGATTGCGGCCGGTCAGCCGGCGCTGTTCACCGTTACGCAGGGCCAGGGTCCCAGCCATTCGTTGGACGGCACGAATGTTCAGCTGTTCACCACGAAGGTGGTCAAATCGGGTACCGCACTCAAACCGGTGAATGATCGCGGGTTCGTCCAAAGCTACAAGAGTGAGTTGGCAGTGGATGGGGTCGGCGCAGCCACCGCGGACCTGACAGCGGTGATGCAGACGTTCAAGGCCGGTCAATTGCCGGGTCTCACGGCATTGGCCCAGAATTTCGTCCTATGCGATCAATGGTATTCGGAGGTACCCGGACCGACGATGCCCAATCGGCTCTATATGCACGCGGCCAGTTCCGCAGGTTGGGCCCGCAACGACTGGAGCGTGGCGCTGAACTCCGTCACGATTTACGAGCAGGTGCAGACCAGCGGCCGCACCTGGGCTGTGTATTACAGCGATCAGAACGAGGTCGCGCAGTACAGCCGCATCAATACTCAGCGTGCGAATTTCAAGCTGTACGAATCCGGATTTACCGCCGACGCGGCTGCTGGAAAGCTCGCCAACTATAATTTCATCATCCCGCGCTTTGCCGGATCCGCCACCGACGGTCCTGTCACATCGATGCACGCTCCCCAGGATGTGCGGCCGGGAGATCAACTGGTAGCCGATGTATATGCGGCTTTGCGAAGCAGCCCCCAGTGGCCGCAGACGCTGTTCGTCGTCACCTTTGATGAGCATGGAGGCTATTTCGATCATGCGAATCCGTCTGCGGCAGTAAATCCCGACGGCATCAACTCCCCGGCTCCCGGAGACAACGCGTCGTTCGCTCCGCAATTCTCCTTCGACCGTCTGGGACTGCGCGTTCCGACCATTCTCGCCTCGCCATATCTTGCCAAGGGCGCGGTGTGCTCGAAGCCATTGCAGCACACCTCAATACTGGCAACGGTGCGCAAGCTCTTCGGGATCAGTACAGCGCTGACCAAGCGAGACGCCGCGGCGGCCACCTTCGAGGACCTGTTTCTCGCCGCGCCGCGGTCCGACACGCCGGCGACTCTGGTGCGTCAGGCCGATGTGCCGCAGATATTGTTCGATGCCACGCAAGCGGCACCCGATGACGTCATGAGCGAGATGGCACTGTATTGGCGTAAAGCCACGGCAGGATTGCCAGGCGCCGCGTCCGCGGTCGTGAATCCTACGACCCAAGACGAAATTCATCGTTTTCTGCGCCAGCAAGTTCAAGCGTTTTTGGACTATCGCGCAACGACGACCCCCAAGTGATTGGCAGAAGATGTCGATTCAGCGATGACAGAAGCTGCACTGTTCGACCGTCGTTCGGCCCGCAGGATCCGTCAGAGATTGCCTTCTTCAGGTACCCTGGCTTTGGATTTGAAACCCGCCGCGGAGCCGAAATGCAAGATGAAGCCGAGATTACGATCAGCGGAGTAAAGCTGACCCACGAGGAATCAATGACGATACGCGTCGCTGTTGATACCCTCGCGAACGTATTGGCCGACGGGCTTGAAGAGAACGAGACAAGGGCCTTGACTGATCTTTACTTGAGCTCACTGAGTCGGATTCAGACGCTGTTGGAGAGTCGGGAGCCGCGGAAGCAATAGCATGCATCTTCCAGCAGGCGCTAAAATATGCCCTCGAGCCGAACATAGCTTGCTTACATCCCGGTTTCCATGCCCGACGCCAGCATGGCCGCCTCTGGCGCACGGCACAAATTCCGGGCGCCGTGGCGGCCCACGTGTTACTTTTTCTCGGTTGCGGTGTTCTTAAGGGTATAAAGCCTTGAAGGAGTGTCCATGGCGCTGGCTGATGAACTGAGTAAACTCGCGGAACTGCGCGCAAATGGTGGCTTGACGGAAGAGGAGTTCAAGCGCGCGAAGGAACGCCTGCTGAACACCGAGCAAGTCCGCTCCAATGACCCACTCGCGTCCGCCGTAAATGCATTTCGACGCAGCCGCACAGACCGGGTGTTCGGCGGTGTATGCGGCGGAATCGCGCGATCGACCGGAATGGAATCCTGGGTATGGCGGCTACTTTTTGCCGCGCTGTTTATCTGCGCGGGAGTCGGCCTACTGGTGTACGTCCTGTTGTGGATTTTCGTGCCAAGCGAGTGACCGAACAAAGGAACTGCTGCCGGGCATTCCCTGAGCGCGATTTTCAGTAAAGCTTTCTAGACGGCGGACCGTTGTAAATACTCGCTCGACCGCCGGGGCCGCGTGCTACGTCATTGCGCATTACCGGTCTCTTCGAAGCCCTGCATGAGGGGGCTGGGTCTTTGGCGTCATGCCTGTCAATCCAATGGCACAATGGGCGATACTGGCGGCCCATAGGCTTAAAGACTCGCGTTGAACAAAATTACTCCTAGAGACTTTCGAAATGCCTTCGATGCCGTCATGCAATCGGAGCGCGACAGCTTTCGTACGGCGGTGGGTTTCGAGACCAAATCGTATAACTTCTTCATGCGAACCACCATTTATCCGAAAGTAGCCAGGCGTTTGGGGTTGCTGTCATGGAACAAGGAGTACTACACCCTTGACGGGATGTTGTACGAGCAACGCGGCGTGGACGAAACCGGCAAGTACGCCACTTATGCGAATTGGATTTCCGTGGCAATAGAGCACGAGAACGACAGCTCCCGTGCCCACGAAAAGATGAATAAGCTTCAGTCTTTCAACGCGCCGCTGAAGGTGTTGATCACCTACGCGGCTGAGGGGGCCGCTTCCGAGACGCTCCTGCGAAAGTACGAGAACCTCATAAAGGCCTCGGACGTGTTTAATGACATCGCAACGCTGCGTCAGCAACTCGTCATATTGGGAACACCGAAGACCGTTCGTGAATGGCGATACTACGCCTACGAAAACGATGGCTTCGTTCTGATGCTGCCGAATTAGTGGGCTCTGCATACGGAGCAATCCAGCAGGCTTACTTCTTCAAGTATTGATGAACGATCTCGATGAGTTCTTCGGCCGCTAGCACCTGAGGAGCGTCACGACTAGCGCCTGGATTGACCATGTGTTCGCGAATGTGATCTTCGATGACCTCCGCGATGAAACCGTCCAAGGCACCCCGGCAGGCAGTTGCCTGTTGCAGGACGGTGGCGCATTCGTTGTCAGCACCGACTGCCCGTTCCATTGCCTCAATCTGTCCGCGAATACGCTTGAGACGATTTAGTAATTTGGCTTTTTCTTTCGCGACGTGACTCATGAACCTGAAAGCTCCTGTTGCTTAACTATACCCTGGTAGGGTATGGTACGCATCTATTGCAAAAGCGGAAATTTTACAGACCCCCATGGACCCCCAACCTACTAGCACCCCGACGGCCCGGAAGCGGCTCGGCGGCAGGAATTTCGCCTTAGCCGGGTGATTTCATCGCAGCCACTCCTTTCGGGCTTGAGTAACGACGCTTAAGCATTCTTACGGAAGATCAATCATGGCTGCATTTCCCCTTCATTTTTCTGCATCCAGCGCGCTTGCCCCGCGCGCGACGGTGGCATCAACCGCAAGAATCACGCAGTTCGCGGCGAGCGAACTTGTTGAATCGGTGCTGCGGGTCAGAAGCGCGCTCGGTGAGGTCGTGCTGTTCCTATGGGGCGTGCTGGCGGTGGGGTTCTCACTGTTGGTCACGGCAGGCTTTTTTCTACCTCACATGTGACCCGTGGCAACTCCCAGCAAGTTTACCCATGACCGACAGCACTGAAGAAGCAACTTTGCGGGCAGCACCGCATCCGGCGCCACGATCATCGGATCGCGGCGCTCAGCTCGATTCGGAACACGTGGGGGACATCCGCGGGGGTTTTGGCACGATTTTCATGCACGACACGGGACCGCGCACGGGTTGGTCACGCGTTAAGACGCTGCTCGCGATCTTGGGACCCGGCGTCATCGTTATGGTGGGCGATAACGATGCCGGTGCGTTTGGAACCTATACGCAGGCCGCGCAAAACTATGGCACGACGCTGGTGTGGACGCTGCTGCTGCTCATTCCGGTGCTCTACGTCAATCAAGATATGGTGCTGCGCCTAGGCGCCGTGACCGGCGTCGGCCATGCGCGCCTCATTCTGGAGCGCTTCGGCAAGTTTTGGGGCGCGTTCAGCGTCATCGATCTTTTCATCTTGAACGGTCTCACCATCGTCACCGAGTTCATTGGCTTGACCTTGGCCTTTGATTATTTAGGGGTGCCCAAATTGTGGGGTATCGGCATCTCGGCGCTCGTCATCATGGCCTCGGTGAGTACCGGAGATCTGCGCCGCTTCGAGCGCTTCGCCCTGGTGCTGGTGTTCGGCAGCTTGCTCCTGGTGCCCGTCTTATTGATGGCTCATCCGCCAGTGCCGCAAGTCGCCCACGATATGTTTGTTCCTCGGTTTCCGGCCAATGCACCGGTCGCTGATGTCATGCTGTTGATCATCGCCATCGTCGGCACCACGGTGGCGCCCTGGCAGTTATTTTTTCAGCAAAGTTATGTGGTTGATAAGCGCATTACGCCGCGCTTTATCCCCTACGAACGTATCGATTTATGGCTCGGCATTGGCCTGATTATCGTGGGCGCTGTGGCGATGATGGCCTTTACGGCGGTCGCCTTTGTGGGTACCCCGGAATTCGGTCATTTCAAAGATGCGGGCGCGGTCGCGACCGGCATCGAGTTGCATATCGGACGCACGGCCGGCGTTTTCTTTGCGGTGGCACTGATCGATGCCTGCATCATTGGCGCCGCGGCGGTCTCGCTGTCCACCGCTTATGCGATCGGCGATGTGCTATCGCTGCGCCATTCACTGCACCGCAAGATGAGCGATGCGAAGGGCTTCTATGCCGTGTACTTTGCCCTCATTCTGATCTCCGCCGCGGTCGTCTTAACGCCCGGCGCGCCACTCGGACTCTTGACCAATGCTGTTCAGACGCTCGCCGGCGTTCTGTTACCCAGCGCCACGGTGTTCTTGCTGCTGCTGTGCAACGACAAGGCAGTCTTAGGCCCCTGGGCAAACACCAGAAAGGTCAATGTTTTTACCAGCATCGTCATTGCCATACTCGTGATGCTGTCCGTCATTCTCACCGCGTCCGTATTGTTCCCGGCGATTTCAGGCGTTCACATCATCGCCATTTTAATCGGCGGAACTGTACTGGCACTGCTGTTGAGCCTAGGGGCGCGCATCATCGACTCGCGTCGTGGCCCGAAGCCCGGAGCGGCAACCACATTTACCGCCGCCGATCGTGCGACCTGGCGGATGGCGCCGCTCGATCAGCTGCCGCCGGCGCGATTGACGGTGCTGGATCGGACCTGGCTGATCGTGCTGCGCGGTTATCTGGTCATTGCGGCCGGCCTTGTGCTTGTGAGAATCGTCTTGTTGGTAGTGCCCGGACACTAGCGGAGACGCCAATGGATACAGAACCGAGGACCTCTATGAGCAATACAGCGGAACCTCCTTTAAGCCCTCATGAGCATGTTTTCTTAGGCGCGGGCCATGAGAAGAACGAGCGCAAGACCTGGGCGGTCATTGTGCTCTGTAGCATCATGATGTTGGTGGAGATCGTCGGTGGCAGCCTCTTCGGCTCCCTTGCCCTCGTCGCTGACGGCCTGCATATGTCGACCCATGCGAGTGCAATGCTCATTGCCGCGCTGGCTTATTCCTACGCACGAAAACATGCGAGGGACCGCCGCTTTGTGTTTGGAACCGGCAAATTAGGTGATCTTGCAGGATTCACCAGCGCCATCATTCTCGCCATGATTGCTTTGCTAATCGGGTACGAGGCAATCGCGCGCTTTATGGCGCCGGTGCCAATCCATTTTGGCGAGGCGATTCCCATCGCCGTGCTTGGTTTGCTGGTCAATATTGCGAGCGCGTGGTTATTGGGCGGTGGGGATCATCACGGGCATAGTCATGGTCATGGTCACGGCGAAGGGTCGGAACATGCCCCGGATGAATCGAGAGAGATCGCGACTCCCTCAGGCATGTTGACGCTATCCATTTTTGAGGACGGCGTGCCGCCAGTGTTTCGCATCCATCCAGCGAGTGGCGCTTCAATGCCTCCGGTGGAGGTTGTGGCCGTCACCACCATTCGACCCGACGGCTCGCGCCAGGCCTTTAACTTTTCCCCGCGCGCGGAGTATTTCGAGTCAACGGACACCATCCCGGAGCCGCACGGCTTCAAAGCGTTGCTGACATTGCCAAGCGGCGAGCAGATCGTTGAGTTCGAAGAGCATGAGCACGGTGACCATGAAATTGGTGCTCGCGACCACAACATGCGCGCCGCCTACGTCCACGTCATCGCCGATGCCGCCGTCTCGGTGTTGGCCATCATCGGGTTGACGCTCGCCAAGATATTCGGGTGGCTGTGGATGGATCCGCTCGCGGGCATCGTGGGTGCACTGGTCATTGCGAACTGGTCGTTCGGATTGATACGTGACACGGGCGCGATTCTCCTCGATATCTGTCCGAGCGATGCCATTGAGAAGAAGATCCGATCAGCGATCGGCACCGCCGGCGATCAGTTGCTGGACTTGCATGTGTGGCGTCTAGGACCCGGACACTTTGGCGCGGTGGTCTCGGTTGTAAGTCATGTAGCGCAACGCGGACCGGCGTTCTATCACGAGCTGTTGCGGCGCTTCAAAGGCCTCTCGCATATCACGGTGGAGGTTCATGACCAGTCGCAGGCAGCGTGACGTCGCTACAAGCCCATACGCGAATACCCGGTGAGCGTTAAGAGTCCCATTATCGCGTAGATGACCGCTGCAACTATGCGCACGGCCTTCACGGGAATCCACTTCGTGGCACGCTCGGCAAATAAGACGGTGGGAACATTGACGATCATCATGCCGAGAGTCGTCCCAGCAACGACTGAAACCAAGGCATTGTATTTAGCCGCAAGGGCTAGGGCGATAATTTGAGTTTTATCGCCCATCTCGGCTAGGAAAAAGGTCACGGCGGTCAACGCGAAAACACCGTAGCTGCCGTGAGTTTTTACATCCTCATCCATCTTATCGGGGATCAGCGCCCACGCGGCGACTGCCAGGAAGGAGATACCGAGTACCCAGCGCAGAATGTTAGGCGTAATTAGCGTGCCCACCCATTCGCCGACAGAACACGCGATGAGGTGGTTGACCAGTGTTGCCGCAAAGATGCCGGCAATGATCGGTATGGGTTTGCGCAGACGCGTGGCAAGAATCAGGGCGAGCAACTGGGTCTTGTCGCCGAGTTCGCCCACGGCAACTGAGCCGGTAGAAATAAAGAAGGGATCCATTTGAGCAGCTCCGGGGTCGGACGAGATGAGCCAATGACGCGCGACCCCCGCCCAACCCAGGACAAGGTCACGTGTCAAAGGTCTCGCCAGACCAACAGGTTGAACGCGCCATGGTCCGAAGGACCAAGTGTGTTGACGCGTCCCCCTCCACATATGGAGGGCGGCTACTCCCCAATGAACGTGGCAATTTTACACATTGGTCGAGCGGTAAGGAAGTCCACCCGTACCCAAATGTCTATACTGTTAAACCACTTTTATAGGGTGCAGCGGTAGGGCGGTGCGCAAAACAGCGAGGGTTTGATCATGACCAATTCTTTTGGAGCCACATCGACGACGGATGAGGTGCTGCGAGGCATCAATTTGAGCGGCAAGCGAGTGCTCGTCACCGGTGCCTCCGCGGGCCTCGGTGTTGAGACTGCGCGCGCATTGGCGGCGCACGGCGCACAAGTCGTCGGAGCCGCGCGCGATTTGTCCAAAGCGCAGGCCGCGACGGAGCAGGTCCGAACGCAAGCCGCGAGCGGCGGGTCTCTTTCGCTCGTCCAGCTCGACCTAGCCTCTCTCGACAGTGTGCGCCGCTGCGCCGACGGTTTACTCGCCGCGGGCAAGCCTTTCGACTTGATCATTGCGAACGCCGGCGTCATGGCGTGCCCCAAGGGCACTACTGCCGATGGCTTTGAGACGCAGTTCGGCACCAACCATCTCGGCCACTTCGTTCTGGTGAACCGCATCGCTTCGCTG
>Ga0224547_1000071_pt1 | contig 21775 bp, 23 predicted proteins | sample 714P21014metaG_FD_179908 | JGI IMG/M metagenome (GOLD analysis project Ga0224547, IMG submission 179908) | Peat soil microbial communities from Stordalen Mire, Sweden - 717 P2 10-14 | ecosystem: Environmental > Terrestrial > Soil > Wetlands > Peat | place: Sweden: Norrbotten County, Stordalen...
CGATTCTTCGGTCTAAAGCGCGAGTGTGGATTGCACGAAGCGTAAGGCATGGCACTACGCCAGGAAGAGTCGTGCGCTCACGAGGGCAAGCATGACTGCAATGAGCGTTCGCGTGAGATGAGGGGGAAGTCGAATTGATGCCCGCGTCGCAAGGAGTACACCGGGAATCGATCCTACGAGTAAACAAGCGAGCACGCGCAGGTCGACGTGGCCGAGCACGGCGTGACCTGCCGCTGCAACGGCGGTTATCGGCAGTGCGTGTGCAATGTCCGTCGCCACCAGACGATCAGACGTGAGCCGAAGAGGATAGAGAGCCACTAGTACGGCGACGCCCAGAGCGCCGGCACCTACCGAGGTCATCGTAACGCCAAATCCCAGTAACGATCCGGCGACTACCGTAAGTATAACTTTATTGCGCTCCGCGCCATTGAGCCAGTTGGCAGTAAATCGCAGGCCCAAGCGCCTCAAGGGATTCTGCATGAGCAGTGCCGCCGCAGCGAGCGCCAAGATGACCGCAAGACAACGCGAGATGACCTGATCTACTACTCCGGGCGGTCGACCGTTAAGCCAAAACCACACAATGACCGCACCGGCGGCTGGAACACTGCCCATGGCCAGCCGCCCCACGATGCGCCAATCGACTCGACGGCTGAAGCCAAAAGAGGCGGTAGCCACGAGTTTCGTGCTCGCGGAGAACATAAGATCGGTGCCCACCGCCATGGCGGGAGGCTGCCCGAAGATCAGTATCAATATGGGCGTCATCAACGATCCGCCGCCCACACCCGTGAGGCCGACGAGAGCGCCGACGACCAGCCCACAAACGGCGTAGAGGAGAGGATTCGACATGCGGAGTGTGAGTGTACTCGGGCGCCGGGGTCATCCCTGATGCCCATCGCGCATAAGCAGAGGCCCATTCGTCATCACTGCTGCTGATAATTCCCGGTAGTTGCGCGATCCGAGGATGGTTCGCTGATTAATTGTCACAGCACCAATGTGAACAGTATCAACCCCACCATCGGTTTGTTGATGGTTGCAGGGTCAGCTTTGTCCGTCCCCTCAGTTCTTGGTGATGTCGACGTTGCGCGTTTCGGGAAGGAAAATCATACCTATCACGAGGCTACCCGCCGCGATCACGATCGGGTACCAGAGCCCAGAGTAGATATTCCCGGTCGAGGCTACGATGGCGAAGACGGTCGCCGGCAGGAAGCCACCGAACCAGCCGTTGCCGATGTGATAGGGAAGCGACAGGCCGCTGTAGCGGATCCTTGTCGGGAACAGTTCGACCAGCCACGCGGCGATCGGCGCATATACCAGCGTCACGTAGATAACGAGGAGCGTCAGCAGCAGTACCGTCATGACGCTGTTGGTCTTGGCGGGATCCGCGCTCGCCGGGTAACCATGCTTGACGACGGCCGCCTTCAGGACCTTGGCGAAATCAGGTGCATCGGCTGCGATAGTCTCGTCGCCGATCTGGACCGAGGCCGTGGTGCCCGGTGGCGCCGCCACGTTGTGGTAGTTGACCGACAGCCTGGCCAGCCCGGATTTCACGGTGTCGCAGGAGCTCTTGAACTTCGCCGTGCCGACCGGGTTGAATTGAAAGGCGCATTCCCCCTGATCGGCCGTGACCGTGACCGGCGAGCTGGCGAGGGCCGCTTCCAGAGCGGGGTTCGCGTAATGCGTGATGGCCTGGAAGACAGGAAAGTAAGTCAACGCAGCGAGTGCGAATCCAGCCATGATAATCGGCTTGCGGCCGATCTTGTCGGACAGCCAGCCGAACAGGATGAAGAACGGTGTGCCGAGCGCCAGCGCGATGGCGATCATGATTTGAGCCACCGTCGGCTTGATGCTCAGGGTCGTGGTCAGGAAGAAAAGCGCATAGAACTGTCCGCCGTACCACACAACCGCTTCGCCGGCGGTCGCGCCCAGGAGGGCCAGGATCGCAATCCGGGCGTAGCGCCAGGTTCCAAAGGCTTCCTTCAGCGGGGCTTTAGACCTTTTGCCCTCTTCCTTCATCCGAAGGAACATCGGCGATTCGTTGAGCTGTAGGCGGATCCACAGCGACACCGCCAGCAGGACAATGGACACCAAGAACGGCACGCGCCAACCCCAGGCGGCGAAGGCGTCCTCCCCGAGGTGGGTTCGCACGCCGAGGACGAGCAGCAGCGCCACGAACAGCCCCAACGTCGCCGTCGTCTGAATCCAGGACGTGTAGAGCCCGCGTTTGCCGGCCGGCGCGTGTTCGGCGACATAGATCGCAGCGCCACCGTATTCGCCGCCGAGGGCCAGGCCCTGGAGCAGGCGCAACGCGATCAGCAGGACCGGTGCGGCAATGCCCGCCGATGCAAATGACGGCAGCACGCCGATCAGGAAGGTCCCCATGCCCATGCAGATGATCGTGACGATAAACGTGTATTTGCGGCCGACGAGATCACCGATGTGCCCGAACAGGAGGGCGCCGAATGGACGCACCGCGAAGCCGGCGGCGAAGGCCAGCAGGGTGAAGATGAAGGCGGCCGGTGGTTCCACGCCGGAGAAGAACTGCTTCGCAAGGATGGTGGCAAGAGTGCCGTAGATGTAGAAATCGTACCACTCGAATACGGTTCCCACCGATGAGGCCAGGATGACTTTCCGCTCTTCGCCCGTCATCTTGTGGGCCTGGGGAAGAGAGTCCGCCATTATTGTCGCCATATGTCGTCCCCCTTCAGATCCTTATGCGATAGCCCAACATGATGGTGGTCTGCACTTGGGCTCCCGTCGTTCCGACGGTGGTGCCGGGAAATCCGTTGGCGAGACCATCGGTCACCTCGGACCAGTTCACGCCGCCATAGACGTCGTAATGCTTGTTGATGATGTAGTCCGCGACGAATGACACCTCCTCGAACTCGCCGGAGCAGAGCAACCCAGCCGCGACGCAGCCCAGGCCTTCGTTGCCGCTTGGCCCGAGACCGATCGTCCAGCTGTTCTGGGTGGTGTGGTAGTACGCGGCGGTGAGGTTCAATCCGGAAGCCATGGCGTATCGCGCGCCCACCCATTCCATGTTGTACACGGCGGAATCATTGATGTTGATGCCTACCGAAATGGGGTAATTATCCTGCGCGCTACCAACGGTATAGTTCGCGTGGTCCTTCGTGATATGGGAGTAGCCCGCGTACGCCGTGAGCTTGTCCTTGGAATCGCCGAGGTCGAACACGTACTTGCCCATGAGGTTGTAGGACTTGTTGTTGGAAATATAGGCGGCCAACCCCGGTGTGGGCACAGGGTTCGGGGTCGCAGCATTGTCGAAGGAACTGCGCAGATTGACCGCACCCTTCGAGTTCTCATAGACCGCATCGATGGACAATCCCATCCATGTCACCCCGACATCGGCACCGTAGGATTTGCCGAGTACGCCCACATCCTGTCCGCCGTTGGAGTACAGGCCGCTGATATGCACCGGGCCGCTCGTAAACACATACTTGCCCGAGTTGTCCAAGCGCGCCGCCTCGGTGCTGCCGGCACCGGCGTTGAAACCGGAGTAGCCGAGGAAGGAAAAGGCATACGAGAGGGTTTGCGGATCATATAGCGCCAGCGCGTCGAGCTGCAGGGACTGTTGACGGCCGATGGTGAGCGCCCCGAAGCGCGGGCTGCTGAAGCCAGCCCAGATGACGCCGTTGAAAGCCTGGCCGCAGCGGCTGCTGTCCGCGTTCGCTGTCTGCTCGCCCTGCGGCTTGCTGCTGTTCGATTCGAGCGCCTTACACGCGTCCACCAACTGGCCCGACAGCGGATTGAAACCCGTGTCGGTTCTCGCGATCAAAGTGAAATCATCAACGATGGGTTCTGACACCCTGATGCCGATCTTGGATTGCTCGAGGCCGCTTTCCGCGAACGTCGATTGGGAACCGGAGAAGTTTCGTGTCGTCGTGAAAGCCTGGTACTCGAGCCCGCCGAGATACTCACTGCTCAGCGGCACGCCATGACTCTGATAGGCGTAGCCGACATCGATGGTTGCATACAGGGTGACACCGCCCAGAGACAAGCTATCAGGCAACGGGTCTTTCATCTCCGCCTGTGCCGAGCCCCAAACCAATACCAGACCAATCGCCGCCCCAAACGAGTGATTGCGCGATTTCATTAGTTTTCCCCTCTACAAGATTATCCTCACAGCACGCCCGTCCAGCGGCCATCGCCTCCAGCCCCCGAGACGACCCTGCTCTTAGCTCTGCTTCCTGTCGCTTGATCGCGCGCGTAGCAGTTATTGATGACGCAGGATTGCCCGCCAATGCTAGGCCTGCACCTTCCCGCAATGCCATTCGACTTTGGTCGATAGTGGGCTTGCTTTCGACGGGCTCTTCGGCCAAGGTCAATCGGACCGCGCGCCATTTGTCTTAGCGCAATCGCGCGCTTAGAGTGGGAGTTGAGGGGGGGGTAGCCATGTTTTCGAGCTGGCTTCTGTCATTGCTCGCCTTGACATATCTTGGCAGTCTGTTCGGTATCGCGTTCTACGGCGAACGCCAGCGAACCTATCCCAACCAACGCCGCCTCCGACCCTTCATATACTCGCTCGCACTCGGCGTGTACTGCACGTCCTGGACATTCTTCGGCGCGGTTGGATCCGCCGTGCGTGACGGCTGGGGTTATTTGCCGATTTACTTGGGGCCCGCCCTGGTATTCCTCTTCGCGTTGCCCTTCATGGAGCGGCTGGCGCGGATCGGACGCGCGCACAAAGTCAGTTCGATCGCGGATTTCATCGCCTCTCGATTCGGCAAGAGCCGAGCTCTCGCGGTGTTGGTGACCGTGATCGCGCTATCGGCGGCTATTCCCTACATCGCTCTGCAATACAAAGCCGTCGCCACCAGTGTCGACGTGCTGACCGCGGTGACCGCACGCCACGTCCCGTGGTATCGGGATACTGCCCTCGCGGTCGCGCTGATGATGGCGCTGTTCGCGGTGCTGTTCGGTGCACGGCGCGTCGATGCAACCCGACACCGTGAAGGATTGATGCTGGCGATCGCGTTTGAATCCGTGCTGAAGCTGCTGGCCTTCGTGGCGGTCGGCGTATTTGCGTGCCTGCACCTGCGCGGCCGTCCGTGGGTGCTGCCTGTGCAGCTCGCGCAGAGCGCAACCTTGCTCAACGGCAATACCTTGATCATTACCCTGCTGGCAGCGGGAGCGATTTTCTGCCTGCCGCGGCAGTTCCAGGTCGCGGTGGTCGAATGCGCGCGCACCAAGGACCTCAAGACTGCGCGCTGGTTATTGCCTGCGTACCTCGGAATCTTCTCGGCGGTGGTCATTCCCGTGGTGGCACTCGGCACGATCGACGGACTCACGCTACACACCGCGTCGGACTCTCTAATTCTGACGCTGCCGATGAGCTATGGAGCCCCCTGGCTTACCGTATTGGTCTTTCTGGGGGGTCTGTCGGCGGCCACGGCGATGGTGGTCGTGGCCAGTACGGCATTGGCTACGATGATCTCGAATGATATAGCCGCGCCCTTGTTGTGGCGTCAGCGACTGGAAGTTGGCGCGAGTTTGGGGAAGCGAGTGCTGTGGGTGAGGCGTGCCGTCATCGTGTCGCTTGCGCTGTTGGCGTTTGCATACTATCGCTCGGCATCGGGCTCAATCAGCCTGGCGGCGATCGGTCAGACGGCTTTCGCCGCCGTGGCACAATTTGCCCCGGCGATATTCGCTGCGCTCTACTGGAGAAGTGCCAGCCGTGCGGGCGTATTCTGGGGAATGTTGAGCGGCTTCACCGCCTGGGCTTTTCTACTGTTCCTGCCCAATCTCGCCGGAGGAATCGTGACAGCCCACGGTTTCCCATGGCCCGATGTCCTCGGCTTGTTGCCGCATTCGCTGGCCGACGCTGCAGGAGGGGATGCGATCGGAACGCGCGCGCTGTTGGCACTGTCGCTGAACGTGCTCGTGATGCTCATCGTATCTGCGCGCCGCGGCGCAACTCTTCAGGAACGCTTGGCCGCCCGGGCCTTCGTGGCCCCCAAACAGCCCTCCGTCGGGCTGCACGCGATCAACTGCAAAGTGGGCGATCTCGAGACCGTGGCGTCGAGGATCCTGGGCGCCACTGCCGCCAGCCAGGCGCTTCGAGAATACATCGCTCAAACCCGGCGCGATCTGCCCAAGCCATCCGAACCTGCCGATCGGGGACTCGTGAAGCATGTCGAGCGTGCATTGGCCGCATCGATCGGCGCCTCATCGGCGCGCGTCGTGCTCACACACGCGCTGCACCGCAAAGGTCTTGAAGTCGATGAAGTTGCCGAGCTGCTCGACGAAACCTCCCAGGAATTGCGCTTCAGTCGACAGTTGCTGCAGGCCACGATGGAAAATGTCACGCAAGGAATCAGCGTGGTCGACGCGCAATTGCACGTGGTCGCATGGAATCGGCGATATCTAGAACTATTTGAGTATCCCGAGGGATTGGTCACCGTCGGGCGCCCAGTCGTCAAACTGCTGCGATGGAACGCTGCGCGCGGCGAGCTCGGACCGGGCGACCCCGAGGCTCAGGTCGAAAAGCGGCTGGCGCACTTGCATGCCGGCACCGCCTACACGTTTCAACGGGTACGCCGCAACGGACAGGTGTACAGCATTCACGGTCAACCGATGGCGGGCGGCGGCTTCGTCACCACCTATACGGACATCACGGATTTCAAACGCCATGAACAGGCTCTGCTCGAGGCCAAGCAGGGGTTGGAGGAGCGCGTCGCGCATCGCACCTCAGAACTGACTGCGTCACTCGAAGCGCAGCGGCTTGCCAAACAGGAGGCCGAAGCCGCGAATACGAGCAAGACGCGTTTCTTCGCCGCTGCCAGCCATGATCTGCTCCAACCGCTCAATGCAGCGAGGCTGTTCGTATCAGCTCTCGAGTCGCAGGCGCGCGCGCATCCAGAGGTCCAGGAATTGGCCAGCCGCATCGATGACTCGATGCGTGCAGCGGAAGAGCTTCTCGCCGCATTGCTCGACAGTGCACGCCTCGACAGCGGGGTGCTCAAACCGGATATCGTCAGCTTTCCGATCACTGATCTTCTCGAGGAACTGCGCCGCCAATATGCGCCGCTCGCGCAGGCTCGAAAGCTGCAACTTCGCATCGTCGGCAGCCACGAAGTCATACGTAGCGATCGCTCCATGCTGCGGCGGATCTTACAAAACTATCTCTCCAATGCGCTGCGCTATACGGAGAGTGGCGGCGTGCTGGTCGGCTGCCGCAGGCGCGGTGGCGACCTCGAAATTGCCGTGTACGATACCGGTCCCGGAATACGACTGCATCAGCGCCAGCAGATGTACGCCGAGTTCAGTAGGCTCGAACATGACTCGCCTTGGGGCGAGAAGGGTCTGGGACTCGGCCTGTCGATTTGCGATCGGCTAGCCACGCTCATGCAACATACCCTTTCGTTCGCCAGCCATCCGGGGCGCGGCTCGATGTTTGGCGTACGGGTAACGCGCGAGATCGGTACACAGCGTACACGAAGCATCGATCGGCATGCGCGCGCGCCGGACCCAAGCAACCTGCACGGCCTTCGCGTACTGTGCGTCGACAATGACGGAGCGATTCTCGATGGGATGGAGGCTCTGCTTGGGCAGTGGGGCGTTCACGTGATAAAGGCGGGCAACAGCGCGGAAGCTACCATGTTGTATGACCGATCCGATGTCGACACCGTGCTGGCCGACTATCATCTGGGCGATGGCGTAAATGGTATCGAATTGTTGCGCCGGTTGTGCAATTCGCGCACGACGACGCTCACCGCGGCTCTGATCAGCGCCGATCACGATGCCGACTTAATCGTTGCCGCGCGCAATGCGGGATTTCCCCTCCTGCACAAGCCGTTGCGGCCCGCAGCGCTGCGAGCCTTACTCTGCGAGTTCCGGCGGCAGGCGCGACATGTCTCGGCGGCCTGACCAAATCACGCCTGGATCGATGAACTACGAAGTACTCATCGTCGATGATCACCCGCTGTATCGCCTGGCACTCAGCGGCGCAGTTGCGGCGGCCTGCACGAACTGTGAGATATACGAGGCCGACAGCGTCACAGGCCTCTTCGACGCGCTCGATCAGCACCCTCGTGTGGATTTGCTCCTTCTGGATCTCAATCTACCCGGCGCCTATGGGTTCAACGCCCTCGCGCACCTGCGAGGGTCACGCCCCGAGCTGCCCATCATCGTCGTCTCGGCGTCCGACGATTCACGCACCATGCGCCAGGCATTGGCATTCGGGGCACAGAGCTTCGTGTCCAAATCCGCCGACGCAGCCACGATTGGTAAAAATGTTCTGGCCGTCCTGCGCGGCGAGGTCGCTACGCAGGCCGGCTTGATACTGGAGAGGGAACCTGGCGCAGACCACGGTGCACTGGAGATCGGCCATCGCATGGCGCAACTAACACCGCAGCAGTTTCGGGTGCTTGGCATGCTGTGCGCCGGGCTAATCAACAAGCAAATCGGAGAGGATCTTCAGATCACGGAGGCGACGGTCAAGGCGCACATGACCGTGATCCTGCGCAAACTGGGTGCCGCGAATCGCACGCAGGCGGTTTTACTCGCGGGGCGTCTGGCGCGCGAATCGATCGAGATCAAACCATTGCCCGAGGACGTTGAGTGAGCGGTGCCCTGCCAGCGGAGCCCGCATCTCTTTGAGATCGCCCGTTTCGCCCTGACCCACCCACAAACTACTGAAAATAAGGCTTAAATGGTGGGCCGTTTGCTGTAACTGCCGCGTTCTCAGCCCTGTTCGTGGCTGTTACCATGTCGCGTTGGATCGGGTTAGCTTGACGAATCTCCAACGCGGCAAAGATATTGACCGTCGCGTACACAACGGTTGTGCTCGCCGCAGGCCTCAGCGCCGGCCTTCTCCTGGTCACCGGCAAGCCTACAAACCACCACAATGACTATTGAAGTTTCGAAAGACGAGTAACGTTGGCTTGAGTTTTCGCCTGGTCATAACCGGCGTCCGCTCGTTCCTTGCACGACTTTTGCGCCTCCCCAGTGAGGGCAAGACACTGTTGGATCGCAACGTTATGATCGCCGTCTGCCTGCGCTACGGCCACATCATATGCGGATCTAGCGCCCACATCGTTGAGATCCTTGGACGAGCCGTCAGCGTTCGCGGCAGCACTGTCGACATTTTTCGCCGCTTCCTTCCGGGCGTCCGTCACTTCGGCAGAGGCTTGCTGCCGCGCCGCAGCCACATCGGCGGCGACTGCCGCCGGGGACTTCGCACAGTTGCAACCACACACGAGTGCCATGGTTAATATTCCAATCATCGGCAATAAAAGCTTCTGCACATCAATCTCCTGATTAGACAAGCTCGGTGGATGCGCGACTGCGGCAGTTGGGAGCCAAAGAAAGAGTCTGACGCGTGAAACCTAATGCACGCGTAGGACGACTCCATCAGATGCGGTAGGCAATTGGCGCTGAAGTGCGTGCCGTCAATGGAGCCAGCTCGTTTGCTGTCTAAACCCCTCGGCATGCAATGAAGTCTAGCGCCAGCGAATCGTTGGGGCGCGCTCAGCGCGCCGAGAAACCCATAATCGCATCGACGGCAACCTTGACGACGCCGAAAGGTGAGCGTAAAGGACAATTTAGTATTCGGATCAATGACCAATACCGCTTTTGCTTTCGCTGGACCAATGAAGGGCCGACGGACGTAGAGCTCGTGGACTATCGCTGAGGTAGCGAAAATGTTTAAGAATGGAATGCGGCCGGTTCACCCGGGCGAGGTGCTTCGGGAGGATTATCTGAAGCCGCTTCGCATGAGCGCCAACGCGTTGGCAAAGGCACTCAGCGTTCCCGCACCAAGAATCAACGATGTGGTTCGTGAGCGGCGCGGCATTTCTGCTGATACGGCCATGCGGTTGGCGCGATACTTCGGTGGTGATGCGCGATCGTGGCTGAATCTTCAGGCCGCCTACGATCTGCGGGTAGCGGAAATCAGCAACGCCAAGCGCATTGCGCGCGAGGTTTCGCCCGCCGCCGCCTAATCGGTCGACGTAAATCCGAGGATACGCCACCCAGGCTCAAAGCTTTTCCTACATCGAATCAAGCTGTATTGGCTCTTTGCAAAAGAGTAACTCCAACGAAGAAAGAGGCAGCTTGCGGCCACTAACCGTCATAGCGCCGATTCAAATGCAGCGCGGTTAGCTGACGTTCGCCCGCAGGCCGCGCTGATACCTCACTGTCGAGTGAGTTTGACATTTGCGAATGGCTTCAGCTGACCCTTATCTACGTTGTCAATCGTCCAACGCCAGGTATTCGTTATGCGGTCGTATGTGAAGGTGTTGTGGACGGACGGATCGCCGTTCTTGTCGGAAAATTGAAATGCGAGCTTGGTGGGGTCGCTTTCGGCATGACCGAGCGCCCACCCAACCAGTCCGTTGCCACCCGTGGAATCCAGCCACAGGCACGCATATTGCTTTAGATCGGGGTTCCAACCGATATAGACAATTGCATCATATTCCGGAGCACCATCAGCCGTTTTAGATCGGGATGATTCACGAATTTGAATGTATTGATGGGCCAGCACCCATTTCACCTTGACTGTATGGGTTACTGTCTTATGAGCGATTTCTCCGCGCAGGACCCATGTTCCGATGAGGTGATCTAGCAACAGGTCATGGAGCGACTGCGCGACCCCCGTGCGTTGAGCGAACAGACCAACCATCGCGAGTATTGCGGCGAGTCGCAGCGTGTTTGTGTTCATTGTTGAGCCAGAGAATGGATCATTGGGACATGTTATTCGTTGACGGGCCCGAACAGAAGCAGACGTTGGCGAGTGCCCGCTTGGGGTCGTGACCGGAAATCCGTAAAGTCGAAATGGGCACTCTAGAGTGGCCGGCTGGCAGCATGCCCTTGCGCCATTAAGACCTACGGTTTCGACAGGAGATCGGGCTTCTTAGTGGCAAGATCGACCGGCACCGAGACGTGCTCCTGCACGATCAGCCATTTACCTTTTAGCTTTCTGTATACGTCTGTCACGCGAACAACCAGGTCCATTTTCGATCCATCCTTGCCGGTTAATTGTCCTGTCTGAATGCTGTGACTGTAGGCAACGGAGCCGACCACCGTAATGTCGAGATCCGATATCGAGAACGTAGCCGGCCCGGGAAAGGCAGCAAGCAGTTCCTGCCAATCCTTCTTGTAATCCTGCCATCCTACGTGCTGACGCGGAGGCGAGACGTCGAATACGAACAGGCGGGTGCCTGGCGCGTAGACTTCCATCACGGCGGTCACGTCTTTGGCGATAAACGCGTCGCGAAATCGCGTTTCGAGCGCCTCAATACTGGATTTGTCATCGCTTGCAGTTGCACTGGCGGCTGCGCTGAGCCTTGGCACGCTGATCACGCTTGCCATTATCAAAGCGCCACAAATTAGATTTGAGATTCTAGGCACAAACTTCCCCTTCTTTTTATTGACGGCTCGAGGCGACCACCTGTCTTCTTGTAGCTCTTTGGCTGATGAGGTGTCAACAGTGAAGGCAGCAACCGCCTCGTGCCGGATCCGTAATGGCTAGGTCGCTGTTCAAAAGTCGCTGTGGAATGCCCAGCCAATGACTGTGCCAGCCACAAGCCCCGCACTTGCGACGACAAATGCGTACCTGTCGCGATCGAGATCGAAGTGGAATTTTCGCCATACGCGCTTGTCGGCGATGTTCCAGCGCAGGCCAACTGCGATCTCTTGTGACCGGGCAGCATCGAGCTCGTTTTGGATCTTGGCCCTATCGGCTTTATGGGCAGGCCACAGTTTGCGATGGCCGATGCGCCAACCAAAGATGGCTCCAATCAGTGCGGGTATGGAGACAAGGGCTATATCTGTTCCGTCGGGTTTTGAGACGATTCAGATACAGCGCGGCAACGTAGTCCACCGCGACCGTGAGCACTAGCGTCTTCCAACCCGGATTCTGCATTGTTGCTCGCGGTGCCACTCACCCAGTAACTCGTGGCCACGGATGGATGAAAAAGGCTTCCCCAACGAGTTTATTGCGACTATATGTCTCTTGTCAGTTCCACCGGAAGTAGACGGTCGCGACGGACCGCTTCGGGCACATCTCGGCCGCTGATACAAGAGGCTCGTGCGAGTTTCGCTGAAGAAACCGCGAAGCTCGCACCCAATTCACGCTTCGCCTACCGCATGATGGCGACATGAGCAACATCGCCAGACATGCAACTAAGGAGATAGCCGTGAGCAGTTAGCTGTCGTCTTTCAACGCGCCTATGGCGCGGGGAATCGAATCGATACGCGGATTTTGATTTCCCATGGCACAAATGGCGCCCAATGGCACAACATCGTTTTCGAGCGATGCAAAGGTGCCGCGTAAGTTCTTGACTATACGGGCTGAAATGGTGGGCCGTGTAGCCACCACATTTCAAACTCAGCTCATTGATTTATAAAAGAATAAAATCTATGGAATCCGGCGATGCCCCCATTGATGCCCCTCTGGACAAGTGGCTGTTTCCGGCCGCCAGTGGACATCAATCGACTTCTGTCGGCTCACGCCGCCAATTTCAGTTTGGGCTTAAGTCCCGCGCGTGCCGCCAAGCGAACCAGCAGGTCCATGCTGAAGCGGTTGATCTTTCCTCGCTTTAAATCCGAGACCCGCGCTTGAGTAACTCCCAGCACCTTAGCGGCTTCGGCTTGCGTCATCCGACTCTTTTCGAGCCAATGTTCCAAGCCCATCAGCAATTGCGCGCGCATCTCCAATTCTGCCGCCCTCTCCGCCGGAAAAAGATCATAAAAGACACTGCGTCCCGCCGGCGTCACGTGGCGGGGCCCGTGTTCACTGTTTGCAACCTTCTTGACTCTCATAACCTCACCTTGCAATCGTCTTAAGTCGTTTCGCCGCCAGTTCCAGATCCAAACGGCTCGTTCGTTGCGTCTTCTTCTGGAAGCAGTGCAATACATACACCCCTTCGGGTCGCGTCGAGAGATAGACCATTCGGAAAATTCCGGCCGCGTCTCGCGTGCGAATTTCCTTAACCCCAGGGCCGACACTTGTCATCGACTTCCAATCCTTAGGATCGAGCCCACACTGAACCCGGTACAATTCAAACCCCAGGGAATCTTGCGCTGTTTCGGGAAACCGCCTTACGTCTTCCCTGCTGCCTCCCATCCAGATTACCGGTTTCACGACGCATTATGCTATATCTCGCATTTATATGCAATATGTGGCATAAGAACGTCGGCCTAGCCAGAGATTGCGATTGTTGCCGTCAGAGGATTTGCCCCACGCGCTCGACTTACTTGATGAGGTGGCAGTGGGACGAGTGATCGTCAGCATTCGGACCCGAAGGCGTCCGTCATCAGTGTCGGCTATGCGGCATCAGGATCTTGGGTTCAAGCGTTGTCAAATTGATTGCTTCACGTCACATGCAAGCAGCACCTTTCTTTGCCGCTGCGAACTTCTAATCTCACGGACTTCTAACAGTAAGCTTTGCCAAAAAAGCTGGGCTTTCCAGAAATTTAATATATGGACCGTTTGTCACTTTTCATTGGCGATTTCCGATTTATCGGAATAAGGCTTACCACTGGGTGACGCCGCAATTGGGAGTACGAGGTGCGGTATGGGCATTGATGCTGATGTTATAGAATCAATGGTCATCTAAAAACTGGGGAGTATTCACATGAATCGACCACTCTTCATCATTCTTGGAGCGCTTATGTGCTTGCCGGTTTTCGCCGTTTCGCAAGGCGACAGCGGCCCTCCGGCTGACATTCTCGCGGTCCGTAATATCGAGATAATATTCCACACCGCCGGCAGCGTCCTCCCAAACAAGGATCTCGATCTGATGATGAGCCTATATGCCGACGACGCCGTGCTGACCGACACCGCGCACGACAACAAGGTGTATCAGGGCAAGGAGCAAGTCCGTACTTATTGGGCGAACGTCAGCGGTCCATTCCGCCCCGAGCATCACTGGATTGGCTACACGCCGGCAATGCGAATCAAGAGTAACGTCACGTGAAATACTGGCACGCTCGACTTCGAATGCCTGTGGATGAACGTGGACGACAATACCATTGGCGCACACGCTTTCTCGTCCATGGAACTGGCGCGCGTGAAGGGGCACTGGCTGGTTAAACGAATAAAAGTGGGCAAGGTCGATAACCTTTAGCTTGTTTGACGAGTCGGTCCCTAGGACACTCAAGGCGCGCCCGACCAGCGGGTCGCGACCCCAAGCGGCCATCGGGCCTTGCCGAAAGTTATTGAATCGAGACGTGGCGCGCTACGCGTTGGCTGCGCTCGCTGGCGTCCATCTAGAGGACTACAATGTGCGTGGTCTGACCAACCAATGGGAGGGGGGGGGTTATGAACATTCCATCGCGGCGCCGTTTCGTCGTCGGATCCGTGGCTGTCATCGCAGCGTATGGGCTTCCCCGAATCACTTCGGCACAGTCGCCGAAGCTCGCCACCGTTCCCACCGTTGACACTCTCGTGATCAAGGTGCTCACTGACAGCAGCTATGACACGCCGCGCGCCGGCAGCTCGAAGTGGGTGAAAGTAAAACGCGCGTCGTTCATCTCGACAACGAACTACCGCAAGGCGTTGCACAATGAATGGGGACTTGCACTCGCGTTGGAATCGCGCGTCGGCAACGACACCCGCAACCTCCTGCTCGATTATGGTTATACGCCCGAGGCGTTGTTTAATAACATGGAGATCATGAGTGTGGACCCCTCAAGGGTTCAAGCCATGATTTTGAGTCATGGCCATTTCGACCATTTCGGCGGCCTCATCGGATTTCTGCAAAGGTACCGCGACAAGCTTCCCTCCGAACTGACTCTCTACATCGGGGGGGAGGACAACTTCTGCAATCGTAAGGCGGTGATTGGCGCACCTGGACATTTCGCCGACTGGGGCGTGCTCGATCTGAGGGAGCTTGAGGCGCTGCGAGTGCGAATCGTGAAGTGTGAGCAACCCCGAGTCATCGAGGGACACGCGTTCTCGACCGGCCACATCGAGCGTCGGACGTTCGAGCGCGTGCTGCCGAATACGACCGTCGAATACCATAAGACTGAGGGGCTCGGCTGCGACATGCCTGTGCTCGACGCAAAGGCCGAAGGGAAGTTCGTACCCGACCAACACTGGGACGAGCATGGTACCTGTTTCAACGTCAAGGACCGCGGGTTGGTGGTCATTTCGTCCTGTGGGCATGTCGGTATCGTGAATACCGTGCGCCAGGCGATCGAGGTCTCGGGCGTTTCGAAGGTCCACGCAGTCGTTGGCGGGTTCCATCTGTTTGCGGCCGATGACGACTATGTGCGCAAGACGGTGGCGGAGCTCAAGCAGCTCGATCCTGACGTCGTCATTCCCATGCATTGTTCGGGACCCACATTCGTTCAGGTCACACGCGAGCAGATGCCCGATCGCTTGATTACTTCCACGACCGGGACCGAATACACGTTCGGAGCGTTATGCACCGTCTGCGCATCGTGCCGGTCGCGCTTGTCGCGGTTTCCCTGATCGGAGCATCGCTACTCGCAGGATCGAACACTGATACGGCCGGCGAAGCGCAGCGCGGCGACGCCGCGCGCATGATGCGCGACTTGATGTCAGGGACCGCGGCAGTCGGTGGTCCGTTCACGCTGACCGACGTTGACGGCCGACGCCGCACGCTTGCCGATTTCCGCGGCAAGGTAGTGATTCTCTATTTTGGCTATACGTTCTGCCCAGACGTGTGTCCAGCCGACCTTGCCTCGATAGCACACCTGATGCAAGTGCTGGGTCCCGACAGCGCGAAGGTTCAGCCGCTGTTCGTCACGCTCGATCCGCAGCGTGACACCGCAGCAGTTCTGCGGGAATACGTTGCGGCATTCGATTCGCGGCTTGTCGCCCTACGCGGGAGCGAAACGGAGGTCCGCCGCGTCGCTACAAGCTACAAGCTGTATTTCCGCAAGGTCTATCCTCAGAAATCGAGCACGTATTTCATCGAGCACGCTTCGCTGACGTACCTGCTTGATCAAGAGGGCCGCTATGTCGCGTTCTTTCCTCCGGGAACTACTGGTAAGCGTATGGCAGTGCTGGTGCGCGAGCAGCTCTAGCGAGTGTTCACCCAGATCAGGCGATTCAATAGCTGAAACGTCCATTTCCGCCAGGTTGAGCGCCGTAGCCACGACGCTTCCAAAGAGGGGTGCGCATCCCCACGGTGGAAGTGCTCGGAAGTGGTGAAAATGGTGGGCCGTGTAGGGATCGAACCTACGACCAATTGATTAAGAGAAACTCTTCTGAACAGTCATTTTATCATTACAGAACAATCACTTACGCTTCTTATGCTGTGCCACAATTTGCCAATTTACCTTGCGATAAGTCTTTGATCTCCCGGTCTTCCAATGGCACAACTCCGGGGAGTTGGAGGACCTCCGGATCGTTGCGATTGAATTCTGGTGATAGTCGGCATTAAAGCTGCATTTACCGCTGAGACTAGCGAGTTATGTTGTTGCTGACACTGCTTCTGGACGTATTCTGATTGGCGTATTACAGTATTGTCGTATTACATGCAGCTGGAGCGGCGCCATGGCCATGAGCGTTCGATTGGATCCGACTTTGGAAACCCGCGTAGAGCAAGAATCTCGCCGGCTTGGCGTTACCAAGTCTGAATTCGTGAAGGATGCACTCGAACGGGTGTTGGGCCTTAAGAATCCAGCGGATTTGCTCAGTGCCGTGCGCAGCGGGAAACCAATGGGAAATCCGCAAGCCTCACGCAATGTCTCGGCAAGAATGAAGGCTAAGCTACGTGCGAAGTTGCCTGATTGATTCCGGACCGCTGATCGCGCTATTCGCGATGGATGACCACCACCATGCTCGCTTCGATGCATTGGTGAAAGAATTGTCGGTAGGTGGACTTCGACTCATTACGACGTGGCCCTGTATTGTCGAGGCCTCGTATCTACTGGAAATGCCCCAGCGTTTTGAAATGCTCAAATGGATAGAACTGGGCGGCGCGGTGGTTTATCCTTTTGAGCCCGCACACCTCGGCGACATCGTTCGATGGATGCGTCGATACAGCGAACGCGGCAAGCGCGAGATGGATCTCGCTGATGCATCCTTGTATTGGCTGGCCGCCGAAACGGGCCTGACCGAAATCTTGACCGTCGATGTTTCGGATTTTTCACGCTATCGCCTGCCACGCGGCAAGGCGTTCACTTTGTTGTAAAAAGTGAATTGACAACCGAGCACTTGGGCAGCCGTCGGCCCAACTGCGATAATTAGCGGTGCCGGAATGCATACCGAATTGCAGTCATTTGCGGGAACGATTATCGCCGCAGGCCATGGCACAACGGGCGTTGAATGGCACAGCGCGGCTTCGGGCGATGCCGATCAGCCGCGCAAAGTACTGAAAATAAAGATTTAATTGGTGGGCCGTGTAGGGATCGAACCTACGACCAATTGATTAAGAGTCAACTGCTCTACCAGCTGAGCTAACGGCCCAAAAACCCTGTCCAACAACGCACTGTCCGACTTCTCACCCTGCGCTTGAAAGGTGGGGTGGACGACGGGACTCGAACCCGCGACGGCCGGAATCACAATCCGGGGCTCTACCAGCTGAGCTACGTCCACCATCGTCGAACATCCGACTTGAGATGGCGCGCCCGGCAGGAATCGAACCTGCAACCGCCGGCTTAGAAGGCCGGTGCTCTATCCGGTTGAGCTACGGGCGCTTTATTAATCAACAACTTACAGCGCCAATCGTAATCTTTCAGGCCGATGCCGGGTACCTTAGCAAACCGAATCGGAAGTGCGCGCGGATTATATAGGAGTTTTCCGGTATTTAAAGCGCCGAATGACCCTAGAGGGAATCGCTTTCCATGGCAAGTTTGAGTCTCGCAAGCGCATGATCCCATTGCTGGCCAATGAGTTCCAACGACCGACGCGCCTCCTCCAATTGCGTCGGCTCGAACTCCCACAAGCGCTCCCGCCCAATCTTGACATCGCGCACCAATCCCGCAGCCGCCAGTACCCCCAAGTGCTTCGTGATGGCTTGCCGCGAAATGTCCGTCCCGAACGTCAGGTGCGTGATGGACATGGCGCCGCCCACACACAAGGCGGCGATGAGCCGAAGTCGCGTCTCATCGCCCAACGCGGCAAAGAGCGGCGCGTGATTTGGTAGTGCCCTAGCCCTGGACGCAGCTCTACGCCTTGGCGACATGCTTTTTAATATTCTCCATCTGCTGCTCCCATCCCGAGGTATTCAGACGCATAACGGTGGCCCGGCGCTCCAGAGGGATTTTATCCAATCCCGATTCGACCACGGAAAGCATAATGCCTCCCTCGACTTCCTGCAGTTCGAATACGACCAGCGTCGTGGCCTCGCGCGAATAGTCGACAGTTGGATCGATCGCCGCCGGATGCCATCGCCACGATAGCAATCGCTCAGGCTCGATCCTTTCTATCTGCACTTCCATTGTTAAGTGCTCATAACCGGGATAGGTAATTTTTCCCTGCACGGGCTTGCCGGCGACAAACGTCTTGCCTGTGAAATTGACGCCGAACCAGGCGCCAAACTCCGCGGCGTCCGACAAGGCCCGCCAAACGCGGGCGCGTGTGGCCTTGATCAATACTTTTCTCTCGATGCGGTCGGTCGATGTGTTCATGCGCAACCTCCTGGATGCATATTAAGCGGCTGGGATTTTATATGCAACCCCTACGTTGCATATAGGCGATAGCCGTTTGCCATATTGGACGTTTGGCTTGACGGCAGCGCTTACAGCCGCGTACGTTTGTGCCGCATGAACAAACACGCGACGCCTAGCATCGTCACTCTGACGCATCTGCAGCGGCTCGAATCCGAAAGTATTCATATCATGCGTGAAGTCATTTCGGAGAGCGACAAGCCGGTCATGCTGTATTCGGTGGGCAAGGACAGCGCCGTCATGCTGCATCTGGCCCGAAAAGCCTTCTTCCCGGGCATCCCGCCCTTCCCGCTGTTGCACGTCGATACCACTTGGAAATTCCGCGCCATGTACGCAATGCGCGACGAAATGGCCAAGAGCAGCGGCATGCAGCTGATCGTGCATCAGAATCCCGACGCTGTGGCGCGCGGCATCAACCCATTCGATCACGGGTCGCTGCACACCGACCTGTGGAAAACCGAGGGGCTGAAGCAGGCGCTAACGCAGTTCGGATTTGACGTAGCCTTCGGCGGTGCGCGCCGCGATGAAGAGAAATCCCGAGCCAAGGAGCGCATATTTTCATTTCGTTCGGCCAATCATCGGTGGGACCCGAAAAATCAGCGCCCCGAACTTTGGAATATCTATAACACTCGCAAGCTCAAGAGTGAGAGTATTCGTGTTTTTCCGCTTTCCAACTGGACGGAACTCGACATCTGGCAGTACATACACCTCGAAAGCATACCGATCGTACCGCTGTATTTTGCGGCGCCCCGGCCAACGGTGGAGCGCGATGGCCTGCTCCTCATGGTCGACGACGCTCGCTTCCGGTTGCGTCCGGGCGAAATACCGGCACAGCGTTCGATTCGCTTCCGGACACTCGGCTGTTACCCGCTTAGCGGAGCGCTCGAGAGCAGCGCGACGACCGTACCGAAGATTATCCAGGAAATGCTCTTGACCACGACCTCTGAACGGCAGGGCCGCGCCATCGATCATGATCAAGGCGCGTCGATGGAACAGAAAAAACAGGCCGGGTATTTCTAATGACCGGTGCGCCAGCGCATGCCTCCTACAAGTCGGATGAACTTGCCGCCGAGGACATCGACGCCTACTTGATCAGGCACCAGCATAAATCGCTGCTCCGATTCATCACATGCGGGTCGGTCGATGATGGCAAATCAACGTTGATCGGCCGGCTCCTTTACGACAGCAAGATGATCTTCGATGATCAACTCGCCGCCCTCGCCGCCGACAGCAAGCGCATCGGCACTCAGGGACAAAACATCGACTTCGCGTTGTTGGTCGATGGCCTCGCCGCCGAGCGCGAACAGGGCATTACAATCGACGTCGCCTATCGGTTCTTCGCGACCGATAAACGCAAATTCATAGTTGCGGACACACCGGGCCACGAGCAATACACGCGCAACATGGTTACCGGCGCATCGACCGCCGACCTGGCGATTATCCTTATTGATGCGCGCAAAGGGGTCCTGACCCAGACGCGCCGTCACAGCTATCTTGCGCATCTGCTGGGCATTAAAAGCTTGGTGCTGGCCGTCAATAAAATGGATCTCGTTGACTACGCTCAAAATAGATTCGACGCGATAGTGGCCGAGTATCGGGTATTTGCCGACAGCATCGGAATCCGCGATTTTCTCGCCATCCCAATTTCAAGTCTGGCCGGCGACAACATCACCTCCGCATCCGGCAACACGCGTTGGTACTTGGGTCCCTCGCTCATGGCGCATCTTGAAAGCGTCGAGATCGATAGTACCGGCTCGCAATTGCGTCCGTTTCGGATGCCGGTGCAATGGGTCAATCGCCCGAATCTCGATTTCCGCGGTTTCGCCGGTTTGATTTCCGAGGGACTCATTCGGCCGGGCGATGCCGTGCGCGTGCTGCCCTCAGGCAGGACCTCCAAGGTAGCGCGAATCGTCACGATGGGCGCAGACCTTCAGGCTGCGGTTGCGGGACAATCAGTAACCATTACGCTTGCGGACGAATTGGATTGCAGCCGCGGCGATGTACTCGCCGCGGCTGACGATCCACCCGAGATCGCGGATCAATTTGAGGCAACGCTGGTCTGGATGGCGGATGAACCCCTGCTTCCCGGCCGTCCGTACTGGCTGAAACTCGCCACGCAACTGGTGACCGCGACGATCCACAGCCCCAAGTATCAAATCAACGTCAATACCATGGAACATCTCGCCGCGAAGACCTTGAGTCTCAATGCCATCGGCATTGCGAATCTGTCCACCGATAGGCCGCTGGTGTTCGAATCCTATGAAAAAAGCCGCGATCTAGGTGGTTTTATCCTGATCGACAAGATCAGCAATGCGACCGTCGCGGCCGGCACGCTGCATTTCGCCCTTCGCCGTTCGAGCAACGTGCATTGGCAGCATCTCGATGTCGACCGTGACGCTCACGCCCGCCTCAAGCACCAGCATCCGCGACTGTTGTGGTTTACGGGCTTGAGCGGTGCGGGAAAGTCCGCCATCGCGAATCTTGTGCAGAAGAAGCTCTACGCGCTCGGCAAGCACAGTTTCTTGCTCGACGGCGACAACATTCGCCACGGCCTCAACAAGGATCTGGGGTTCACCGACGCAGATCGCGTGGAGAATATCCGCCGCATCGGCGAAGTTGCCAAGCTGATGACGGATGCGGGCCTCATTGTGTTGACCGCCTTTATTTCGCCGTTCCGCGCCGAGCGGCGCATGGTCCGGGAGATGTCGCTGCCGGGTGAGTTCATCGAGATTTATGTTGAGACTCCGCTCGAGGTCGCCGAGAAACGCGACGTCAAAGGCCTCTACAAAAAGGCCAGAGCCGGTGAGTTGAAGCACTTTACCGGCATCGACTCACCCTACGAGCCCCCTGAGCACCCGGAAATTCGCGTCAATACCGTGCAGACTTCCCCCGACCAAGCCGCGGACGAAATTGTCGCCTATGTAATTCGGTGGTCGGGGTGACAGGATTCGAACCTGCGACATCTACTACTTTTATTATTTCAAATAAGCGGGCATTGGTGCTGGCGGCAGTCACGATCCGCAAAGCCGACACACTGCAAAGACCGCTTCACGCCCTGAGGTAGTCGGTCAAGCGTTTTGTGGGTTGGGCACCAGGTTTTTCAGCAGCGAGGACTGGCGTATTTTCAATGCATTGAGGTATCTGGTTTCATCGTAAAGAGTGTGATTCTTCC
>Ga0224547_1000072_pt1 | contig 21732 bp, 22 predicted proteins | sample 714P21014metaG_FD_179908 | JGI IMG/M metagenome (GOLD analysis project Ga0224547, IMG submission 179908) | Peat soil microbial communities from Stordalen Mire, Sweden - 717 P2 10-14 | ecosystem: Environmental > Terrestrial > Soil > Wetlands > Peat | place: Sweden: Norrbotten County, Stordalen...
GGAACTGCGCGAGGCGCAACTCTCACTCGAGATGTGCTGCGGGCCGATAAAGCCAAGCTCGAGGCAGAGTTGCGCCTCGCGCAGTTCCGGCTCCAGCGCTACGAGGCATTGGAGGCCGAGACCCAAAGGCTGCGTGCATTGCGCGATAGAACGGAGAGCGTGACCGACCGTTTCGTGATCGGCGATGTGATGAATGTGGACCTGGATGCCTTCCGTGAGCGCGTGCTGGTGGACAAAGGTGCGGGCGACGGCATTTACGTCGGCCAAGCGGTGCTCGATTCGGGCGGTGTGTTCGGACAAGTCGCCCGCGTCGGACAGATGACGAGCGAAGTCATTTTGGTCAGCGACGCAGCTCACGCCATTCCGGTGCAGATCAACCGCAACGGCTTGCGCACGATTGCCGTGGGCACGGGCGAGAGCAACCGCATGAAGTTGCCGTACCTGCCGACCAGCGCCGATGTGATCACCGGCGACTTGCTGGTCACCTCAGGACTCGGCGGCGGATTTCCGGCGGGCTATCCCGTCGGCACCATCGCGGAGATCAAGCGCGATCCATCGCAGTCCCTCGCGGATGTCGACGTCAAACCCGCTGCCGCGCTCGATCGCTCGAAGGAACTGCTGTTCGTGTGGCTCAAGCCCCAGGCCGCGGAATTGTTGCCGCCGCCCAAACCCGCCGTGGTGCCGAAGAAATGATGCGCGAAACGCGAATCCGCCGCGTGCCGATGGCGCTTTCGGCCGTAGGAGCCCTCGCCCTTGCCGTCGTGCCGCTGCCCGCGGTATTGGATGCCTTTCGTCCGGACTTTTTGGTGTTGGTGGTTTTCTATTGGTGCATCGAATCGCCGCGCGCCGGCGGCCTGTCACTGGCTTTCTTTTCCGGGTTGGCGCTCGATGTGATCCATGGCGTCGTGCTCGGACAGCACGCGCTCGCGCTCACGCTCATGGGTGCCTGGGCCACGCATCTTCGACTGCGCATTCGCGTGTTCTCCGTTCTCTCGCAATGCCTGACGGTTTTCGCGCTGCTGACGGGCTACCAATTCGTTCTGTTCTGGGTCGATGGCGCCACCGGCAACCCGGTGACCACCTTTGGCCGCTGGCTCGCGCCCTTCATCGGCGCGCTGCTGTGGCCGGTGCTGACGAGCATGATGGGCAAAATCCATGAGCGTTGACGCATGATCTTTGACGAATTCTCACCCTCGAGAACGCGCCGAACCCTCACCGCGGGCGGCCGAACGCTGCGCGCATTGGGGCTGGACGGCCCGCTCACCGGCGTGCTCGCCATCATCGTCTGCATCGGTATTCTGGTGGTGTACAGCGCTTCCGGGCAAAACTGGAGAATGGTGCAGCATCACTTGGTGAATATTGGCATCGCGGTGACGGCCATGCTGGCCCTCGCCAAGTTCGCCACGCCGCAGTACCTGCGCATGTTTGCGCCGATCGCGTACGTGCTCGGCGTGCTGCTGCTCATCATCGTCGATGTCACCGGCCATATCGGCAAGGGTGCGCAGCGCTGGCTCGATATCGGATTCATGCGCTTCCAACCTTCCGAGATCATGAAGCTGGCCGTGCCCATGGCCTGCGCCTGGTACATGCACGAACGGACCCTGCCGCCGACCTTCTTGGATTTGATCGTCATGGGCGTCTTGATCGCGATTCCGACCGCCATGATTGTCACGCAGCCCGATTTGGGCACGGCATTGCTGATTGCCGCCTCCGGCCTGATCGTCATGTTGCTCGCGGGATTGCAGATTCGGCTCATCTTGGTCTCGATCCCGCTGCTCGGCGGCGCTGCGTGGGGAGCATGGCACTTCATCCATGATTATCAGCGCCAGCGCATCCTGACCTTTTTGAATCCGGAAACCGATCGGCTGGGCGCCGGCTACCACATTATTCAATCGCAAATCGCCATCGGCTCCGGCGGGGTCTTCGGCAAGGGCTACATGAACGGCAGTCAGGCGCAGCTGGAATTCTTGCCTGAGCGTTCCACCGACTTTATTTTTGCCGTCATCGGTGAGGAATTCGGGCTGCTCGGACAGCTCTTGATTCTGTCACTGTATGGCGTCGTGATCGGCCGTGGTCTGTACCTGGCCATGCAGGCGCAGGGCACCTTCGCGCGCCTGACCGGCGGCGCCATCGCGCTCAGTTTTTTTGTTTATGTATTCGTCAACTCCGGCATGGTCAGCGGCATCCTGCCCGTGGTCGGCGTGCCGCTGCCCATGATCAGCTACGGCGGCACCTCCATGGTCACCTTGTTGGCCGGCTTCGGCATCCTCATGTCGCTGCATTCGCATCGCAAACTGATTGGATCGTAGGAACAGGCTCCCGCGTGCGCTGCCCACTTCACCTCAAGTTCCTGCTCGGCGCAGCCGCGCTGCTGGCACTTTGCGTCGAGCCCGCGGCCGCCATCGATACCAAGCGCAGCGATGTCAAAGAATTCATCGCCCACATGGCCGACGCCTATTCTTTCAAGAAGCGTGCTCTGCGCAAACTGCTGAAGGGCGCGGAGTTTCAACCGGCCATTGTTGAGGCCATGGGAAAGCCCGCCGAAAAGGCCAAGCTCTGGTACGAATATCGCCCAATCTTTGTCACCGAACGGCGCATTCAAGAGGGCATCGAGTTTTGGACCGCTCACCGTCAGGCACTCGATCAAGCCAGCGTGCGCAGCGGCGTGGCACCGGAGTACCTCGCGGCCATTCTCGGCGTGGAAACGTTTTATGGGCAGCGCACCGGCTCGTATCGGGTGCTCGATGCGCTGGTCACGCTGTCATTCGATTATCCCGCCCGCGAGAAATTCTTTCGCGACGAGCTGGAACAATTTCTGCTGCTTACCCGCGACGGACGCATCGATGCCAAGACCATCAAAGGATCCTACGCGGGCGCGATGGGTGCGCCGCAGTTCATGCCCTCGAACTACCGGCGCTATGCGGTCGATGCCGATGCCGACGGCCACATCGACCTGTGGAGCGATTGGCCGGATGTCTGCGCCAGTGTCGGAAATTACCTGAAGGAACACGGCTGGAATGCCGGCGAACCGGTGTTGGGTGAAGCCACCGTGCTGCCGGAGAAGGCCGGTGATTTGGATGGCCGCACATTGGCGCTGTCGGAGACCGTCGCCTCGCTCAACGCGAAAGGCGTCAGCTTTGACAGCGCGTTGCCCGCGGATGCGCCCGCGCTGTTGATTGCCGCCGACGAGCCCGACGGTGTCCATTGGCGCGTGGGCTACAATAATTTCTATGTGATCACTCGATACAACCATAGCGCGCTGTACGCCATGGCCGTGTACGAACTCGCCACCGCGGTCAAGCAGCGAATGCTCGACAACGATACCGCACAGTTCGCCACGTCCACGGCGGTCGCGGCGCCCACCTCGGCCGCGGCGCCCACCTCGGCCGCGGCGCCAACCTCGGCCGCGGCGCCCACTTCGCCCTCGACATCTACGACTTCGCCGTGACACCGGCGCGCGCGCTGGCCCTGCCGTTGTGCGCCGCAGTGGCCGTCGGGATGGCCGCGTGTTTCAGCGCACCGCGGCGCCCAGGGAGCCCCAGCCCCGCCGCAACGCCTGAGGCCGAGACGCCGCCGCCGGCGCAATCCGCGCCCGACGTGGTGCCGCGCATCGAGCCGCGTTCGCGCAACGGCAATCCGCCGTTCTACGATGTGCTGGGCAAACGCTACTTCGTATTGTCATCGAGCGTCGGTTACGTGGAGCGCGGTGTCGCGTCTTGGTATGGACCGGGCTTCCACAAGGTCCGAACGTCCATCGGTGAGATTTACGATATGTATGGCATGAGCGCTGCCCACAAGACTCTGCCCCTGCCCGCGTATGTGCGCGTCACCAATCTTCAAAATGGGCGCAGTGTGGTGGTTCGCGTCAACGATCGCGGCCCCTTTGTCGGCAATCGCATCATCGACCTCTCCTACACGGCTGCGTCCAAACTGGACATGCTGCGCAACGGCACCGCCATGGTGGAGGTACGCAGCCTCGACGGCGCGCCTGCGCCTGCGCCTGCGCTGGAAACGCCCATCACGGCAGCGGATTCGGCGCCTACCGCCGCGCCGCTTTCACCGCTCGAAACTGCATCGCCCACCGCCACATCGCCTGCCGCTGCGGCCGCGGGCGCACCGGTCGCGCTGGTCGCCGTCCCAGCGGCGCTCTTCATTCAGGCCGGCGCTTTCAGCGATCCTAAGAACGCTGAACGGCTGGTGGAAAAATTGCGCGGCGGCGGCTACGGCAAGATATTCGTGCGCGACAATGAAATCGCGGGCCGCAGGATGTATCGAGTGCGCATCGGTCCCGTGCCCAACGTCGCTGAATTCGATCGCATCGTCGCAGCGCTGGAGCGCGTCGGCGTCCATGATGCTCATCTGGCGCTCGATTGATCATCTATTGCCGCGCGGCGAACCCAAGTACACTAACCGGCTTTTATTAGGATATGCGTTAACCATGTATCGTCACCTGATTGCGAGTCTCTCCTTCGCGACCCTCATCGCCGCGGCCTGCTGGGCAGCGGCACCACCGGCAACGCCGGCCTCGGCTCCCGCGGCGACCCCATCGGCCATGTCCATTCCGAGTGCGCCGCAAGTCGACGCGCGCGCTTACATTCTGGTCGACTATCAAACCGACAAAGTGCTGGCTGCGAAAGAAGCAGCGGCGCGGATGGAGCCGGCCAGCCTCACGAAACTGATGACGGCCTACATCGTTTTCCAGGAACTGGCGGGCGGCAAGCTCAAGCTCGCGGACATGGTCAACGTCAGTGAACATGCGTGGCGATCGGAAGGCTCGCGCACGTTCATCGAGCTGGGCAAACCCGTGTCGGTTCAGGATCTCATCCTCGGGATGATCGTGCAGTCCGGCAACGATGCCACCATCGCTCTGGCCGAGCGCATCGCCGGGACCGAGGATACGTTTGCGCAGCTCATGAATTCCAATGCCAAACGATTGAATATGGTCGGGACGCATTTCGAGAACAGTTCGGGCCTGCCCTCGCCGCAGCACTACACCACCGCGCGCGACATGTCGCTGCTCGCGAATGCGCTGATTCGCGATTTTCCCCAGTACTATAAATATTATTCCATACGCGAATTCGAACATAACGGCATCAAGCAGCAAAATCGCAATGGCCTGCTCGAGAAAGATCCCAGCGTCGATGGATTGAAAACCGGCCACACCGATTCCGCCGGCTTCTGTCTTGTCACCTCGGCGCATCGCGATGGCATGCGCCTGGTGTCGGTGGTACTCGGATCCACCAGCATGAAGGCGCGCGAGAATGCCAGTGCCGCTCTATTGAGCTACGGCTTTACCTTCTACGACACCAAACTGGTGGTCAAGGGCGGCACCGCTCTCGCCACGACGCGGGTCTGGAAAGCGGCGCAATCGCCCGCGGAAGTCGGCATCAAGGATGATTTGTACGTGACGCTGGCGCGCGGCCAAACCGACGTGAAAACCGCGGTCGACCTGCAGCCCAAGCTCATCGCGCCGTTGGGGCTCGATGCGAATGTCGGCACACTGCGCGTGTTCAGCGGCGCTACGCCCCTGGCCACTCTGCCTCTGCATCCCTTGAAGCCCATAGTCGCAGGCGGCTGGTGGCGGCGCCTCATCGACACCATTCGCCTGTGGTTCGCGTGAGCGGCCCGCTGCCCGTCTGTTACTTGAACGGCAATTATCTGCCGCTAAAAGAGGCCTCCGTTTCACCCTTCGATCGCGCCTTTCTGTTCGGCGATGCGGTTTACGAAGTGGTGCCGATCTACGCATCGCGCCTGTTCCGGCTGCGCCAGCATTTGGACCGGCTAAACCGCAGCCTCGGCGCAATTCGCATGCCGCCTCCCATGGCGCATGGCGACTGGGCACATGTCTGCCAGGAATTGATTTCCAGAAATACCGCCTATGATGGGTATCTGTACATCCAAGTGACTCGCGGCGCTGAATTCGGCCGCAATCACGCCTGGCCGGAAGGACTCAAGCCGACCCTGTTTGCGTACTGCACTGAGCTGGAACCGCTGGCCGATGCGCTGCTGGAGAATGGCGTGGCCGCCTTGACCACCAAGGAGATCCGCTGGGCGCGGCGCGACATCAAGGCCACCTCGTTGCTGGGAAATATTTTGTTGAAGAAACTGGCGGCGGACGCCGGCGCGTTCGAGACCATCATGCTGGAAAACGGCGAGCTCACGGAAGGCTCCTCGACCACGGTGCACGTCGTCAAGAATGGCGTCATTCACACGCCGCCGAACAGCAATCACATTCTTCCCGGCACCACGCGCGATGTGGTGACGGAACTGGCCGATCTCTTGTCCATCCGCAACACCAGCGCGCCGGTTTCGGAATCGGCCCTGCGCAGTGCGGATGAAATATGGCTGGCGTTCTCGACCCGCGGCGTCTTGGCGGTGACGAAACTCGATGGCGCAGCGGTGGGCGGCGGCAAGCCGGGTCCGCTGTTCAAGCGGATGAGCCTCGCATTTACCAATTACATCCGCGAACTTAAAGATAAGCCGGCGCTATGAGCGGCAGCACCGCGCAGGAATTTCCCAGCGAATTTCCCATCAAGGTGATGGGCCGCCAGGGCGGCGATCTGCGCGTCCTCACACAAGCCATCATCGAGCGTCACGCCGGACCTATCGCCGATTCGAGCGTGAAAACCCGCACCAGCGCGGACGGAAACTTTCTGGCGCTCACTTACATGGTGCACGCGACCAGCCGCGAGCAACTCGATCATATTTATCGCGAATTGACGGCCTGCAAATCCGTATTGATGTCACTGTAGCCGCGCGCAGCGGCATGCGGCTCCATCCTTAAGTGCCGCAGCAAGTGCGGTGTGAGATCCTCCGCCACGGTTTCAAGGCCGGCGAAAACCCCATGATCGGCAAGACGCGTAACGCTCAAATTCCGATAGCCGCACACATTGATGCGTTCGAAGGGCTGCGGGTCCAGCGACACATTGAGAGCCATGCCGTGATAACACGCACCGCGGCGAATGCGCAGGCCTATGCTGGCGAGCTTCGCACCGTCGACATACACCCCCGGCGCCTGCCGCGATCCTGAAGCGGTCAATCCCAGCTGCGCCACATAATCGATGACGGCGTTCTCGAGTGCCACCACCAAATCGCGAACGCCCAACTTGAGGCGCCGTAAGTTGAGCAGCGGATAGATCATCAATTGACCGGGACCGTGATACGTCACCTGACCGCCGCGATCGATTTGCACCACCGGAATGTCGCCGGGCGCCAGCAGGTGTTCGCGGCTGGCGTTCAATCCTAAGGTAAACACCGGCGGGTGTTCGACGAACCATATTTCGTCAGCGGTCGCATCCTGCCGCTCGTCGGTAAATTTTTGCATCGCGCGCCACGTCGGCTCGAACGGCGCCGACCCGAGGTAGCGAATCACGGCTCTAGCCCCCGACCGCGTTGGCGGCGAGTTTCGCGTTGTCCAGTCCCGCATTGTTGCGCGCCAGTGCTTGTTCTGCGCGATAGCTCGATCGCACCAAGGGACCCGACACGCATTCCAGAAAGCCCAATTCCAGCGCCCACACCCGATACCGGTCGAATTCCTGCGGCGTGACGAATCTCTCCACATTCAAGTGATTCGGGGTGGGGCGCAGGTATTGCCCCAAGGTCAACACATCGACCTCTGCCGCGCGCAGGTCCATCAGGGTCTCGCGAATTTCCGCATCCGTCTCACCCAATCCGAGCATCAAGCTGGTCTTGGTCAGCACGTGCGGTTTATAGGCCTTCGCCGCCTTCAGCACGCCGATGGTCTGTTCGTACCCCGCCCGCGGGTCGCGTACCGGATGCGTCAAGCGCCTCACGGTCTCGACGTTCTGCGCAAACACATCCAATCCGGAATCGAGCACGGTACGCACATCGCGCATGACACCTTGAAAATCCGGCGTCAGCGCTTCTACCGCGGTAGCGGGATTGCGGCGCTTGATGGCGCGGATGGCGGCGGCGTAGTGCGCCGCACCGCCATCGCTCAAATCATCGCGGTTCACCGAGGTGAGCACCACATACTTGAGCCGCATCAGCCCGACTGACTTGGCCACGTTTTCGGGCTCTTCCGCATCCAGCCAGCCGCGCGGATTGCCCGTATCCACCGCGCAGAAGCGGCACGCACGGGTGCACACGGCGCCCATCAGCATGATGGTGGCAGTTCCCGCGTTCCAACATTCACCGATGTTCGGACACTTCGCCTCTTCGCACACCGTGCTCAAGCGATGCTCGCGGACTATCTGCTTGACGGCACCAAAGGCCGCACCCACGCCTAAGGGCGCGCGCAGCCACGCCGGCTTTCGCTGGGCCGCGCCGGGCGCTTGCGCGGGAACCTGCGCCTGTTTGACGCCGTCTTTGATGGCCGTAAAGCCTTGCGCCGTCGTGTATTTTTCGCCGCTGCGCGCCGGCCGCTGCTCCGGCGCGATGGGGATGCCTTTGAACTCGGACATGGCCTCAATTGTACTCTGGCACGCGCGCGATCCTCAAGGCGAGGATGACTGGCTATTCAGCGCGGCAAGCCTCTCGGGCGTGCCGACGTCTTCCCAGGATCCGCTATAAAGCTGCGCGGAACATAGTCCCGCCGCCATGGAACGCTGCCACAGCGGCATGATGGGAAACACGCCGTCCTGGCAGTCGGCGAAGAAGGCGCTGCGGTAAACGGCAATGCTGCCAAAAGTAAATAACTTGGCGGCGCTGGCCCGAGCCTCGCCACGCTCCAGGCCGAAGTCGCCTTTCAAATAGCTGGGGTTTGGGACCAACACGAGATGCGAATCGTATTTAGCGTCGATCGCCAACTTCTCGAATGAAAAGTCCGTGTAGATATCGCCGTTGACCACCGCGAACGGCCCGGGAGACAGGTGCGGCAGCGCGCGAAAGATGCCGCCGCCGGTATCGAGCGCACGCGGCGCTTCCTCGCTGTAGGTGATGGCGGCGCCAAAGCGGGCGCCGTCCCCCAAGTAATCGCGGATCTGACTGCCCAGCCACGCCAGATTGATGACAATGCGCTCTATGCCGGCATGAACCAGGCGCTTCACATGCCGTTCAATCAAGGGTTGTCCGTGCACGCGCAGCAGCGGCTTCGGCGTCGTGTCAGTCAACGGTCGCATGCGTTCGCCTCGCCCCGCCGCCAGTATCATTGCCGCCCGCGGGCGTTCCGGCAAACTCACGCCGGCGCGCGCTGCTGCGCGTTCTTGAACAGCGGGTCGATGCGCTTGGCGATGAAGGCGGCGAACGGCGCGGTCTCGGCATAACTCGACGCAGTGTCCCGCGCATAGTCGAGCACGCGCGGCAGGTCTTTGAGATATTGCGACTTGCCGTCGCGATAGAACAGGCGCGCAAATATCCCCAACACCTTGATATGCCGCTGCAAGCCGATCAGATCGAACCAGCGCATGAATTCGGCGGCATCCGCGGGCAACTCAAATCCGGCTTCGAGCAGTTTCTCCCGGTACTCGAGAACCCATGCGCGCACGCGCGACGGCGGCCATGCGATGTAGCAATCCTTGAGCAGCGACGCCAAATCATAGGTCACGGGACCCCACACGGCGTCTTGGAAATCCAAAATGCCGGGATTATCTTGCGCCGTGAGCAAGAGATTGCGCGAATGAAAATCGCGATGCACGAAGGTGGCGGGCTGCGACGCCGCGGCCCGAATCAAATTCTCGAACAACGCCTCCAGCATCGATCGCTCTTCGGTGTCGATGGTCAGTTCAAGGTGCCTGCGCAGGAACCATTCCGGCATCAGTTCCATTTCGCGCATGAGCAGGGCGCGATCGTATCGAGGCAGATCGCCGGAAATGGCCGCATCGGCTGTTTGCATGGTTCGCAGCGCCGCCAGCGCGTCGGCGTATAGCCGGTCCGCTGCGCCGGCTGCCGGCAGCTCATCGAGGTATTGCCGCGAACCTAAATCCGACAACAACAGAAAACCGCGCTCCATGTCCCGCGCCAGGACGATGGGCACGTTGAGGTTCATGCCGCCTAACATTCTGGCCACCTTGAGGAAGGGAGCCGAATCTTCCTTATCGGGCGGGGCATCCATCACAATGTAGCTATCCGCGCCCCGAGTCACGCGAAAATATCGGCGAAAGCTCGCATCAACGGAGGCCGGCGCGATGACGCTGCCTGCAAGCCCTAAATCCTCGAGCACCCACTGCGTCAACTGCGCGAGGCGGGAATCGCTTGCATCCGATACATCCATGCTTGACCATTCGCAAACCGCAAATGCGGCGATTTAAGTATACCGACTAAGGCGACGCATTTTGCCCATGGCTTCTCACGTTCGGGCCGCATTTATTTTCTTCTGCCTGGCAAGCTCCCTGGCGCGCGCCGCGGATGTTTGCCCCGCCCCGCCCAAATATACCTTTATTCGCCCTGCCGACATCCCGGTCGACGATCACCGTATCCACGTCGATAGCGACGATGCCTTGCTGGGCGCCAACGGCAGCGCGGTGCTCAACGGCCGGGTGACGGTTCGCCAGGACGAGCGCAGCGTTGCTGCCGATTCGGTCACGTACGATTACGACGCCGACAAATTGACCGTCACGGGCAAGGTGGATTTCCTCGATCCGAAATTGCGGGTGCGCAGCGACAGCGGCAGCTACGAGACGGACGGCGAAGCCAATTTCAACGAGGCTTTTTTTCAGCTCATGAACCGCAACGGCCGCGGATTTGCCAAAGAAATCAACATGACTCCCGACGGCAAAGTGGATCTGGAAAACGTCCGCTACACCAGCTGTCCGGTCGGCAATGAGGATTGGAGCTTGAGCGCATCCATGCTCAATCTCGATACCAAGCTCCAGGAAGGCGTTGCACGCCACGTGACCATGCGTTTCAAGGACGTGCCGATTTTTTACACGCCTTATATCTCCTTTCCGTTGGGCGATGAGCGCAAGAGCGGCGTGCTGTTTCCCAGCCTCGGCCATTCCGGCAGCAACGGCTTCGACATGGAGGTGCCTTATTATTTCAATCTCGCGCCGAATTATGACCTGACTGTCACGCCGGGAATATTGACGGCGCGCGGCGTGCAGTTGGCCGAGGATTTCCGCTATTTGACGTCGAGTTCTCGCGGTCAATTCGACGCCACGTACCTGCCCAACGACAAACAGCAACATGACAATCGCAGCTACCTGCGATACACCGATGTCACGGACATTGAGCACGGGCTTAGGTTCGACGCCGACATCGCCAACGTCAGCGATGTAGATTACTTTCAGAGCTTTGCCGTGGGAACCGAGCAAACCAGCGTGACCTTCCTCGAACGCCGCGCGGATGTTTTGTACTACGATGACGCTTGGCGGATCCGCGGTGAGCTGCAGAACTTCCAAACCATCGACACGACAGTGGATGCGGCAGACCGCCCCTACTCGCGAGTACCGCGAGTGCAGGCGAGCGCGCTGTATCCCATCGAGAACAGCAATTTCGAATTCGCGTTCGACAGCGAGGCCGTGAATTTCCTGCGTGGGGTCGGCCCCACCGGCGTGCGGGTGAATCTCTCACCCGAAATACGCTGGTCGAGCCGCGGGCCGGGTTACTTCTTCGAGCCCGCCATCGGCTACGACTTCACGCAATACGATTTGCAAGACGCGGGGTCCGGCCTGCCCAGCACACCCTCGCGTGCCCTGCCGTATGCACGCGTGGACACCGGACTGATATTCGAGCGCGATGCAGGCTCTCAGGGTCAGCGTACTCAAACCCTGGAGCCGCGACTGGTATACAGCTACGTCCCCTATCGCAATCAAAATGAGCTGCCGATATTCGATAGCGCCTTGCCCGATCTTAATCTGACCGAGTTGTTTCGTACCAACCGCTACGTGGGATGGGATCGCATCGGCGATGCCAACCAGGTGGCGCTGGCCGTGACCACGCGGCTCTTCGACACCGTGTCCGGAACCCAGTATTTGTCGGCGACGATTGGTCAAATTCGCTATTTCTCAATTCCGCGGGTCGGACTGCCCGAGGATCTGCTGTCGCTCCCTGCGGCCATTCGCGACCAGTACCCCCTGGGAACCATACCCTTGGTGAACCCCTTGGCCGTACCCGGAGCCCTGACGGCCCCCGGCGGACAATCATACGTGCCCTTTCCCGGACAATATCTACCCGGTCAATATTTCCTCGGCCAATACCCTTTGAGCGCACAGGCTCGCGCTCTGGCGCTGGGACAGGACCCAGCATCATTCCCCGCCTCGGACATCGTCGCGGAAGTCGCTTTGACGGGTTACAAGCACCTGGGCGTCAATCTCGACTATCAATGGAATCCCTACACCTCGCAGACGGAGAAGTCGGAGATTTCGGTCCAATACCGCCCCGATCCCACCCGGGTGGTCAACATTGGGTATCGCTTTCAGGAAGGCATTCTGAAGCAGTGGGACGGCTCCTTCGCATGGCCGATTGCCGGGCATTGGAACACGGTGGGCCGCTGGGTATATTCCCTGCAAGATCGGCAAACGATCGAGCAAGTGGCCGGTTTTGAGTACAAAAGCTGCTGTTACAAGTTCCAGTTGGTGCAGCGCCGCTACTTAAGCATCCGCCCGGGCACCACGACCGTCGGGGGCACACTGGACACGTCGATTGCATTACAATTGGAACTGACGGGCTTAAGTTCGGTCGGAAAGCGTGAGGATTCCTTCCTCGAACAGTCTATCCGCGGTTATTCCACCCGCGACCCGAACACCCAATAAACAGGTATGGACTCAGGATTTTGACTCATGCGTAAAGTTGCCCAACTCTGTGCGATCGTCATCGCGCAGATGCTGCTGCTGTCCCCGTCCCACGCGCAAACCCGCGACATCGGCGTTCACGGAGAAATGCTCGACCGCATTGCGGCCATCGTCAATGACGGGCTGGTCTTGAAGAGCGAGCTCGATGTGCAGATGTCTTCGGTGCAGAAGCGCCTGCAGGAGCAGAAGGTCGAACTGCCCTCTCAGAGTGTGCTGCAGCAGCAAGTGCTCGATCGTTTGGTGATGCAGGAAATTCAATTGCAGCGCGCGAAGCACGTCGGTCTCACGGTTACCGATGAACAACTGAACGGTGCGCTGCAGGAGATCGCAGCGCGAAACAAAATTCCGTTCGATCAGTTGCCGACAGCACTCCAAGCGCAAGGCGTCGACTACAAAATATATCGCGAATCGATGCGCAAAGAGCTGACCTTGAGCACCTTGCGGCAACGCGACGTCATTGCCCACATTAATGTCTCCCCGCATGAGCTCGAACAGTATCTCGCGCGCCAGCAAAGCGCCGCGGCGAACGAGGACTTCAACGTCTCGCACATCTTGCTGTCTCTGCCTGCCGCCGCCACCCCGCAACAGCTCGAGGAAATCTCGCACAAGGCGCAGGATGTCGCTGTCCGCGCCGGCAAGGGTGAGGACTTCGGTCAGCTGGCCATCGCCAATTCGAATAGCCAAACAGCCTTGGACGGCGGTCAGCTGGGCTGGCGCAAGGGCACGCAGTTGCCGCAGTTCATCTTGGATCTGGTCGTCAAAATGAAACCCGGCGAAGTGAGCGAACCAGTTCGCACGCCGAGCGGCTACCATATCGTGAAACTGAATGAGCGCCGCAGCGGCGAAGCAGCGGTGATCATCAATCAGATCCACGTACGGCACATCCTGATGAAGCCGAATGAACTGGACGACGACGAGACTGTGCACCAGAAGTTGGCCAAGCTTCGCGATCGGATCGAGAAAGGCGAAAGTTTCGCCGGCATCGCATCGACCGCGTCAGAGGACCCGGGCTCGGCGCCGGATGGCGGCGACTTGGGATGGAGCGGCCCCGGCACTTTCGTGCCTGAGTTCGACAAGGCGATTGCCGATTTGAAGGAAAACGAGATCAGCGAGCCTTTTAAAACCCGCTACGGTTGGCACATCGTGCAGATGCTGGGCACGCGCACTTACGACAGCACCGACGATGTGCGGCGCCAGAAGGCCTTTGCCGCCATCCGCGAGAGTAAAGCGGACGAAGAAACCGAGCTGTGGCTGCGTCGGTTGCGCGACGACGCTTTCGTCGAAACCAAAATGTAGTGTACATACCTCGCATCGTCATCACCTCGGGGGAACCCGCCGGTGTGGGACCGGATGCCTGCGTCACGCTGGCGCAGACGGCTTGGGAGGCCGACCTGGTGGTGGCCGCGGACGCCGAGCTACTGGCCGCTGCGGCGGCCGCGCTTGGGCTGCCTTTGAGCGTTGAGCGCTACGAGCCCAGCCGGGCGGCGGGTCCGCACCGCCCCGGAATTCTTCAGGTCCTGCACATCCCGACGCGCTGCGAGGTTCTGGCCGGCAAGCCGGACGTGCGCAACGCCGCTTATGTGATTGAAATGCTGGATCGTGCCTGCGATGGCTGTACGAATGGCGAGTTTGCCGCCATGGTGACCGCACCGGTGCAAAAGAGCACGCTCATGGATGCCGGCTACGCTTTCAGCGGCCATACCGAATATCTTGCGGAAAGAACACGCGCGGCGCTGCCCGTGATGCTGTTGCTCAACGATCAATTGCGAGTGGCCTTGGTGACCACCCACTTGCCGCTCGCGGATGTGCCGCGCGCCATCACCAAGGACCGGCTGCGTTCCACCTTACGCATCGTGAACATGGACTTGGAGCGGCATTTTTCCTTGGCGGCCCCGAGAATTGCCGTGCTGGGCTTGAACCCGCACGCCGGCGAGGCCGGACATTTGGGCCGGGAGGAATTGGACATAATCGAGCCCGTGATTCGGGAACTCAAGGATGAGGGGTTGAACTTGCAGGGGCCCATTCCGGCCGACACCGCGTTCACAAAAAGCTTTCTCAAGACCATCGATGTGATTGTGGCCATGTATCACGATCAAGGTCTTCCCGTTATCAAACATGTTGGATTCGGCAATGCGGTGAACATGACTCTGGGCCTGCCGATTTTGCGCACCAGTGTCGATCACGGCACCGCCTTGAGTCTTGCGCGCTCCGGAAAAGCCGACACCGGCAGCTTGAGCGCCGCTCTGGCCCTTGCCATAGAACTGGCAAGTGCCAGGGAGCCTGTCTGAGACAGGCTCCTAACGATCATGCCGGTTCGTAAACGCTTTGGTCAGCACTTCTTGCATGATCCCAAGGTCATCCGACGCATCATCGACGGCGTGTCGCCGGCCGTCGGCGAGCGCATCGTAGAAATCGGCCCGGGTCGCGGCGCCCTGACCTGGGATCTGTTGCGTCGCGCGCAAGCGCTGGACGTCATCGAGATCGATCGCGACCTGGCTCGATCGCTGCAAGAAGATCCGCGCGCCACCAACGCTCTGCACGTGCACGTTGAGAATGCGCTCGATACCGACTTCGTGCGCTTGCGTGCGCAGGGTGCGCCGCTGCGCATCGTCGGCAATCTGCCCTACAACATCTCGACGCCACTGCTGTTTCGGCTGTTGTCCCAGCGGTCCGCCATCGCGGACATGCACTTCATGCTCCAAAAGGAAGTCGTCGATCGCATGACCGCGCTGCCATCGAACAAGACTTATGGCCGATTGACCGTCATGCTCGCGGCGGTCGCTGAGGTCGAACGGCTGTTCGACGTCGGGCCGGGCGCATTTCAACCGCGGCCGAAAGTCTGGTCGGCCATCGTACGGTTGCGCCCAACGCTTAAGCCGCGCTTCGAGATGGGCGATGATGGCGTACTGCGAACCCTGGTGACAGCCGCGTTTTCACATCGGCGCAAAATCTTGAGCAATGGCCTCAAGGGACTGCTCACGCCGGAGGAGATTGAATCCTGCGGCATCGACCATCAGCTGCGACCGGAGGCGCTCACGCCGCCACAATTCGGCCTGCTCGCTGCCCTCCGCTCTCAGCTATACTCAAAGGCGAATGGCCGGTTATAAGAAAATTTTGGTATTGTTGGATCTGTCGGACGCCAGCGATCAAATCGCCGTCGCCGGACGCGATATGGCCGCGCACTCGAATGCTGCGATGGTCATCCTGCATGTCGTCGAATTCGTGCCGACCGAGCCCATGGGTGAGACGCTGATGCCGACAATGCAAATTGAACAAGATCTGGTGCAGCGCTCGCGCACCAAGCTCAACGAGTTGTGCGCGCGCTTAGGCCTGACGCGGGTCACGACAAGAGTGGAAGCCGGCAACAAAAAGACCGAGATTCTTCGTGTAGCCAAGGACGAGGCTGTCGATTTGATCGTGCTCGGCAGCCGCGTGCGTCACGGTCTCGGCATCTTGGTAAACTTTACCGAGGACACCGTCCTGCACGCAGCGCACTGCGATGTGCTCGCGATACGGTTGTCGTAGCGCATGGAAGGCATGACCCCCGATCGTGTCAATCCCAGAATCCGGGTTGAGGTCGAGACTTCGTATATCGAGGAACAATCCGATCCGCGCGACAAGCGCTTTGTATTCTCCTGCACCATTACGATTCGCAATGAGGGCCAGGTACCGGCGCGCCTGCTCACTCGCCATTGGATCATCACGGATGCCAACGGCAACGTGAAAGAGACGCGCGGCGATGGTGTGGTCGGTGAGCAGCCGTATTTGAAGCCGGGCCAGGGTTTTCGCTACTCCACCGGTGCGGTCATTGAAACTCCCGTCGGCACGATGCAGGGCAGCTATCAAATGGTGGCCGATGATGGCCAGCAGTTCGATGCGCCCATCGCGCCGTTCAGGCTGGCGATGCCCGGGGTGCTGCATTAGGAGCGGGCAGGCTCCTAAATTCATGGGTGCCTGATGGCGCTCTATGCGATCGGTGACGTGCAGGGCTGCGACGCGGAACTCGGCGCACTGCTCGGCGCCTTGAAATTCTCTGCAGATCGCGATTCTCTCTGGTTCGTCGGCGACTTGGTCAACCGGGGACCGGATTCGCTCAATGTACTGCGCAGAATTCGCGCTTTAGGCGATGCCGCCACGGTCATTCTCGGGAATCACGATCTGCACCTCTTGGCCGTCGCGTATGGCGGCGTGCGTCTGCGCGACGACGATACGCTGGACACCGTGCTGGCAGCCCCCGATCGCGCCGTACTGCTCGACTGGCTCAGCAGCCGGCCGATGCTGCACGAGGATGCGAGTTTGAACGTCTGCATGGTGCATGCGGGGCTGGCGCCGCAATGGGATCTTGCACTGGCGAGAGAGTGTGCGCACGAACTGGAAAGGGCCTTGCGGCGCGATCCTGCAAAGCTGTTCGATCGACTGTACGGTGATCAGCCGGATCGTTGGGACGATGCCCTGGAGGGTGAAGAGCGGCTGCGCTTCATTGCGAACTGTCTCACTCGACTGCGCTATCTGGATACGGAAGGCCGCTTGGCGCTGCGTGCCAAGGGATCGCCGAAGAAAGCGCAGAGCAAGTCGCTGATTCCTTGGTTCGAGGCGCAGGGCGCCCGCTGGCGCGGATCGCGCATCGTCTTCGGCCACTGGTCAACCCTGGGGTTCTTCAGCAACGCCGACGTCACAGGATTGGACACGGGATGTGTCTGGGGAGATTGTCTGACCGCACTGCGGCTTGACGTGCCGGATGCCAAACCCGTGCAGGTGTCGTGCGCCAAGCCTTAAGGACTCGTAGCGGCCCTAAGGACTCGTAGCGATCTTCGGGTTCGCAGCCGCCCTCAAGATCTCACCGCGCACAAAGAAGCGGCTGCCGCTCGCCTGATACGGCACGCAGGTGATGTCCTGCTTCACATCTTTCGTGGCAAATTTGGGCAGGATCTGGCGCGCGAACTCCTCGACCAACTCGCAGTCGCCCACGCCATAATTTCGGAAGGCGTCGCTGGTGAGCGTAAAGGATTCAAAGCGCGCCTCCACGGCTGACAAGTCGCCGGCGTGCAGCGGCTGGGCCGCCGAGTCCGGCAACACGGGCGATGAGAAAACGATGTTGAGGCGGGGACCCAAGTAGCCGCGGCGCAAGGGCTCGGATTCGTTGCAGCCCAAAAGCGACACCTTCAGATCGCGGCGCGCCCCCAAGTCCAACAGGAGCGAGCGCATTTTGTCGCGCAGACCTTCACAGGAATAACGCGCCGTGCGGCCCATATAAGAGAAATCCAGGCGCTGCTCCTTCCATACCGCGAGCACGGGGTTTCCCGCTCCCTCGCCGGCCGCCCGCAGCGGCAAGGAGAACATCAATCCGACACTGGCAAGCACCCAGAAAGCACGCATAAACCCTCCGGCTTGGTTTGACCGCGCCAGGCCCAACGAAGTTTCAACGCCGCATCATGGATGACGCCACCCAGCGGCGGCGGTTGCGCAACGTGAGTGAGGCAGAGCCGAAAATGATGCTAGCTCATGCCGTCTCGTTCCGCGTTTCTTGATGTTTGGACCAGATTTGAGGCTTGCTCGGCCTGCATACACGCGAGTAATTTGGGTGATTGAATCATGGCGATCAAGATTCAGCACTCCATTCGCACCCTGCGCCTGAAAGTGAAGGCAGAGAGTTATGCCTGGCTCAACGCTGCTGCGATTGAGATAAATCAGGTCTGGAATTACGCGAATGCGACGAGCTACAAGGCTGCGCGACCCTTTGTGGGTCCTCCGAAGTGGCTCACCGCCTTTGATCTGGACAAACTCACCGCAGGGGCCACCAAGTGCTTTGAACGCATCGGCTCGGACACCATTCAACGGGTCAATGCCGAGTTTGTGACCCGTCGAAAGCAATTCAATCGAGCGAAGCTCAGGTGGCGGGTTAGCCGCGGTTCGAGGCGCTCCCGGGGTTGGATTCCTTTCAAAGCAGTGCAGTTGAAGCGCAAGGGAAAATCCTTACGTTTCTCAGGCAAAGCCTTTCGAGTCTTCGAGCGAGAGCTTCTCGAGGAAGTCAGGTGGAAATCCGGCTGCTTTGCTCAAGACGCAGTCGGAGACTGGTGGCTCTGCTTGGCCGTCGCACGAGAAGTGTCTCAGGCGGTTGCTCCGAAAGAGGAAGTCGGGCTCGATTTGGGCTTGGAGCACATCGCAACCACAAGCGATGGTGAGAAGCTTCGGTCGGGTCATTTCTATCGAAATATCGAGCAGAAAATCGCCACTGCGCAGCGCCGGGGTCATAAACGACAAGCCAAGCGCCTGCATCGAACTGCAGCGAGGCGACGAAAAGAGGCCTTGCATAGGTTCTCAAGGAAAATTATTAACGAGTACCAGAGCATCGTCATCGGCGATGTGAGCAGGAGCTGGCGAAAACCCGGATGGCAAAATCCGTGCTCGATGCCGGTTGGGGCATGCTCAAGACGCAGCTACAGTATAAGGGCCAGCAGGCCGGCAGGTGCGTCTCCATCGTCAGTGAGAGAAACACAACGCGAACATGCAGCAGCTGTAAGGCCCTCACCGGTCCTGCAGGTCTGGACATGCTAGTTGTAAGGACTTGGGTGTGCAGTGCGTGTGGTGACACGCATGATCGGGACGTCAATGCGGCCCGAAACATCCTGTCCGCGGGGAGGTCGCCCCCGTCCGTGAGCGGGAACGAGCCATCGGTTTCACATGCGCCGCCGAGCCAGACATCCAGTCGATGCGAGGCAAGGAAGAGCGCGCTGAAAACGGCGGCATGAGCACCGGGCCGCTATAATGTCGCCATGTCAGCCGCCCCGCCTTTCAATCTGCGCCGATGGATCGATCGGAACCGCGACTTGCTCAAACCGCCCGTGGGCAACAAGTTGCTCTTTGAGGACAGCGCTTTCATCATTATGGCGGTCGGCGGACCGAATTCGCGCAAGGATTTTCATCATGATCCCAGTGAAGAGTTTTTCTTCCAGATCGAGGGGGACATGGTGCTGAAGACGGTGCAGGACGGCCGCGTGACGGATGTGCCCATCCGCGAGGGTGAGATGTATCTTTTGCCGGCGGATGTGCCGCACTCGCCGCGCCGACCCGCGGGCAGCGTCGGCATCGTGGTCGAACGACGGCGCGCTGCGGACGAACTGGATGGATTTTCCTGGTATTGCGAAAACTGCGGTCACCGCCTTTTTTTAGAACGGGTTGCGGTGAGTAATATCGAAACTCAACTGCCGGGGATCTTCTCGCGCTTCTATTCCAGCCTCCAGCATCGCACCTGCAGCGTTTGCGGGACTGTCATGCAGGCCCCCGCCTGAGCGGGCGAGATCTTAAGCTCGCGGCCGCATCGGCTTACGACGCGGCGGATCCCCTCGCCGGCTTCGCCGCGGAGTTTCATCACCCCTACGATGCCGCAGGCCGAAAGGTTCTGTACTTTGGCGGCCACTCCTTGGGGCTTCAGCCGAAGTCCGCGGCGAAAATGCTCGAGCAGGAACTGGCGGATTGGCGGCAATTGGGGGTGTTGGGACACCACGGCGCGATGCGGCCCTGGATTCCGTATCACGAGCGTGCGGCACCGGCACTCGCCGAGCTCGTCGGCGCCCTGGAAAGCGAAGTCGTGGCCATGAATTCCTTGACCGTCAATCTGCACTTGATGATGGTCAGTTTTTTTCGCCCCGAGGCGCCGCGCAATAAAGTTTTGATCGAGAGTTCGGCATTCCCCTCGGATCGGTACGCGGTCGTATCCCAGCTCGAGTTTCACGGCCTCGATGCCGCGCAGAATTTGATCGAGATGCAGCCGCGTGCCGGCGAACGAACTTTGAGGACCGAGAATGTGATTGAGCGCATCGAGCGAGAAGGATCGCATCTCGCGTTGGTGCTGCTGCCCGGCGTTCAATATCTCACCGGGCAGTCGTTGGACTTGGAGCCTCTGATCGCCGCGGCGCACCGCGTTGGTGCCGCCGTGGGGCTCGATCTCGCGCACGCCATCGGCAATACCGGCTTAAGTTTGCATGATTGGAATCCCGACTTCGCCGTGTGGTGCAGCTACAAGTATCTGAATGCCGGACCGGGCGCCGTCGGCGGCTGCTTCGTGCACGAGCGGCATGGACGGGATTTCAAGCGTCCGCGGTTTGCCGGCTGGTGGGGACACAACAAGGCCGACCGATTTCTTTACGATCCGAACTTCGATCCCATCGAGGGCGCTCAGGGCTGGCAAATCAGCAATCCTCCCATCCTGTCCACGGCGCCGCTGCTCGCCTCGCTGGAGATTTTTCGGCGCGCCGGCATGCCCGCGTTGCGCAAAAAATCCATCGCATTGACCGGATACCTGCAGCAGCTGATCGAGCAGCGGCTGCCGGGACTGGTGGAGATCATTACGCCCGGTGCCCCGGAACAGCGCGGCTGTCAACTGAGTTTGCGCATTGCACGCCCCGCCGCAGCGGCCAAGCGCTGCCAGGAACAGCTGACCGCAGCGGGCGTCATCGGCGATTGGCGCGAGCCCGACGTGCTGCGGCTTGCGCCGATTCCGCTGTACAACTCGTTTGCGGATGTGTTTGCGGCGGTGGATATTTTGGCGTCGGCTTTGCGCGCGTGAGATTCTCATGATACGCATTGTCGGCGCGGGTCCAACGGGCTCGCTGCTCGCGATACTCCTGCAGCGCCGCGGATTTGAGATAGCACTGTACGAAACGCGCGCCGATCCCCGGGACGCGCGCGCTGAGTCGGGCCGATCCATCAATTTGGCTCTGGCCGATCGAGGAATTCACGCACTCAAGGTGGCGGGTGTCTTTGACGATCTAGCGCCCGCGCTGCTGCCCATGCGCGGTCGGCTCATTCACTATCCAAATAGAGACACTGCATTTCAGCCCTACGGACAGCGGCCCAATGAGGTGATCTATTCGGTGTCTCGGCATCGGCTGAATCAGGCATTGATCGAGGTGGCGGCGAAACGTCCCGGGATAGAGCTGCATTTCCAGCATCGATTCGAGTCGGCGGAATTCTTAGGTGAGACCGCGCAGATTCGCGACCTTCGGCGTGATCGAATCATCACGGTGCCCATGCAACCATTGCT
>Ga0224547_1000073_pt1 | contig 21209 bp, 18 predicted proteins | sample 714P21014metaG_FD_179908 | JGI IMG/M metagenome (GOLD analysis project Ga0224547, IMG submission 179908) | Peat soil microbial communities from Stordalen Mire, Sweden - 717 P2 10-14 | ecosystem: Environmental > Terrestrial > Soil > Wetlands > Peat | place: Sweden: Norrbotten County, Stordalen...
CGCACCGCAGATTTTCATGACTTCCGCATCAATGCTAAAATGTCGCCCAGCTGGCTGTAGAGAGGATTGGGCTTTCTGATCCGATCAAACCATCCAAAAAAGTTGCACAGGTAGCAGAGTGCAAATCGATAACGTCGCCACGAACAGTTGTTGACTTCGCACCAGCCGCTCATCCATAGGCAACCCATCGCGCGGCCATCAACTGCGCACCTAAACAATATCTCAATACGTATTGGTTGAGCAGATCGTCATAACTCGGTATTTTCTGGGCGTCTCACCATCGCTAAAAATTAGTTTAACCGTGTCCATATTCTGGCTCTCTCCGCAGTCTTTACTAAACCGCGTCACATCGGCCACCATCCATTGCTCGCCGGTAGGTGGAGCGCGCTTGGATTTCCGCGAATTGTACGCCAGCAAATGACAGCGAGAGGTCTCACTATGTCTCAAAACCCGCTTACGTTAACCCGTCAAGCTCTCTACGAACTCGTTTGGTCGAAACCGATGTCGGAACTGGCTAAGGACTTCAACATCTCCGACGTCGGACTCGCCAAGCGCTGCCGCGCCGTGGATGTGCCCATCCCCTACCGCGGATATTGGGCCCGCAAAGTTGCCGGCCAGACACCTCCGAAGCTTCCCCTGCCAAAGTACCGATCCAAGGCGCCTAAGCAGGTTACGCGCGAAGGCTCAGAGCCCGAGGTACACTTCACGATTCCGGCAGAACGAATCGAGAGAAGCTCTCCTCCATCCGACTCGCGAACTGTGGATGAGCAAGCCTTTCAAGCGCGCCTCGCCGTGTTGAGCATCACTCCGGCCGCCGCCGTGGCCGACACCTGCGCCGCGGTTCGGCGCACGGCGAGGCACGAAAGACACCCGCAGCGCGCCTGGCTGCCTTTCGCCCGCGGCGAACGTTCGGGCCCGATCGTCAACTTAGGCGTCACAGCGGCTACCCTCGATCGCGCCTTGCTGTTTATCGATCGAGTGATCCGCACTGCTGCGGCTTTGGGGTGGCTCCTCCAGGTTCCGCCCGCCGTTCCGCCCAGGAAGCCGGTTCTACCGCGCTTTCGCTGGGAGACTCCCGCTCCCATACCGAAACCCGAGCCTGTCATGACGCGACTTCTCGTTGATGGTGTGGAAGTGGAATTTCGCATCGAAGAACGCATGCGCCGAGTCAATCTCGAAGTCCTGCCGCCGCTTAAAGGAAGAAATCAATACGACCAATCGCCGCCCTCTCATCGCATGGAAGCGACTGGCGCACTGCGCCTCATATGTCTCTCCCCGCATTTCCACTACGACACCGAGCACCGCAGTTGGTATGACCAAGGCCGGTCACTGATCGAGGATAAGATCCCCAAAATCCTTTGGCGATTTCAACAGCTTGCCACCCGAACATTGCGCGAGAAGGCCGAGGCGGAGGAGGCGCGGCGTCAGGAAGAGGAACGCGAACGCCTAGAGCATGAATTGTCTATCCGCCGCGGCAACCACGTCAGACTGATTGAAGAGCTTGAGCGCCAGGCGGGAGTATGGTTTCGCACACAGCTCCTACGCCGCTATTTGCGCGCATTGCGCCGGACCAACGGCGAGGGTCGAATCCAAGGCATCCTCGGCGAGGAAAAAGTGGATTTCCTCCTCTGGGCTGAGCAATACGTGGACCAGCTCGACCCGCTATCCGCGACTCCCCGCAACCCTGATCAACAGCGCGATCGCTCGCCCTACTGGAATTCCGGCGAGCAGGAACTAAAGAACCTTTTGGCGCGCTTTTTGAGTTGCGAACGGGCACCGCCTTGGAAACTCATGGGCGAATCGCCGGCCGCTTGCGCCGGCGCGTCTGAGGATGACGAAGAGTATGAAACCTAGGTCTCCGGTTGAAAGCCGTCGGGCGGGACCGTCCTACGCGCCGCCTATACGATCGAGACTTAGTGTAAGAATGCTCCATATGGAGACAAATTCATGTTGATTGACACGCTCACCGATCGCGAGTTGCTATCCCTCTACGTCAACGTGCTGGGCACGCTGCGAGCACGCGGCACTACCCGCAGCTCCAACAATCCGGTGGCCGATTATGCCGAGGGCCTGTGCGCGAAGGCGTTAAACCTGACACTGGCTAACAAATCCACGACTGGCTACGACGGCACGGACCCCGCTGGCAACAAAATTGAGATCAAGGCGCGTCGCATCACCAAGGAGAATGGATCGCGGCAGCTAAGCGCGATCCGAGGGATAGAGAAGCGGCACTTCGATTATCTCGCGGGTGTCCTGTTTAATGCCGACTTCTCGGTGATGAAGGCGTGCTTAATCCCATATGTTGCGATCAGACAGTACGGGAAGAACAGCGAGCATACGAATTCGCACAGGTTTCTTTTGCGCGATTCGATTTGGTCGCTCACTGGCGTGAGAGACATCACCAAAGAGCTCCAAGAGGCCGAGGGGCGGGACTTGAGTGCTGGCAATCGAATTGAACGGACACAGAATCATGCTACGGCGAACACAAAAGAAACTTCGCGAGGCCCAATTCTTCCTTTCGGCAGTGCAGACTGAATACGAAAAGGTCCTGTTTGAAAAGGAACCCGAAGTGTTGGAGTTCTATCTAAGCGCATTCATTTCGGCAGGCCGCTCAGTGACGTTCGCGATGAGTAAGGACGCAGGTGGAAGCACGGGGGCATGGACGACCGCTTGGATCAAGCGGCTCCCATCTGCGGACGATAAGAAGCTTATGGAGTTTTTTAATGGTCAGCGAGTTAACACGGTTCACAAGGGGATTCTCGATTTGGAGGAATCCCTAACGACGGTGTCCGCTGCCGAATTTGCACGTGAAATAACTTTGGGCGGAGGCGCCACTTCTTTTGTGACAAGCTCTCCGGGCGCGCCTCAAGCATCTTTCGACAGGACCGAATTGAAATTCAAAGGGTTGCCCGATGCATCTGTCATAGCCCATGGTCGACAATACATCACGCTAGTCAAAGCCTTGGTTGCGGATTTCGAGCGCCAACATCCCGAGGGGTCCCCCGGGCCTTAGACAGGGCGCCTTTTTGGCCGACCGCTGCCGTGTCCATACCACAGGCCGATCAAGTCGACGATGGATTCGCGCTTCTTCCGCAGTGTGCAAATTGGTCAGCGCATCGAGAGAGTAGAATACGCCTTCGGTAGGTGGGTGCGCGTTGGCAACCGTCGTAAAAGTATTTCTTGGGTCTCCGGGCGATCTGTCGTCTGAACGTGCAATCGTGCGTGCGCGCGCCGAACACTTTAATCGATTGTGGTCTGACGCATACGATGTCCATTTTCGAGTTGTTGGATGGGAGGATGCCCCACCGGTGGCACGGCGTCCGCAAGCGCGCATAAATCAAGATGCGGACGGCTGTCACCTATTCATTGGGCTCTTAGGCGCACGTTGGGGTTCAGATTCCGGCATGTATAGCTCGGGGTTCGAGGAGGAGTACACATCCGCCCATGCTCGATGGAAATCGGACGGAGTCCCCGAAATTGCCTTGTTGTTCAAATCCGTGAGTACTGCGCAGCTCGAGGACCCCGGCCCGCAACTTCGACAAGTACTGGAGTTCAGGCAGTCCATCATCGATGGAAAGGAAATCTTCTTCAAGGATTTTACGGACGCGACCCAGTTGAGCGATGCTGTCGACTCGGTATTCGCGGAATACGCCCAGAATCGTGAACGGGAGCGTGCTGGACGGTCTGAAGGGCTACCGCACGCCCCTCAACCTGATCCTTGCGACGAAGGACAGACACTTGAAGCGGATGCGTCGTCCATATCTGCCGTAATTTCCGCAGTGTATGCGGCGACACCGTCGCAAGCGGCGGGCCGCCTCGATTTCTGGAGTCGGCTGCGGCTCCTTCTTTTTAGCCTCTCCGCGTACTCGGAGTTCCAAGAACACGCCGTACTACATACGCACGATGCCAACCTAGTTTTTCGACGACGAAAATCTTGGGTGTTGGGTGAGCTTGAGGAGTTGACCCTCATCCGCTCCATGCTCCGTGATTCGCACCGCTACACGCCCGGATTGTATTGGCTTGCGCATGGAGATCCCGAGCGGGCGCGCGAACGTTTGTGGTTCTTCTGCCGCTTTGATCGTCATTTCAAGAAGCGTGCAGCGGCGTTGCTCGCCTATGATCTGACCCTGCCTGGCGACCCCGATATTGTCCGCGAGACCCTGCGAGACCCGGAAACGGCGCCTTCAATCAGCGAACTCGTGGGACGCGTCGGGGATAGCAGCTGGCTTCCCATTATCGCGGAGGCGAGACAAGCAGCGGACGCTACAGGCGCGGCAGTTGGCCACCTTGCAACCGCGGAGTTTGACATCCGCATACGCGAGCAAGGCACTATTCCCCTCGAGGATTTGGAGACTTTTGCTGCCGTAGGGGTCAGTGCCGCAATCACTGGGCTGAGCGCGCGACTCGCCGATATCGATGATGCTCAAGTGTCGGTCGTCCTAAGTCGGCTGCAGGGAAGACCTCGTAGCGAGATTGTGCGGCATCTATCGGACACGAAACGTCTCACAAAGGAAATGGCGAAATCGATACTCTCGGATGGCGATGAGCGCGTGAGGGAATCGGCGGTACGAACCTTGATCGCCTACGGGCAGGAGTTTGATCGTACCGAGCTTACCTCCCTTTTTCCAAGCGAGAGCCCGAGTGTTGGTACTGGCCTTCTTTCGCTTGCCAGCATATTCGATCGAGTCGATGTCGGTGAGCTGATTCGGCTTGATTTTCGACGTCGAACCTTTGAGCAACTTATAGCTAGGGCCGATTTCTTTGAGCTCGATAGTCGCGCAGCCGTCGAGGCCCTGGTACAGATGCACTGGACAGATTATCAAGCTCAACTTGCAGCGCACTTGGACTCTGCCTTCGATGATCTGCGAGAAGCCGCCGACGCGCGGAACGTGGCTACAATGGGTGTCACGCTGTCCTCCATTTGGTCTAGGAACCGCACCAGCGATCTGGTTGAATATATTCGCGGTCAATTTCTCGAAGCCGCCCTGCAGGGCGTAAGGCAATTCGGACATGCACGTGCCCTCGAGTGGGCCAATAAGTACACGGATTCTCGCTACCCAGAAAGGGTTCGCGAGCTCGCATTCGGCATCTTGTTTGATCTAGGTGAGGCACTCGATCATGCCGCATTGGTTCGGGAATTCAGCGGGCTACCTCCGAGCGCGGCAGCCAGGGTATTGCCCCAAATCTTTGCGCAAGTACCATTCGACGCAGATTTATTTGACCACCTAGCATCGCACGCCTCGGATATCGTCCACGACGAGATGAAGCGCCATCTCGCATGCTCATGGCAGGCGAGCTATTCGACAATCCTTGAGGGATTCATGACCTCTTCCACCACCAGGATTCGGCTGTTAGCGGCGAAAGTCCTTTTGTGCACCCTCGACGAACCGGGCCTCGAGCAACTGCTGGATCGATACATTGAACTCACGACGTATTATTACGATGTGGTAGTGGTATTCGATGAGACTCTGTATGGTGCCGCACCATTCGTCGAACGCAAGTCCCGCGCTGGGGCTGGCAAGACGAATTGATGTCGTCGATAACCGGAAACTCAGTGTCGGTCAGAAGCGCCTAAGGCTTTCCTTGATCACGGCATCCCCACCGACCGGCCGCGAGTGACCGCTACTCGGCATCAGATCCGTGATCGCCTCGAACCGTTGGTTAGGTGAGTCCGCTTCCAACAAAGTCTCATCTAGCGCCCATTCCGCCAACTACTGCGCTCGGCTCTCAAGCACCGGCGCCGGCCGCCGAAGGCGGGTCCGCTTGAAGGAAGGGTTAGGCATCACGTTTCGTAGCGACCGAATCTCTCAGATCATGCGCAATCAACTGCACCTGATTTCCTACACATATTGCGACATCCAAAGCAAATTGTACGCTCTCCTTGATGTTTTCTTTAGATCCTGTGGAATGAAGAAAATCGAGAGCGAATCTAAATCTTTCCTCATTCGAAGGATGTGTGTCACTCTGCGCCGGAGCTTCATCGGAGAGAATTGCCTTGACTCCCTGGGTCCGCCTGGCGCGGCCGGACGATTCGCCGGACGTCGGGCTGGCTAGGAAGCACCCTAAATGAGCTGCTTGCCAATCCGCTGTACCGCGGCGAGTTGGTCTGGAATAAAACCCAATGGCTCAAGAATCCGGATACGGGCCGCCGGACGACGCGACCGCGCCCACAATCTGAATGGATAGCGCACGTCATGCCTGAGCTTCGCATCATTTCCGATGAGCTATGGCAGCGCACCCTCGCGCGGCGTGCGCGGGCTGCGCTACGCGGCGATCATGTGCGAGCCGGCCAAGTGCTATCGGGCCACCCGGCCGGCGGGGGTGCCAGGTTCGCGTTCTCCGGGCTGGTGAAATGCGGCCTCTGTCGCAGCAGCCTGGTAATCATCGGTGGCCAGAACGAATATCGCGCCTATGGCTGTAGCGGCCACAAGGACGGCGGCGACGCGGTCTGCGACAACGGCATAACCGTGCGCAAGGACATCCTCGAATCGCGCCTGCTGGTGCCCATTAAGACAGGCCTGTTGACGCCCGAGCGCGTGGCTGCAATTGAGCAGCGGGTGAATCACAAGAATGCCCAGCGGCCAAAGCTCATCGACAACGCGCCGCGTATCCGCGAGCTGCGCGAGCAGATAGGCAATATGACCGCAGCCATTGCCTCCGGGCTGCTCAAGGCCTCGCCGGCCCTGGCCGAGCGCCTGGGATCGGCGGAAGCTGAACTTGGCCGCCTGACGGCTCAGACGGTCAAACCGACTGCCAGAATCATAGACTTCCCCGCCCGGCTGAACGCCCAGTTCAACAAGATGGTCGATAAGCTGGAAGAGCACCTTGCGCGTGATCCGAATCGGGCACGTGCCGCGCTGCGGGAGATTGTTGGCGAAATCCCTGTATTTCCGCATGAATCGGGCAAATACTTGGTCGCGAAATTGGGACTAAGTGAGCTGTTTCTAAGAGCTGCAGTAGGCCCTGAGAGATCGATGGTAGCGGGGGCAGGATTTGAACCTGCGACCTTCGGGTTATGAGCCCGACGAGCTGCCAGACTGCTCCACCCCGCACCGGAAGGAGCGCGCATTGTACTGGAGCGCGCGGCTAAAGCAAGCCGTCAAATCGCCCGCTCAGTGCTTACCCTCTCCCATCATCTTGCGGAAACCGGGCCGGTCGATGATGCGCGCCGTGTACGCAGTCAAGACCGGCGTTGGCTTGATCATCTTGGCCATGATCATGAAATGCAGGCCACCTCCCAGCAGGATATCCAACGCGGAGAAGCTATCGCCCAGGAAGTATTGGCGGGAGCTCAGGTGCTTGTTGAGCACCTCCTCCACTTCGTCTGCCGGCGCCCATCCCATGGCGCCGTACACATGCTTGATCTCGAAGCGCCGCGCAAGCAGTGCCGGCTCCATCACGCCAGGCCGGTAAGCAAGCCAAGAAAGATACTCGCCGCGGTTTGGGTCGCCGACCGCGGGGCCTAGTTTCTTGGTGCGGTACTTGTCCGTCAAGAAAAGCGCGATGGCGCTGGTCTCGAACACGGTTTCATTGCCATCGACCAGCGCGGGCACCTTGCCATGCGGATGAGGATTCGAGGTGTCGCGCGCACCGCTGCCGTCGGCGCGGCGAAAATCCACGACTTTGGTCTGATAGGGAACCGCGAGTTCTTCGAGCAGCCAAACGATGCTTCCTGAGCGAGTCTGCGGGGAGTGATAGAGCGTGATCATGATCTCTCCTCTGACGGTTGACCGCTTACGCCCTACTGCAGGGCTCGCTGACAAATCTCCAGCAGCGTCGCAGGGTAGACGCCCAACGCCAGCGCCAACAGGGCGTTCGCGCTCAATACCGTCCGCATCAACATTGAACCACCGATCACTGTGGTCTCGGTGGGTTCATCGAAGTACATCAGTTTGACGATGCGCAAATAGTAGAACGCGCCGACCACCGAGAACAGCACGGCGATCACTGCGAGCCACGTGAGATGCACGCCGAGAACCGCTTGGATGACGCCCAGCTTGGCCCAGAAGCCGATAAACGGCGGTATTCCGGCCAAACTAAACATGAGGAAAGCCATCATGCCGGCGAACCACGGGCTTCGCGCATTCAACCCCTTGAAGTCGGTGAGCTTGTCGGCCTCGAAACCCTGCCTGGCCAGCAGCAGTATCATGCCGAAGGCGCCGGCCGCGACGATGACGTAGCTGATCATGTAGAACATCGAGGCCTGATAGCCTTGCGCCGTTCCCGAGAGAATTCCCAACAGCACAAAGCCAATGTGCGAGATCGTCGAGTACGCCAGCATGCGTTTGAGATTTGTCTGCGCAATCGCAACGATGTTGCCGATCGCCATCGACAATACGGCGAGCACCACCAGCATCTGGCTCCAGTCGGGCTGAGAAGCGCCTAACGCCTCCGGCAGCAAGCGCATGGCCAGCGCGAATGCGGCAAGCTTCGAGGCGGTTCCGATGAACACGGTTACGCAGGTCGGCGACCCTTCGTACACGTCTGGTATCCACATGTGGAACGGCACCGCTCCGAACTTGAAGCCCACGCCGACGATGAGAAAGGCGACCCCGAACATCAGTCCGATGTTTCCGCCAATCGCGGCGTTGCGCACCACGCTCGCGATTTCAGCGAGTTCTAAACTTCCCGTGACGCCATAGACAATGGACATGCCGTAGAGCAGTGTTCCGGATGCCATGGAGCCTAAGACGAAGTACTTGATGGCCGACTCGGCCGCTACTCCTGAGTCCCGATCGAATGCCACCATGGCATATAGACACAGCGACATGAGTTCCAAGCCTAAGTACAGCGTAATCAGACTTCCCGCGGAAATGAGCACCATGCCGCCCAAGGTCGCAAACAGGCCGAGCACGAAGTACTCGCCCTTGAAGATGGCGCGGCGCTGCAGATAGTCGGTCGAATATACGAAAACCGCGGCCACCGTCAGCAGCGTCACGACTTTCAGTATTTGCGCCATTCGATCCAGTTCGAACAGACCCCCGAGCGCAACGATCTTGGTCGACACCGGGTGCGCCACCACCAGCACAGCGGTAACCAGCAAACTGATCACCGCCAGCGCGCCGATCCATCGGCGCTGCGCATCGTTCAGCAGCAAGTCCAACATGAGAATTGCGCACGCCGCCAACGACAGAAAAATCTCGGGCCACGCATGGACCAGGCTTGAACTGAAGAAACTGGGATCGAATGAGCCGGCGATCATAGTTGCCTTATGGAGCAATCTTGGAGAACAGCAGTTGCTCGGCTAAATGCTGCGTCGAGGCCCGCATGACATCGAGCAGCGGCGCCGGCCATAAGCCGACCAGGAGCACGGCCAAGGCGAGCAGCCCTAGAACCAAGAATTCACGGCCGTTCAGATCCGAAAGGGCCGCTACTTTGTCGTTGGCGATCTCCCCGAAAATGACGCGCTTGACCAGCCACAGTGTATAGGCCGCGCCCAGAACCAGCGTGGTGCCCGCCAGGAAGGCGTACCAGACATTGGCTTTGAATGAGGCCAGTATCACCAAGAATTCTCCGACGAACCCTGAAGTTCCCGGCAAGCCTGAGTTTGCCAGCGCAAACAGCACCATGAAGGCCGCGAATTTCGGCATGGTATTGACGACGCCGCCATAGCTTAAGATTTCGCGGCTGTGGACTCGGTCGTACATCACGCCCACGCACAGAAACATGGCGCCGGAGACCAAGCCATGCGAAAGCATTTGCACCACAGCCCCATCCAACCCTAAAGCAATGCCGCTGGTTCTACCCGTATGCGCCACGATTTGAAATCCAATGAACATGCCCAAGGTCACGAAGCCCATGTGCGCAATCGATGAATAGGCGATGAGCTTCTTCATGTCACGTTGCGCGAGAGCCACGAAGCCGATATACACCACGGCAATCAACGACAGCGCAATGATCAGCCAGTCCAGCTCGCGGCTGGCATCGGGTGCGATGGGCAGCGAGAAGCGCAGAAAGCCATATCCGCCCATCTTCAACATGATGGCCGCCAGCACCACGGAGCCACCGGTCGGCGCTTCGACGTGAGCATCAGGCAGCCAGGTGTGCACCGGAAACATCGGCACTTTGACGGCGAAGGCGGCAAAGAACGCCAGAAAGATCAGGGTCTGCTCGGTCAGGGTGAGCGGCATGCGCTGGAATACCGCCAGCTCGTAACTCCCGGATTTGAGGTACAGGTAAATGAGGGCAACCAGCATCAGCAGCGATCCGATGAAGGTATACAAAAAGAACTTGATGGTGGCGTACACCCGGCGCGGTCCGCCCCAGACACCGATGATGATGAACATCGGCAGCAGCATCGCTTCCCAGAACACGTAGAACAGCACCCCGTCGAGTGCCGCAAAGACGCCGATCATCAGGCCTTCCAGGATTAAAAAGGCGGCGAAATATTGCGCCACGCGCTTCTCGACGTTCTGCCAGCTGGCGATGACGATGAGCAGCGTGGTGAACGTGGTCAAGAGAATCAGCGGCATGGAGATGCCGTCAACGCCGATGTAGAACTCCGAATGAATCGTCGAAATCCAGGGCGAGCGCTCCACGAATTGCATCTCGGGCGTACCGGTCTTGAACCACGTCCACAGCGGAATGCTCAAGAGCAGCGCGAAACCGCTGACGACCAACGAAAGCCATTTCGCCAGCGTGGCTCGATGCCCCAACCCCAACACCACGAATCCGCCGACGATGGGCACAAAGATCAGCCACGATAAAAGATGAGCGCTTAACATCATCTTAAGATCAGCCACATCAGCAGCGCCGCCAATCCTAAGATCATGGCAAATGCATAGTGGTACAAATACCCGGACTGAGCGTAGCGCATGACGGAGCCCAGCCAGCCCACGGTGCGCGCGCTGCCGTTGACCAACCCGTCATCGATCACGATCTGATCGCCGAAACGCCACAATCCTCCGCCGAGCAATCGGGCGCCGGCCATGATCACGTGTTCGTTGAACCAGTCGAAGCCGTATTTATCGACCAATATGGTGTACAGCCACTTGAGCGTGGCTTTCGCCTCATCGGCCCACGTCGGTCTCCATAAAAAGAATGTGTATGCGGTGAGCACACCCAACCCTGCGAGCCACACCGGCGGTGCCGCGAACGCACTTAAGACAAATCCCGCCGGGCCATGGAATTCTTCGCCGATGTGCTCGAGCACGTTGTTGGCCGGCGCGACATGGATGGCGCCCTCGAAAAACTTGCCGAACAGCATGGGCCCAACCGTGAACCAGCCGATGAGCGCCGAGGGGATCGCCAGCAAGATCAGCGGTACCGTCACCACCCAGGGGCTCTCATGCAGATGTTCCTGGGTGTGATGGTCCATGCGTTCCTTGCCGAGGAAGGTCATGATGAACATGCGGAACGTATACAGCGCGGTGATAAAGACGCCGCTGACCACGCAAAAGTACGCGTATCCCGAGCCCACTCGATGCGAGGCGCCCACGGCGTCGATCAGTGAATCCTTGGAGAAGAACCCGGAGCTGCCTGGAAAACCAATCAGCGCCAGGCACCCGACCAGGCAGGTCCAGTACGTGACGGGCATGTACTTTCTTAAGCCGCCCATCTTGCGCATGTCCTGCTCGTGATGCATGGCGATGATCACCGAACCCGCGGCCAGGAACAGCAACGCCTTGAAGAAGGCGTGGGTCATGAGGTGAAAAATCCCCGCGCTGTAGGCCGACACGCCGAGCGCCACGGTCATGTAGCCGAGCTGCGAGAGAGTCGAGTACGCCACCACTCGCTTGATGTCATTGGCGACGATGCCGATCAGACCCATGAAAAACGCGGTGGTCGATCCAATGACCAGCACGAATGACAAGGCCGTTTCCGACAGCTCGAACAGCGGCGACATGCGGGCCACCATGAAAATGCCCGCAGTCACCATGGTGGCCGCGTGAATCAGCGCCGAAATGGGAGTCGGGCCCTCCATCGAATCCGGCAGCCAGATATGCAGCGGCACTTGCGCGGACTTACCCATGGCGCCGATGAACAAACAGATGCAAGTGAAGGTCATCGCCGGCCAGGCGATCGTGCCGGAGATATGAATCTGCGCGGCAGCGATCTGGTTGGCGTGCGAAAACACCGTCGCGTAGTCCAACGAACCGGTGTAGCGCAGCACGGCGGCAATGCCGAGAACGAAGCCGAAATCCCCCACCCGATTGACCAGAAATGCCTTCAGGCTCGCGAAATTGGCGGTCGGCCGCTTGTACCAAAACCCGATCAGCAGGTACGAGACGACGCCTACGGCTTCCCAGCCGAAGAATAGCTGCAGGAAATTATTCGCCATCACCAGCATGAGCATGGAGAAGGTGAATAGGGAGATGTAGCTGAAGAAGCGTTGATATCCGTCATCATCAGCCATGTAACCGATCGTGTAGATATGCACCATCAAGGAGACGAACGTCACCACCGACATCATCATCGCCGAGAGATGGTCGATCAGAAATCCGACGTCGAGCTGTAGCCCGTCGCTCAACAGCCACGTATAAACCGTGCCGTTGAACGGCTCCACGCCTTCAAACAGCTGCTGGTACAGCACATAGCACGACAGAGCGCAGGAGATTGCGACGCCTAAGATCGTGACGCTGTGCGCACCGATTCTGCCGATCGCCTTGCCGAACAGGCCGGCGATGATGCACGCAATCAACGGCGCCAGGACAATCGTGAGATAAATTGACTGCATTGCTTTTCTTAGCCCTGAAGGGTATCGAGATCTTCGACGTCGATGCTGCTGCGTTCGCGGAACAGCACCACCAGAATCGCCAGACCGATCGCGGCCTCGGCCGCAGCGACGGTCAATATGAAAAACACGAATATCTGCCCGGCGATATCCCCGCGAAACCGCGAAAAGGCCACGAAGTTGAAATTCACCGCGAGCAGCATGAGCTCGATGCACATCAGCAGCACGATGATGTTCTTGCGGTTCAAGAACACGCCGGCCACGCCAATGGCAAACAGGACGCCGGACAAGGTGAGAACATGGGTAAGGGAAATCATTGTCTTTTCTCGGAGGCCATCTTGACGATTCGGACGCGGTCCTTGGCACGAACCGCGACCTGCATCGCAATGTCCTGCGGCTTGCCACCCCTGCGCTGCCGCAGGGTCAGCACGATGGCGGCAACGCTGGCCACCAGCAATATGATCGCGGCGACCTGCGCCGGGTAGGCGTAGCGGGTAAACAGTTCCACGCCCAAGCTGCGCGTATTGGAATAATTGGCGGCGAGCACCGGTGCGGTCTTCAAGTCCGCGCCCCCCAGATGCTTCACGACGATGACGTTGATCATCGCGAACACCACGAAGCCTGCCACGGCGACCGTCAAAGGCCAATAACCGGCGAATTCCTTGCGCAGCTGCTCGATGTTCACATCCAGCATCATGACCACGAACAGGAACAGCACCATGACGGCGCCGACATACACCAAAACCAGCACGATCCCCAGGAACTCCGCATCCAGCAACACCCAGATGACGGCGCTGTTGAAGAAGCACAGCACCAGCAGCAGCGCTGAGTACACCGGATTGCGCGACAGGATCACGCCCAATGCCGCGCCGATGAGCACGCTGGCGAAAATGAAGAACAGGATCGTCGGAAACATCAGCGATACCGCGCATCGGCGGCGCGATCCGCCGCGATCATGGCTTCGTAACGCTCGCCGATGCCGAGCAGTTTATCCTTGCTCATGATGTTCTCGCCGCGCTTCTCCATGTGATATTCGTGCAGCCGTGTTTCCACGATGGCGTCCACCGGACACGCCTCCTCGCAAAAGCCGCAGTAGATGCACTTGAACAGGTCGATGTCGTAGCGCGTGGTGCGGCGCGTACCGTCGCTAGCCACGTCCGACTCGATCGTGATGGCAAGCGCCGGGCACACCGCCTCGCACAGCTTGCAGGCGATGCAGCGCTCTTCACCATTGGGGTAGCGGCGCAAAGCGTGCAGTCCACGGAAGCGGCTGCTCTGCGGCGCCTTCTCTTCTGGATAATTGAGCGTGATCTTGGTCTGAAACATGCTCTTCAAGGTGACCCATAGGCCCTGCAGCAACTCCCAGAGCAAGAATGTTTTGATGAAGCTGCGAATTGCTCGCATTACGGATGCCCCTTCCAGGGTCCCACATGGCAATACACCATGACGCCCTCGACCAATAGCCAGATCAGAGTGACCGGAATCAGCGCCTTCCAGCCCAAGCGCATGATCTGGTCATAGCGGTAGCGCGGAAACGTCGCGCGGAACCATAGGAACACGAACATGAAGAAAAATACTTTGGGTGCGAACCAGAAAAAGCTCGGCTGCGCCAGCCAAGAATCCGGCGCGAGCAGTCCGTCGAAGGGCGATAGCCATCCGCCGAAGAAGAAAATCGAGGTCAGCGCCGAAATCAAAATCATATTGACGTATTCGGCGATGAAGAACAGCGCGAACGCCATGCCCGAATAGTCGACGTGAAAACCGGCGACGATTTCCGACTCGCCCTCGGCCACGTCAAAGGGCGCGCGATTGGTTTCCGCGACGCCGGAAATGAAGTACACGATCAGCAGCGGGAACAACCAGGTCCAATTCCAGCCGAACATGCCGCTCTGTGCGTGGATGATGTCGCCGATGTTGAGGCTGCCCGACGCCATCAGGACACCCACCATGGCAAATCCCATGGCGATTTCATAGGCGACAATTTGCGCCGCGGAGCGCATCGCGCCCAAGAAAGCATATTTTGAATTCGCGGCCCAGCCGGCCAGGATGATGCCGTACACCCCCATCGAGGTCAGCGCCAAAACGTACAACAGACCTGCGTCGATATTCGCGAAGGCATGCTCGGGACGCAGCGGAATGACCGCCCAAAGGGCGAGCGCCGGCACCAGGGCCAGAAACGGCGCCAGGCGAAACAGAAACCCGTTCGCATCCGCAGGGATCAGAATTTCCTTGAACACCAGCTTGATCACGTCCGCAAACGGCTGACCTAATCCCGGTATCCAAAACAAATTGACGCGATTGGGACCGCGCCGCAGCTGCATCCAACCGATGACTTTGCGCTCCGCCAGTGTGTAGACCGCCATTGTCAATATGATGCAGATCATGACGATCAACGCTTGCACCACGGTCAACAACGGAAAAGTCCAATACGGCGTGATGTAGCTCGAGAGCCAATCGCGTAGTGGCGTCCAATCCCACATGATCAGATCACGGAGCGGGTCATGCGCCCGTCCTTCGTTTTTTGCAAGGCTTCCGAGCCGCGCACCAGCACGTCGCTTTGGTAGGGTGGAATATCCACCCAAGAACCGGTCGGCACCCGACCATTGGGCATGGCGGCAGGCATAGCGCGCGCAGCCTCGATGCGCGTACCGCACAGCAACTTCAATGCGTCGCGAATCTCATCCGAGCTGTCGTAGTCGACGCCGTGCAGGCCCAACAAATTCGCGAGTACGCGTAGCACCTTCCAGCCCGGGCGGCTCTCACCCGGCAGCTTGGCCGCACCGGCCCAGCTCTGCCAGCGGCCTTCCGCGTTCACATACGTGCCTGAGGTTTCGGCGAAGGACCCGATGGGCAGCACCACGTGCACGACTGCCCGCAAGGATTCCGGCAAATGCGTGGTGACCGCGACCACCAATTCAGCGGAGGCAAGCGCCGCCGGATCCACGCCAAGATCGTTTGCCGGGTCGATACCGCCGAACAGCACATACGCCTTGAGCGGCGCGTCCAGCATCTGCCGTGCTGATAAGCCCGCGGTAGCGATGGGCGCGCCGCCGGGGTTGCGATGCGGCACAGCCCCCGCAAGGTACGCGCCGGCGGCATTGGCGCCTTCGGTGAGGCAGCCGAGGCTGGCCCCGCACAAATCCGCAAGAGCCAGGCTCAACGCTTTCAATTGCGAATACGCCGGATGCCGTTGCGCCAGGGTGCCTAAGATCACGGCGTGGCGCGCTCCGTGGGATAAGGCACCGATCAGCGATCGGTGAGCGTCGCTCAACGTCGCAGTTCCCACACCCGCAGGCACGGGCCGTCCGGCGGCGCTGGCCGCGGCATGCACCAGCGCCGTGAGCTCGCCGACCATATCGGCCTCAGCCGTCATATACCCGGCGACCGGGAACATCAATTCGAAACGGCGTGGATTCAAGAAGGCCACTTGCGCGCCGCCCTTCACGGCGGCTGTTCGAATGCGATGCGCCAACATCGGCATTTCACGGCGCAAATCCGAACCCACGATTAGAACGCCCTCGAGGCGCTCGACGTCGGCAATCTTCAAGCCGAGATGCGGGTACGGCGCCTCATTTTCTTGGGCGCGAAAATCCAACTGCCGCAGGCGATGATCGATGTTCGCGCAGCCTAAGCCGCGTGCAACCTGCGCCAGCAGATACAGCTCCTCGACGGTGGCCATCGGCGAGGCGAGAAATCCTGTCGCCGCTTTGTTCACGGCAGCGGACTTCTGCAATCCTTCCGCGGCGGCGGTGAGCGCCACTTCCCAATCCACCGCCTGCAAGGCGCCGCCGATGCGCAGCATGGGCTGGGAAACGCGGTCGCCCGAATACATGCCCTCGAACCCGAATCGGTCGCGATCGGCGATCCAGGTTTCGTTGATCTCCTCATTCTCGCGCGGCACCATGCGCATCAACTTGCCGCGCAGCACGTGCGCAAACAAGTTGGTGCCGAAAGCATCGTGCGGCGACACCAGCGCGGCCTGATTCATTTCCCATGCGCGCGCGTGATAACGGAAGGGTTTGTTGTTGAGCGCGCCAACCGGACACAGATCGATGATGTTGGCCGACAATTCATGATCGACGCTATGTTCGATGTAAGTGCCGATTTCCATGTTCTCGCCGCGGCCGGTCGCGCCCATTTGCGGGTAACCCTGAATCTCCGCACCGAAGCGCACGCATCGCGTGCAATGAATGCAGCGGGTCATGTCGGTGGAAACCAAGGGGCCTAGATTCTTGTCCTTGACCACCCGCTTGCGTTCGCTGAAGCGCGAAATATCGCGCCCGTATCCTAAAGCAAGATCCTGCAGTTCACACTCGCCGCCCTGATCGCATATCGGGCAATCAAGCGGGTGATTGATGAGCAGGAATTCCATCGTGGCCCGCTGCGCCGCAACGGCCTTGGGCGATTTGGTGAATACCTTCATGCCCTCGGTCACAGGCGTGGCGCAGGCCGGCAGCGGCTTCGGCGCCTTTTCCACCTCGACCAGGCACATGCGGCAATTCGCGGCGACGGTCAATTTGTCGTGATAGCAAAATCGCGGAATGTAAATGTCGGCCGGATCCGTGACCTGCATGATCATCTGACCCTTGCGGGCCTTTAAGGGTACGCCGTTGACTTCGATATTGACCGTGTCGTCTGCCATGATCTTTAAGCCGCGACGGCCGGCCGGCCGTCCACGTGGGTGGCACCCTCCATGATGGAGCGTCCCTTGTGCTCGATCATGTATTGAAATTCCGGCCTGAAGTGCTTCAAGAAGCTCTGCACCGGCCAGGCAGCCGCATCGCCGAGGGCGCAAATGGTGTGCCCTTCAATACGATTGGCGACATCCATCAGCAGACTTAAGTCTTCGCTGCGCCCTTCGCCGGCGATGATTCGCTTCAGCATGCGGTCCAGCCAACCCGTGCCTTCCCGGCAGGGCGTGCACTGACCGCAGGACTCCGACATATAGAAACGCGCGAGACGCTCCAGCGCCCGCACCATGCAGGTGGTCTCATCCATGACGATGACGGCGCCGGTGCCGAAGGAGGAGCCGGCCTTCTTCAGCGAGTCGTAGTCCATATTGGTATTCCACATGATCTCAGCGGGCACAACCATGCAGGAGGACCCGCCGGGAATGACGGCCTTGAGCTTGCGGCCCTTCCACACACCGCCGCACAGTTCCATCAGATCCTTGAAAGGAATCCCCATCGGCAATTCGAGATTACACGGCTTCTCGACATGGCCGGAGACGGAGAAAATCACGGTGCCGCCGGAATTTATGGGACCCAGTCCGGCAAACCAGACCGCGCCTTTGCGCATGATGGTGGGCACCGAGGCGAAGCTCTGCGTGTTGTTGATGGTGGTCGGCTTGCCGAACAAGCCGAAGTTGGCCGGGAATGGCGGCTTGAAGCGCGGCTTGCCGGGCTTGCCCTCGAGGGACTCGAGCAGTGCGGTTTCTTCGCCGCAGATATACGCGCCTGCACCGATGAAGGTGTGCAAATCAAAGTCGACGCCGGAGCCCAAGATATTTTTCCCAAGCAGTCCCGCCGCGTAGGCTTCCGCCAAAGCGGCTTCGAAGCGCGGTATGGGCTCGGCCAAGAATTCGCCGCGGATGTAGTTGTAGCCGACGGTCGCGGTCATCGCATAGCCGCCGATGGCCATGCCCTCGATGACCGAGTGCGGGTTGTAGCGCAGGATGTCGCGGTCGTGGCAGGTACCCGGCTCCGATTCGTCCGAGTTGCACACCGCATACTTTTGCACCGGCGAGGTGCGCGGCATGAAACTCCATTTCACACCCGTCGGAAACGCAGCGCCGCCGCGGCCGCGCAAGCCCGAGGCTTTGACCTCATCGATGATTTTCTCGCGCGGCGTTTGTTCGCGCAGGATTTTTTCCCAGGCCTGATAGCCGCCGAATTGTCGATAGCCCTCCAGCGTCCAAGGGCGCTCATGTTTCAGCGCTTCGAATAACACCAGGTTCTGTTCGTAAGGCATCTGCGATCCTAAGCTTTAGCTCAATTCGTCCAAAATTTTATCGATGCTCGGCGGCGTCAGGTTCTCATGGAACACATGATCGACCATCATCATCGGCGCCCCGGTGCAAGCCGCCAGGCACTCCTCTTCGCGCTTCAAATAAATGCGCCCGTCCGGTGTGCTCTCGCCGGTCTTGATGCCGAGCTTTTTCTCAACGTAGTCCACCACCTCTTGTGAGCCGCGCAGCATGCATGAAATATTGGTGCATACCGAAATGTGATGCCGGCCCACGGGCTTGGTTTCGAACATGGAGTAGAACGACGCCACTTCGTACACCAAGATGTTCGGCAGCTCCAGATAGGCAGCCACGGCATCCATGAGATCCGTCGTCAAATAACCATTGTTCTCGTGCTGCACGGCATGCAGGGCCGAGATCACCGCGGAACGCTTGCGGTCGGGCGGAAACTTCGCCACCCAATGGTCGATCTCATCGCGCACATGCTCGGATAATTTAGCGCTCATCGATCGACCTCGCCGAACACAATGTCCTGAGTCCCGATCACGGCAACCACGTCCGCCAGCATATGACCGCGCACCATTTCATCGAGCGAGGCCAAATGCGCGAACCCCGGCGGCCGAACCTTCAGCCGATAAGGCTTGTTCGCGCCATCCGATACCAAGTACACGCCCAGCTCCCCCTTGGGCGCCTCCACCGCGGCATACACCTCGCCCGCCGGCACGCAGTAGCCCTCGGTCATGAGTTTGAAGTGATGGATCAATGATTCCATATCGCCTTTCATTTCTTCACGCCGCGGCGGCCGCACCTTGCGATCATCGATCATCACTGATCCGGGATTGGCTTTGAGCCACGCCACGCACTGCTCGACGATGCGATTCGATTGGCGCAGCTCCTCGACGCGCACCAAGTACCGGTCGTAGCAATCGCCGTTGACTCCCACCGGAATGTCGAAGTCCATCTTGTCGTACACATCGTAAGGTTGTTTCTTGCGCAGGTCCCACTCGACGCCGGAACCGCGCAGCATGGGTCCGGAGAATCCCAGCTGCAGGGCGCGTTCCGGGCTGACCACTCCGATGTTCACGGTGCGCTGCTTCCATATGCGATTGTCCGTGAGCAGCGTTTCATATTGATCGACGCAGGCCGGAAAGCGCTTGGTAAAGTCGGCGATGAAATCGAGCAGGCCGCCGCAGCGCCGCTTGTTCAGGCGATCCACATCCTTTTTGCTGCGCCATTGCGATGGCTGGTACTGCGGCATCGTGTCCGGCAGATCGCGGTACACGCCGCCGGGACGGTAGTAGGTCGCATGCATGCGCGTGCCGGAGACGGCCTCGTAGCAGTCCATCAGATCTTCGCGCTCGCGGAAGCAGTACAGGAAAACAGTCATGGCGCCGATGTCGAGAGCATGCGCCCCGAGCCACATCAGATGATTTAAAATCCGCGTGATCTCATCGAACATGACGCGGATGTACTGCGCGCGCAGCGGCGGCTCGATACCCAATAGCTTCTCGATGGCCATGACATAGGCATGCTCGTTGCACATCATCGACACGTAGTCGAGCCGGTCCATGTAGCCGATCGACTGATTGAAGGGCTTGCTCTCGGCGAGCTTCTCGGTCGCGCGATGCAACAGGCCCACATGCGGATCGGCCTTCTGAATCACCTCGCCGTCCAGCTCGAGCACCAGGCGCAGCACACCGTGCGCGGCGGGATGCTGCGGTCCGAAATTCATGGTGTAGTTGCGGATTTCAGCCATCGGATTTCGCGATGCTCGTGGTGTGGACGGGCGCATTCGTGAGCTGCGGGTCGTAGCGGTTGTCGTGGCGGATCACTTTCGGCACGAGCACGCGCGGGTCGATGGTCACGGGCTGGTAGATCACGCGGCCCTTTTCCGGGTCGTAGCGGACTTCGACGTTGCCCGACAGCGGGAAGTCTTTGCGAAACGGATGGCCGATGAAACCGTAGTCGGTGAGCAAGCGGCGCAGATCCGGATGCCCTTTGAACAGAATGCCGAACAGGTCGAAAGCCTCGCGCTCGAACCAATTTGCGCCGGCCCAGATGCCCGTCACCGAGTCGACCATGGGCGCATCGTCATCGGCGCAAAACACGCGCAAGCGCAGCCGCTGGTTCAGCGAGATCGACAACAGGTGGTAGACCACGGCGAAGCGGCGTCCCGGCGCCAATTCGCCGACGCGCGGCGCGCCGCGCTCCACGCCGCGGCTGAATCCGGAAGACGTCGCGCTCTGCGTATTCCATTCGTCTCGGCCATACTGAAGGTAGTCCACGCCGCACACGTCCATGCACATTTCAAACTTCAGATCCGGCGCATCGCGCAGCACCGCGGCGGTGGCCAACAGCTCATCTGCGGCAACTTCGTAGGTCAATTCGCCGGTCGTGTTCGCGACGCCGGTCAATTTGCCCGGCAAAGCCGAGCAAATAGCTTGGGCTAGCGCTTCTAGGCGGGTCGGTGTTGCAACCGCCGCCGTGATGCCAGAATCCGCGCTCATCGAATAATCGCCTTGTTGCGCTTGATCTTGTTCTGCAGCTGGATGATCCAGTAGAGCAGCGCTT
>Ga0224547_1000074_pt1 | contig 21036 bp, 17 predicted proteins | sample 714P21014metaG_FD_179908 | JGI IMG/M metagenome (GOLD analysis project Ga0224547, IMG submission 179908) | Peat soil microbial communities from Stordalen Mire, Sweden - 717 P2 10-14 | ecosystem: Environmental > Terrestrial > Soil > Wetlands > Peat | place: Sweden: Norrbotten County, Stordalen...
CGGGCAATTACGGCCACGGGTATTATCGCGCTGGTGGCAACTCGTACCCGCATCGGTAAAAAAGATCCAGTCAGGCGTGTTATGGCGGTCAGAAAAAGCGGCCGCCCGCGACGCGCGGATGCCTTGCTGCTGCGGGAGCGAATCCTCAAAGTCGCCACGGATCAGTTTCTAGACGAGGGCTACGGATCGACTTCGATCGAATCGGTTGCGGCTCGTGCGGGAATCTCGAAGCGCACCTTTTATGATCGATTCGAGGACAAGGCGGCTCTGTTCGCCGCTGTCGTTCATCACATTATTGAGCAGATCCGGCCGCCTGCGACTGTGCCCTTGCTCGCAGGCGCGAGCTTGGCGGAAATTTTGCAGCGTCTCGCCGGCCTGATTTTGACGGCTGCGTTGTCCCCGCAAGCCATTGCACTGCACCGGTTGCTTACCGGCGAATCGAGCCGATTTCCGGAACTGGCCTATGCTGTGGAGACCGAAGGCCGTCAGAGCGAGGCAACGGACTTGATTGCCGGCCTGCTCGCGCGTGAACAGCGAAACGCCAAAATCGGCACTGCGGATCAGCGATTCGCCGCTGATCAATTCATTTATATGGTGGTGACGCTGCCGCAGCGGCGTGCGCTGGGATTTGGCGTGCCGATGACGCCGGTCGAACTCGACGCGTGGGCGCACAAGGTTGTGATTCTCTTCCTCGATGGTTACAAAGGCTTGAGCGGTTTTAGTTCTTGACGCCTTCGACCCGGGCCTCTGCTGCAGGTATTTGGCCGCAAATTGACACTTGAAAGGTCAGGGGACTATGGTCAAGGGGAAAGTCACACAAGCGGAATAGAACCATGACATCCCCACCTGCCACAGGCACCTCCGATCTCTTGTCGGTATTGGATGATGGCGTACTGACGCTCACCCTGAACCGTCCCGAGGCGCGCAACGCGATGAGCGAGCCGATGAATCGGGCTTTGGCCGAACAACTCGCCTGGGCAGAGCTCGACCCCGCTGTAAAGTGCGTGGTATTGACCGGCGCAGGGAAAGGTTTTTGCGCCGGCGGCGACGTCAAGGCCATGTCTGAACGCGGTGTTCACGGTTCAATGACCATCGATGCGGCCATCCATCGCCAACGTGTCAATCAGCGAGAGACCGTGGGGCGGCTCTTCAAAATGCCGAAGCCCACGCTGGCAGCATTACCGGGCGCGGCGGCCGGCGCGGGGTTCGCCATGGCGCTGGCCTGTGATCTGCGCATCATGGCAACGACCGCCATCTTGACAACCGCGTTCGCGCGGGTCGGATTCTCCGGTGACTTCGGCGGGACCTACTTTCTTACGCAGCTCGTGGGGTCCGCCAAAGCGCGCGAGCTCTATTACCTGTCCGACCGCGTGAGCGCCGAGGAAGCTTTGCGGCTCGGCATCGTCAATTGGATCTGCGAGCCGGAAAAGCTCGTGACGCGGACGCAAGAAATCGCACGCCGTCTCGCCTCCGGCCCAACGGTCGCGTACCGCTACATGAAAGAGAATCTGAATCGGGCCATGGCCGGCGAAGTCGATGACTGCCTCGATCTTGAAGTGACTCACCACATTCACTGCGCTAAAACGGAGGATCACCGCGAGGCGGTCAAGGCTTTCGTTGAAAAGCGCGAGCCGGTTTTCAACGGTCGCTAGCCGTGCTCGCCTAAAAACTGCAACTCGCCTAAAAACTGAAATACCGATGCGACTTCGGCAAATCGCCCTGGTGGCGCACGATCTCACCGCCGCCCGCGCCGAGATTACGGCGGTTCTCGGTCTCGACTATGCCTACGATGATCCGGGCGTTGGCAAGTACGGACTACGAAACGCCGTCTTCCCAGTGGGCGCGACATTCCTGGAGGTGGTCTCGCCGAAGGCGCCCGGCACCACCGCGGCTCGACTCCTCGAGAAGCGCGGCGGGGACGGCGGCTACATGGTGATCCTGCAGGTGGACGATCTGGCCGAGGCCAGAGCGCGCGTGCGAGATGCCGGGGCACGCATCGTCGATCAGACCGACAAGGACGGCGCGGCCTTCACGCATATACATCCCAAGGACATCGGTGGCGCGATACTGTCTCTGGACCACATGGATCCCAAGGAACGCTGGGAGTGGGGTGGTCCGGTTTGGCGCGATCACGTGCGCACGGATGTCTCCGTCGCCATCGTCGGAGCCGAACTCCAAGCGGAGGACCCGCGCCGGATGGCGACCCGTTGGGCCGCCGTCCTCGGTCGTCCCGCCGAGCAGAGCGATGACGGGTGGCGCATTGACTTGGACGAAGGCGAGATCCGCTTCGTTCCAACCCGTGACGGACGAGGTGAGGGGCTGGGCGCATTTGACGTTGCCGTTCGAAACGTACGCGAAGTGCACAGCCGGGCCGAAGCCATGGGACTGTTAGACCCTGATGGCGTCGTCATTCTGTCAGGTACGCGCGTGCGGCTGGTTGCGGCCTGACTAATCCGCGAGTACGGCGGTCAACGGCTTGGAACCCTATGCGGGCCGACGACGCGGAATCATCTTCATCTTGGGTGCTTTGCCGCCGAGAGCGGAAAGTCGCTCCCCGCGGCCTGCATCGCATTCAGAAGCGCAATCCTTTCAATCGCGGGCGGATGGGAATCGAAAAACGACGAATGAATGCGGTCGGGCGTGAGGGTGGTCGCATTATCGCGAAACAACTTGACCAGTGCCGTAATGAGATTCCCTGCGTCCGCGTGCGCGGCAGCGAACTCATCGGCTGCCGCCTCCTGCCGGCGCGACCACCACGATGCGATGGGCGTGGTAAAGAAACCAAAGACCGGCACCACCAGCGTGAACAACAGCAGCGCCGTCTCCGATGAGGGCACAGGCACGCCCAGAGCGCCGTAAATTTCCGGCCGGCGCGCGGCCCACGCCAACAGCGCAAGGGCGCACAGACCCATGAACACTATCACCGCCAACCGCTGCCGGACATGATGCAGCCGGAAATGGCCGAGCTCGTGAGCGAGCACGGCTTCGATCTCCGGTGTCTCGATCCGCGCCAGTAAGGTATCGAAGAACACGATGCGCTTGCTGTGTCCGATGCCGGTGAAATACGCGTTGCCGTGGGCGGAGCGAAGCGATCCGTCCATCACGTACACACCGCCGCGCGCGGAAAATCCGCACCGCTCGAGCAGGCCCTCGACCCGCTTCTTCAGCGCCCCATCGGCGAGCGGTGAAAATTTATTGAACAGCGGCGCAATGAACCGCGGCGCGGCCCAGGTTAAACCTAGGGTCCAGACCAGCCACAGACTAAATGCCCACAACCACCACCAAGCTCCGCCGCGCTCCATCAGAGTGAGAGCCGCCAGCAGCAGCGGGCCGCCGAGCAGTGCTGTCAGCAGCAGCTGTTTACCGGCATCCAGTGCGAACAAAGGGACTGACATCCGATTGAAGCCGAAACGCGCTTCAATTTTGAAGGTCCTCCAAAGCGCGAACGGCAGGGCAGCCAGCTGCAACACTAAAAAGACGCTGCCCACCATCAGCGCCCCGCGCCAGGGCTCTTCGAGATTGCTGTGCCGCCAGAGGGCATCGACGGCGGCGATACCGCCCCCTAAAGTCAACAGGAGTTTGAACACCGCCTCAAACACAGTTGCCCAGCGGTTCAAGGCCACCCGGGCTACCGTGTAGTCGGCGGCTTTTTGCTGGTCAGAGAGCTCAACTTGCCCGCGGAACATCTCAGGCACCTCGTTGCGATGCGCCCGCACGGCCTTAATCTGCCGCGACGATAGCCACAGACGCGTCGCCGTTTCCAAGGCGACGGCGATGACAAAAACGATCGTCAGCCAATGCATCTTAAATTGCATCCCTCCTGGCGAACAGCGTAGAGGAATTTCGGTCGCTGCGAAATACCAGGGGCTTTTCTTGCGCGCCCAGATGGTCCGCTGATGCGACAGCCTGCGTCACCAAGTAATGGTGCGGGGACAGGTCGCACACCGGATCTGCATTTGCCGCATCCCCCGTGAGCAGGTACGCCTGGCAGCGGCAGCCGCCGAAATCGTGTGCTTTTTCCGGGCAGCTGCGGCAAGGCTCTTTCATCCACGCATCGCCGCGGAAATGCGTGAAGCCGGGCGAGTCAAACCAAATCTCCTCGATGCTTTGGACTCGCACATTCGGAAACGCGAGCCCGGGCAGCATCCGCGCTGCCTTACAGGGCAGCGCCGTCCCGTCGGGTGCGATGGTCATGAAAATCGAGCCCAAGCCATTCATGCAGGGTTTGGGGCGGCGTTCGAAGTAGTCGGGCACGACGAAAAATATCTTCATGCTCGAGCCGACGCGCTCACGGAAGCGCTGCATGGTCTGTTCGGCGCGTTGCACTTGAACGCGGCTCGGCAGCAGCCGTTCGCGGTTGTGAAACGCCCAGCCGTAGAACTGGGTATTGGCCAATTCCACATATTCAGCGCCGAGGCGCAGCGCCATTTCAAGAATTTCCTCGACGTGATCAATGTTGAGCCGATGCAATACAACGTTGAGCACCATCGGAAATTCATACTGCTTGATCAAGGCGGCGACTTTATATTTCAGATCAAAGGTGCGCGTGCTGCTCAGGAAATCATTCATCTGCCGCGAGCTGTCCTGAAACGAGAGCTGGATGTGATCCAGCCCGGCCGCCTTCAGGGCGCGGATGCGGGCATCGGTGAGACCGACGCCGGATGTGATCAAATTAGTATAGAACCCAAGGTCGTGCGCCTCCGCCACAATGTCTTCCAAGTCATCACGCGTCAGCGGTTCGCCGCCGGACAAACCCAATTGCACTGCGCCCAGCGCCCGCGCCTGGCGCAGCACCCGGATCCAATCCTGCGTGCCGAGCTCGGGTCCGGTGCCCGCGTAATCGGTCGGGTTGTAGCAGAAAGCACAATGCAGCGGGCATCGGTAAGTCAGCTCCAATAGCAGCCACAGCGGGGGTCCTGGCTTGAGTGAACTTGCAGCTGCGATGGGACTTGCAGTTACGGGCGGATTGTCAGCCATCGCTTCTCCACGGCCATTTGCACGAACCTCACGACGTCCTCGTACAATCCGGTCGCTGTGAACGCGCGCTCCAAGTCCGAGGTGATGTCGGCAATCACGGTCTCGCCGTTGCAACGCTTCATGATCTCCCCCGCGCTGCCGTTGAGCTTGATCATGCCCTCGGGATAGAGCAGCACATGCGCATTTTGCGCAGCCTCCCATTGCAGGCGAAAGCCGCGTTCGATGATCGGCCTCGAAGCCGCGTCGATGACGGGCTGAATCACAGTGGAACCTTGTAGCGCACGGCCATGGCATCGTTCATTTGCCACAACACGTCCAATTTGAATTTCAGAATGTCCAGCGCGCGTTCCTGCAGTGCGCGTGTGTTGAATTTCTCCAAGGTGAATGCCAGGCCGAACTCGACGTCGCGTCGCGCCAAGCTGACGCGGCTCTGAAAATACTGCAGCCCGGCTGCGTCGATCCATGGATAGTGCTGCGGCCAGTTCGCCAGACGCTGCTTGTGAATCTCCGGGGCGAACAGTTCGGTGAGCGATGAGCAAATGGCCTCCGGCCATGGCGCGCGCCGCGCGAAATTGACGTATGCGTCAACGGCGAAGCGTACTCCGGGGAGTACTTCCTGCAGGCTCTCGGTCACTTCGCGGGATAACCCCACCGCCACCCCTAAGCGCAGCCAGGATTCGATGCCGCCGGGGTCATCGCCATAGCCATCGTGATCGAGAATCCGCTGCACCCATGATCGGCGTACCGCACGGTCGGTGCAATTGGCAAGGATGGCGGCGTCCTTGATGGGAATGTTGATTTGATAATAAAAGCGATTCGCAACCCAACCTCTGACTTGATCGCGGCTGGCGCCGCCGGAATTGAGTAAAACGTTGAAGGGGTGATGGATGTGGTAGGCCTGGCCTTTGGCGCGAAGCTGCGCTTCGAATGCCTCGCGATCCCAGGCGGCACCGCTCACAATTCGATCTCCATGCCGTCCCACGCAATCTCAATGCCGCGCCGGCCGACTTCGATCGCTTCCGCGGAAGACTCGTTCAAGATGGGATTGGTATTGTTGATGTGGATTAGAATCTTTCGAGTTGCCGGCGGCAGGCGTTCCAGCCACTCCAGCATGCCGCCGCTCCCGGTTTGCGGCAGATGGCCAATGTCCCTGGCGCATTTGCGGGACACGCCCAGACGAATCATTTCATCATCGGTCCAAAACGTACCGTCAACCATCACGCATGCCGCTGACTGCATGGCGTCCCAGACTTGATCGTCGATCGCGCCGAGGCCCGGTGCATACAGTGCGGTGCGGCTGCTCTGCTCATCCTCGATCAGCAGTGCGATATTGTCGCCGGTGACGGGCGAGTCTCGGCTGGGCGAATAGGGCGCGGGTTTGCCGGCAACCGGCAACGCGCGAAAGCGCACGCCCGGCACCGCATCGACCGCGAACGCGGCTGGACACAAGTCGATGCGATGATGCTCGACTCCGCAATAATGTGATAGCACGCCCAAGATTGGATTGCCGCGGGTCAGATCGGCATAGGTGCGGTCGGTGCACCAAATGGGCCAGGGGCGCACCGCTTCGCGCAGCATATAGAGCCCCGCGGTGTGATCGACTTGTCCATCGACCAGAATGATCGCGACGAGGGCGCTGTCGCGCACCTTAAGTCCCGGCTGCAGACCCGGATTCGCGCGCAACTGCGACAAGATATCCGGCGAGGCGTTCACGAGCACCCACGAATCGCCGCCGGTTACTTCGCCGCCGGTTACGGCGATGGAGGATTGGGTGCGCGCTTGGGCACGCAAGGTGCCGGTGCGAAACCCCCGGCAATTGGGACAATTGCAATTCCATTGCGGAAAGCCGCCGCCCGCGGCCGACCCAAGAACCCGGATCTGCACCTACGGCGCCCGCGCGCGGAAGCTTAACGAGCGCCCGCGCCTTTCAGCGATTGGACACGTACATCGTGATTTCCATGCCGAACCGAATCTCGACCGCTTGTGGGGTTTCCCATTTCATGATCATCTCCTCGAGTTGTGAATGATTGATGTTCCTACCGAAGCAGGGGCGGCTGAATCCTCAGGTTCATGAAACTGCACTCATGAATTTCATGAGGCGGCGCCGGCGTCGCGAGCCGGCGTCGCGAGCTGACGTCGCGATTTGCGGGGGCCCTGATACCATGCAAGCCAATGCGACTGCGGACACGCTTGAATCTCGTGGTGACCGGCCTCAGCGCCGTGTTTCTCCTGGTGTTGATTGCGGCCGAAATTCAGAGCATGCGCGGTTCCGTCCGCGAGGAAATAGAGGCGGCCAATCGGGTCGCAGCGCAGTTCTTAGGCAGGCTTACGGCGATTTATTCCAATGTAGGCGGCCCGGACGCGGTCCTGCAATTCCTGCAGCAGTTGGGCCGCGTTCGCGCCAACGAGGTTTATCTGCAGTCGCCCACGGGCGAGGTGCTGTATCGCTCGCCGGTGGCGACTTACAAGGCGGGTCGCGAGGCGCCGGCGTGGTTTGCGCACTTGCTGGCGCCGCAGGCAGCGCGGCAGATTTTCGTGCTGCGCGGCGGTCTATCGCTCATCGTGGAGGCGCAACCCTCGCGTGCGCTGCTCGATGCCTGGGACGAGATTACACGGCTCTGTGCCATTGCCGTGATCATGCTGCTGGCAGTCAACGTACTGGCTCTTTGGTCGGTGGCGCGCGCGCTCAAGCCTTTCCCGATCATCGCGGACGGTCTTGAGCGCATTCAGCAAGGGGATTTGGCATTTCGCCTACCGCCCCTGAAAGGACCTGAAGCCCATGCCATCGTTACGGCATTCAACCGCATGGCGCAGGCCGTGCAAGACAAGGTGATGGCGGAGCGCAAGGCGCACGAGGCCGAGGCGCGGCTCGAAGAACGGCGTGAGTTGGCGTCTCTTGCCGACCAACGCGTCGAAGAGGAGAGGCGCCTCATCGCACACGAACTCCACGATGAATTTGGCCAATCGGTCACCGCAATCCGCAGTCTCGCGCTCGCCATTGCGAGTCGCACGGTTGAGCGTGATCCGGAGACGGAAAACGTGGCGCGCCTGATATCCGAGGAGGCGGCTCGATTGTACGACGCCATGCATGGCCTGATTCCCAGGCTGACGCCGCTGTCGTTGGACACGCTGGGGCTTGCCGGCACGCTGGAAAGTTTGGTGCGCGACTGGCAGCGGCGCCACCCCGGGATTGCCCTGATCCTGCGCCAACAACTTAAGCAAGATTTGGGACCGAGCATCACTCTGACTGTTTACCGGGTGGTCCAGGAGGGATTGATCAATGCGCTGCGCCATGCGCAGCCTTCGCAGGTGGAAATTGTCGTGGAATGCGATGCTCGTCGAATCATCGTCAGTGTCACCGACGATGGCTGCGGGCTATCTGACGAATGGGCCCGGCCTGGGCATTTTGGGCTGCGCGGACTGAAGGACCGCGTGCAGCAGTTGGATGGTGTCTTCAGCATCGGCAGCGCCGGTGGCCAGGGAGTTCGTCTCACGGCAGACATTCCCTTGGGATTGCCCGCATGATCCGTGTGCTGCTGGTCGACGATCACGCCGTCGTGCGCATGGGATTTCGGCTGCTGCTGCAATCCGTCGCGGACCTTAACGTCCTGGCTGAGGCTGAATCGGGCGAAGCGGCGTGCCAGATGTATCTCGATCTTAACCCCGACGTGGTGGTGATGGACTTGGCCATGCCCGGCATGGGTGGCCTCGAGGCGCTGCGGCGGATTCGCGCACGAGATCCGCATGCGCAGGTGCTCACTCTGTCGGCACAGGACGATCCCATGCATGCGCGACGCGCACTGCAAGAGGGCGCGCTGGGATTCTTGTCGAAACGCAGCGCGCCGGAGGCACTGATCGAGGCGGTAACCGCGGTCGCGGCCGGCCGACGCTACCTGGACCCAGTGCTTGCACAAAAGCTCGCCCTCGCCGAATTCGATGGCGGCGCGAAATCGCCGGTTGAGCGACTGTCGGAGCGCGAATTCGAGGTGTTCATCCGCTTGGCCGGCGGCGCTACCGTGCAGCGCATCGCCCAGGATTTGAATCTCTCCGCTTCGACCATCGGAACGCATCTTTACAATATCAAGCAGAAACTCTGCGCTGCTAACCAGTCGGAACTCACTCTGATCGCGATTCGTCACGGCCTGATAGAGGCCTGAATTCCGCGGGTACGAAATCGAATGCCGCACTGCGCCTCAGTAACGGCGCAATCGCAACTGCTCCACTGTAACGGGCATGACACAGTTCCCGCCGCAGCGCGCCGCCAAGGAATTCTGCAGCAATCGTAGATGCCTGATTTATAACGCCTTATGCACCGAGCCGATTTTCTTTTGATAATTGGGCAGGATGGCATAAGCATTGCTATTTCATATCGCGGCCCTAAAGAGCACTTTCCGCATGGCACGCAGGATAAGACTACACATACGCCGACCCACGTAGCAGGAGAAATTGAGATGAAATTGCTCACAGCAAAACGTCGCGTCAAAATACTTTACGCCATCGCAGCGCTCGCTATGACGAGTGGCGCCGCCATGGCCGCATCGGATACCGAGCAATTCCAGCGCTTCAAAGACCCGAATCAGTGGGGTGCCCCGGCGGGCAATCTGAATCAGACCCGCTACAGCACGCTGGCGAGCATCAACGCCAGCAACGTCAAAGACCTGCAGATGGTGTGGTCGCAGTCGAGCGGTACGCTGCGCGGCCACGAAGGACAGCCGCTGGTGATCGAGAATGTCGGCGGCAAGCCCATGATGTTCATAGAGAGCGGTTGGCCGAACATCGTCCAAGCGCTCGATCTTTCCGACCCGGATCATCCGCAGCAGGTGTGGCATTACACCAAGACCAGCGGTCGAGACGAGTCCGCCGTGCCCCGCGCCTGTTGCGATACGGTGAATCGCGGTATGTCGTATGCCGATGGCAAGCTGGTGTTTGGCACTCTCGATGGCTATGTCATCGCTCTCGATGCCGTCACCGGCAAGGAAATCTGGGTGATCAAGCACGCCTTTCCGGACAAAGGCGAGACCATTACACCGGCTCCGATCATCGCGAATGACAAGGTCATCATCGGCTTCGGCGGCGATGAATTTGCGGCTCGTGGCCGCGTCACCGCCTATGCCCTCGCCGACGGCAAGAAGGTGTGGGAGTGCCATTCCACCGGCAGCGATGCCGATGTTTGCATGACCAAGAATACCAACAAGAAGCATCCGGAATACGGGCAGTTCGGCAAGGATCTCGGTCTGCATACCTTCCCCGGCGATGAGTGGAAGCGCGGCGGCGGCGCGGCGTGGGGCTGGTATGCCTACGACCCGGCGCTGCACCTGGTGTACTACGGAACGGGCAATCCCGGTCTGTGGTCACCCCAGTATCGCTGTGCCGAACCGCTGACGCAGGAGAATTGCAACAGCGGCAAGTTCGATAACAAATGGTCGATGAGCATCTTTGCGCGCAACGTCGACACCGGCGAAGCAGAGTGGATTTATCAGATGACCCCGTTCGACCAGTGGGACTATGACGGCGTCAATGAAGTCGTGCTGGTCGACATGAATGTCGACGGTCAGATGCGCAAGACCCTGGTGCATTTCGACCGCAACGGCTTTGCGTATGTTCTGGACCGTGTCGATGGCACGCTGTTGCGGGCGAACAAGTATGTGACCACGAACTGGGCGGAAAAAGTCGATATGAAGACGGGGCGGCCCGTCAAAGTGCCTGAGCATTCGCCGCTCAAGGCCGGCGTCAACACTCAGGCGTGCCCGTCGGCGATGGGTGGCAAAGATCAGCAGCCGGTGGCGGTTGACCCCACCGATCCGACCAATTTCTATGTGCCGACGAATAACTGGTGCATGGAAGATGAACCTCAGGAGCGATCGCACACCCAGCAGGGAACCGTTTACGTGTTTGCCAACGTGTACATGTATCCTGAAAAACCGGGCGTCACCGGCAAGTTCAAGAAGTTCAACGTGGTGACCGGCAAGACCGAGTGGGAAATTCCCGACCAATACCCGAACTGGGGCGGCGCGCTGGTGACCGCCGGCGGCTTGGCGTTCTACGGCAGCCTCGGCGGCGACTTTCGCGCGGTTGACCGTACCAGCGGCAAGGTGGTCTGGTCCCGCAAACTGGGTTCCGGAATCATCGGCAATCCCATCACGTACTCCGTGAAGGGCAAGCAGTACGTCTCAGTGTTGTCCGGTATCGGCGGTTGTATCGGCCTGCCGGTGACGGCGGGACTCGATTTGAACGACAAGTTCGGCGCGATTGGCGCGACCGCGATGGCCAAGGCCGCTAACTTGAGCTTGATCCCGCAAGGGGGCACGTTGTACACATTCAAAGTAGGAAACTAACGCACGGTTGGGCTTCAAAAATAAACCCGGTGGTCGGCGCCACCGGGTTTTTTGCATGCGCGGCGACAATTCACTGCCCCATGTGAAACCTTCCCCACGGCTACTGTCCAATCTATGAGCTTAAGATAGCTTTTGAGCACGCTTTTCGGAGATGGCAATGTTTAAGACCGCAATCTTTTCTCGGCCTGCTTGCCTGCTCGTTTGCTGCTTGGCGGCGAGCGCTGCGGCGCTGGGTGCGCCGCTCAAGTCACTGACCGTTTGCGCGGACCCCGGCAATATGCCGTTGTCAAATCAGAAGGGCGAGGGATTCGAGAACAAGATTGCGCAGCTGATAGGCGCCTCGTTAGGCACGGGCGTCCAATATTACTGGCGGCCTTCGATCGAGCGCGGGCTCATGCGCACGACGTTGAGCGAGGGCAACTGCGATCTCTGGATGGACATGGCCTCGGACACCGAAGGCGCCGAAGTACTTTCCCCGCTGTACCGTTCGACTTTTGTCCTGGCGTATCGCAGCGACAAGGGCATCAATATAAAAAATCTGGATGCCCCGGTTCTGAAGAACCTTCGCGTCGGGGTATTTCAAGTCTCTGCCATTCGCACGGCGTTGGCCGAGCACCACGTCATCGACAACACAGTGATTCATTATCTCAGCCACAACGGCGATCTGGTCGCGGACAACCAGCCCTCGCACCAGGTGCAGCAAGTCATTGACGGCAGCCTGGATGTCGCTGCGGCGTGGGGACCCATGGCCGGGTACTACAAAACTGTCGTGCATGCGCCGTTGACGATCCAGCCGGTGAACATGCTGGAAGATGAAGTTCCGATGGAATTCGACATGACCCTCGCCGTGCCGCGAGGCCGGCCGGACATCAAGGCGGCGGTAGAGCAGGCAATCGCGCAGAATGCGACCGAAATTGGGCGGATTCTGTCCGACTTCGGCGTGCCGCTGGTCAAGTGTCAAGAGTGCACCGTCTCCGGCGACTTGCCTTCGCATGGACCTTATAAGCCGCGGAAACTTGAAACCCAAACGGCGGCGGTGACGGCAAAGTTGCGGGCGGCGCGGATGGCCCAACTGAAAAAATGGTTGGCCGAGGGTGCCAATCCGGACGATGAATTGAACAATGCCATCGTGGCCAATGACATCGATCGCGTGGGCTATCTGTTGGCTCACCGCGCGGATGTCAACTCCCATGACGGGAATGGCTTCACCCCGCTGATCAGCGCCATACGTTTCGGCTTCGTCCCGGTCGCGATCTTTCTGGTTGATCACAAGGGTGATGCCAATCTGCCCGACCGCAATGATTGGACTCCTTTGATGTGGGCTGCCTGGGGCGACAATCCTGATTTGATCACGATGTTGCTCAAGCACGGCGCGAAAATCGATGCGACCGACCGAGACGGTCTGACACCGCTGGCCATTGCGGCCCAAAACGCCAAGATCAAGGCGGCACGCGCAATTCTCGAGGCAGGCGCTGACGTCAACGCGCCGGTTGCCAAAGGCGGCTACACGCCGCTGATGCTTGTGTCCATTTCTGGTTCCAAAGAATTGGCGGCATTACTGATCGAACATGGCGCAAAGGTAAACGCCGCGAATCAAGGCGGTGTAACCGCGCTGATGGTCGCAGCGGCGGGCAATCGTTCGAGCATTGCGGTGTTGTTGCTCAAGTCGGGCGCCGACCTCAATGCGCGCAGCGAAGACGGTCGCACGGCGCTCAGCATTGCGCAGGCGAACAACAGCGAGGCCGTGCTCAAGATGCTGCAGGAAGCTGTCGCGGATGGCTCTAAAACGATCTGACGGCGCGTGCACCTAAAGGACATTAAGATAGGAGGAGACAGTGAGCAGAGGTTTTCTAGTTGCCGGGATCGTCGCGGTTTTCGCCGGCGCCGCCGCATTGTGCACCCTGGAAGCGGTGTGGGCCGATGCGCCTGCGGCGGCTGTGGACTACACCAAAATCTTGCCGATGGATCTGGTCAATAAAGCGCCGAAAGGCTCATTGGTCAACCCCTACAAGGATACTCAAGTCGACATCGTTGCCGAGGGTGGGAAGCTATTGCTTCAGTACTCCTGCAGCGGCTGTCATGGCGGTGGCGCCGGCGGCGGTATCTGCCCCCCATTGACCAATGACATCTGGGTGTACGGCGGCGACGATGACACGCTGTTTCGGCTGGTGACGCTCGGCAGCGATGAACTGCAGAAGCAGGGGTACTCCCGCAAGGGTCGTGAGAATGTCGTCGGCCCGATGCCGCCCTTTGGCCAAATCTTCAAGAATTCCGATGATCTCTGGAAAATCTTTGCCTTCGTCCGGTCAAAATATTCCGGCGATCCTGCATATAAATTTGGGACACCTGCCGGTCAATAAACAATTGCTGCAGTGCAGATTGCAGCCCAGCCGCAAAAGGGCCAGCCTCCCAAATGCGTGAGCTTTATAGGCGCGGCACAAGCGTTATAGGCTCGGCACAACGTGGCTATTTAAAAGCCGCGGGTAGCTTTCGCAAGGATGGATGGGGGGAGTTCATGACGAATCTCAATCTCGCTACGAGCCACGCGTCGCGCGTGATTCATGTTGTCCAGAACGGTCTGCAACCCGCAGGAATCGAGCCGCACGTGACTCGCTCCTGGCAGCGCTGTTTGCAGGAATACCACCTCGAACCCGCGGCGCCGCGGCAAAGCTCGGTACTCACTGCGCACGCGCTCAAGGAATTACAGCAGCGAATGGGTGAGCTGCTGCCGGTGGCTCGCGCTGAAATGGAGAGCCTGTACGAACAAATCGCCGGATCGGGTTTCGCCGTCATTTTGTCCGACACCCAAGGCGTCGTGCTGTCCACCATCAGTGACCCGACATTGCAGCGCGAATTTCGGCATGCCGGCTTGTCGCTCGGCTCACTCTGGGATGAACGGCACGAAGGGACCAATGGCATCGGCACCTGTCTCGCCGAAGGATATTCCGTGACCGTGCATCGGGAGGAACATTTCCGCGGCTGTAACCTGGCATTGTCGTGCTCAGGAGCGCCCATTCTGGACGCGCACGGCTCCATCATAGCGGTGCTCGATGCCTCCACCGCAAATTCGAACGATAGCCGCCTGATTCAGCGCCATACGATGGCGCTTGTCTTGATGTCCACGCACCTCATCTCGCGCTGGAATTTTCTGAATGAGTTCAGCCAATCCTGGATATTGCGTTTTCACAGCCGTCCTGAATTCGTCGGGCTTCTGCATGAGGCGCTGGTGGCAATGGATGGCTGCGGCCAGATCTTGGCCGTGAATGAGAGCGCGCTTCTGCAGCTTGGCTGCTCGTCGCGCAAGGCACTTGTTGGTGAATCGATTGAAAGGTTCTTCCAATTCGACTTCGGTACGCTCGAGCGGCGCGCCCACTTCGAACCGAGCACGATTTGGCCGGTGCGCGATCTTGCGCATGGACGGCGGTTCTTTGCGATTGCCCGCGGACCGCTGCAGCGCGTTGCCCGCACTTGGAAGCTGGCGGCGCCGAATCAGAGCAGCGATACGGAAGAGGGCAAGCAACCCGGACACCCACAACATCACGTCGGCGAAGATTCGCAAATGCGCAGGAACCTCGCCGTGGGTCGTCAGTTGTTCGCGAAGCAGGTGCCAATACTGCTGCAGGGCGCGACCGGTACAGGTAAGGAAGCGTTTGCAAGGGCCTTGCACTACAGCGGACTGTGGTCCGACAAGCCGCTGGTGACGGTGAATTGCGCCGCCATACCGGAGAGCCTGATCGAAAGTGAATTGTTCGGCTATACGCGCGGCGCATTTACCGGCGCGGTCAAGGAGGGCCGAGTCGGCAAGATCCTTCAATCCAATGGAGGTACCTTGTTCCTCGACGAGATCGGCGATATGCCGCTGATGCTGCAGACGCGCCTGTTGCGCGTCATCGAAGAGCGCGAAATCGTGCCGCTCGGCAGCGATCAACCCATCCCGGTGAATCTGCACGTGATCAGCGCCACGCATCGCGACATTTGCCAGATGATTCAGAACGGCGAGTTTCGCGAGGATCTTTATTACCGCTTGAACGGCATCACCTTACAATTGCCGCTATTGCGCGAGCGCGAAGACAAGTCCGACTTGATCCGCACACTTCTGCAGGAAGAAAATGCCGACCAAGGAACGGCAGAGCTTGCCGAAGATGCCTTTCAAAAGCTGTTGGATTATGCGTGGCCCGGCAATATCCGCCAGCTGCGCAATGCGCTGCGCACAGCCTCCGCGCTGTGCCGCGACGGCGTCATTCGCCTGTCGAATCTTCCCCAGGAGATTATGCACACCGACGCCCGCTCGATTCCACCCCTCGGTGCCGGCAATTCGAGCCCCGGCCCCACGATGGCATTGCCGTCCGCCGCACTGCGCGAAGCCGAGTGCGCCGCGCTGCTGCGGGAACTGGAAAGGATGCACTGGAACATCAGCCGCACCGCGCAGGCGCTAGGCATCAGCCGCAATACGCTCTATCGCAAAATTCACAAACACAATATCGTTCTTGAACAATAGCCGCCGCGCTTGCGAGGAGACGCCGCTTGACCGGCAGCGTCTCCTCGACTCGCCTCGAGAGCCGGCGTCAGGCCTTCAAAACGCCCGACAGTTTTGCGGCATGCGTTGCCAACGCGTCCATTAGCGGGGGACTCAAGCAGTCATACGGTTCGAGGCGCAACTCTTTGAGCCGGCCGCGCACCGCATCCATGTTCTTAGGATTCGCACCCGCCTCGATAATGGAGGAAACAAAGGCAGCGAATCCCGGTGCCGACCATCCCGTCTCGGAAGACAATTCCGTATGGACGAAATCGAGGCCGTAGAAGGCGTGCTTGCTATTTTCGATGCGGCCGAACATGTGCGTGCCGCAAACCTTGCAGGCATGACGTTGAATGGTCTTGGAAGGATCGACGATCGCAAGCTTGTCGCCATTTTGGGTGACTTTAACTTTGTCCTTCGACACCACCGCGATCATCGAAAACAGCACACCCTTGGGCCGCCAGCACTGGGTGCAACCGCATACGTGGTTGTGCGCCGTCTGCGCGCCGACTGATACCTTCACGGGCTTGTCCGTGCATTTGCAGGTCAGGGTTCCGCCGGAAAAATCCTTCGATCCCTGCTTGACGCCGTTGTCGACCGACGGATGAATTGAAACTGCCATGATTCTTCCTCCAATGTTTTTCGTACAGCCGCTGACACGGCATTCAATACTTGATCACCGAACGGATTACTTTGCCTTCGTGCATCAACTCGAAGGCATCGTTGATCTTCTCCAAGGGCAACACCGCGCTGATCATCTCGTCGATCTTGATCTCGCCGGAAAGGTATCGATCCACGTAGCCGGGCAATTGTGAGCGGCCCTTGACGCCGCCAAATGCGGAGCCCCGCCAGACCCGTCCTGTGACCAACTGGAAGGGACGCGTTGATATTTCTTGACCGGCGCCCGCTACGCCGATAATAACCGATTCGCCCCAGCCCTTGTGGCAACACTCCAGCGCCGAGCGCATCACGTGGACATTGCCGATGCATTCGAACGAATAGTCGACCCCGCCGTTGGTCAGATCGACGATAACCTGCTGCACCGGCTGGTCGTAGTCCTTCGGGTTGACGTAATCGGTGGCGCCGAGCGCTTTGGCCATGGTCCATTTGCTGGGGTTCAGATCCACCGCAATGATGCGCGAAGCCTTCGCTATCACCGCGCCTTGCACCACCGACAAGCCAATGCCGCCGAGGCCAAATACGGCCACGGTTGATCCCGCAGTTACCTTTGCCGTATTCAGCACGGCACCAATGCCGGTGGTGATGCCGCAGCCGAGCAAGCAAACCTTCTCCAGCGGCGCCGTGGCATTGATCTTTGCCACGGAGATTTCCGGAAGCACGGTGTGTTCGGAAAACGTGCTGGTTCCCATGTAGTGCAATATCGGCTTGCCCTTGATCGAAAAGCGCGACGTGCCGTCCGGCATCACGCCCTTGCCTTGAGTCACGCGAATTCGTTGGCACAAATTGGTTTTTCCGGACCGACAGAATTCGCAGGTGCCGCATTCCGGCGTGTACAGCGGAATCACATGATCACCGGGTTTAACGCTGGTGACGCCGGCGCCGGCCTCCTCGACGATACCACCGCCCTCGTGACCCAGGATCACCGGGAATAGCCCTTCGGGATCGGCGCCGGATAAAGTGAACGCATCCGTATGGCAGACCCCGGTCGCGACGATGCGTACCAACACCTCACCTGCTTTCGGGCCCGCCAGGTCAACCTCCTCGATGCTCAGCGGTTTATTCGCCTCCCACGCAACAGCCGCTCTGGTCTTCATTGAGTCGCGCTCCTCCAGTGACTCCGCCCTGTCAATTGGATACAAATACAAGCAGCTAGCGTGCCAGCCCGCACCAAATCTGCCGAAACTTGCGCAATCAAATACTTGCGCGCTGTGGGGGCACCCGCTCAAGGTCGCCTCGAGTGCAATGTTTCTGATCCGCCACAGTTTGTGCCTCAAAAATGAAGCAGCGCGAGCGTACAGCGAAGTACGCGGATCCAAGCTGCGCAGACGTGGCTGCGTTCCTGATCTGTATCCAATTCAACACAGAGTGCGACAAAACTGATTCTGTGCCGTGACAGCCGGACAGATTTCTGCGCCTTTGAGTGCGTATTTTTTCGCTTCAAAACCAAAGCGGCATGCTCCGATCGCTTATGCGGAGCTGCAAATGCGAGCCGCGCCCAACGCCGTTGCGCCATTGGTACGTCTCTTGCACATGTTGGAAACAGGCTTAGCCCGACGCTTCGGCGCGGCCGCGACAAGGGAAAGAAGGCCGATCGACTTTGACGTTTAACGTCACGACCGAGAAACGAAACGGAGGGGAGTTTTTCATGAAAAAGCGCACCAAGCTTGCGATTGCGGCCAGCGCCGCGATCCTAATTGTTCCAATGACCCGCGCGGTCGCCGGAATAGACGTCAACGCGGGCGATTGGAAAATAGATTTCTCCGGCAACGTCAATGCCTTTTACGTAGGTTCGCAGTGCGACAATCCGGGCACCAGCACCACGGTGACCGGCGGACTCGCCTGTACCGGCGATCATTCCGCCGCGATACGCAACGGCTTGCTGCCGGCTGCGCTCGTCTTTAGCGCGACCACGCGGCAGGCTGATTTCGATATCGATGTGACCGTCGGGTTCTACCCCGGCATCAACAGCTCGGCAGCCGCGGGTGTGAATGGAGCAGGTCAGCCGTCGGCACTCGCGACTCCCGGCATTGATGCACGCCAAGTGTATTTCACTTTCGGCGATGCCAGCTGGGGAACGGTCAAGATGGGACGCGACATCGGCCTCTTTGGCAAGGACGCCATCCTCGATGACATGACCTTGCTCGGGGTTGGATCCGCCGGCGCCAATTCCGCGCCGGGCAATACCAGTCTCGGACGCATCGGCATTGGCTATATCTATACCGATTGGGAACCGCAGATCACCTACACCACGGCGACCTACAATGGCTTCAGCGGATCGTTAGGCGTATTCCAGCCCCTTAATACGGGGGTGGCTCCCGCTGCAGGAGCCCTTACCTCGACCGACTATTCGAGTCACAACTCACCTCAGATTCAAGCTGGACTCGCCTACACGTGGGGAGACCCAAAAAGCGATGCCTTGAACGGCAAGGTGTGGTTCGACGTCATTACCCAGAAATTGCGAGTCGATTCCGCTTTCGACGCAGCGAACAACGCGGCAGGCATAGCAACCAGCTTCACCGGTACGGCGGTTGATGGCGGCGTCAAAGTAGATGTAGCCGGCTTTGAGGGAGTGTTGTACGGATATACGGGTAAGGGAGTCGGAACGACCGGCCTGTTCATCCTGCCGACATCCGCGTTGGGCGATACCCGAAAGTCCGACGGCGGCTATGTGCAAGGCACCTACAAACTGGGCAAGCTGAAACTCGGTTTGAGCTACGGTCTGTCCGAACTGAAGCTCGCGGATGATGAACGCGCAACGCAGAATGTCAACAATCTGCTCAAGCGCAATTCGTCCGGAGTACTCGGCTTGTACTACAGCTTGACCAAGAACGTCACGCTGGTGGGCGAGGCTATGGATACCAAGGCGCAAGCGTGGAACGGGAACTCGGCGACGGAAAAGGACTACGCGCTCGGCGGCATTCTTTTCTTCTGACACGGTCCTACAGTCGTGGTCGGAATCGGCGACGTAGTGGTTGCGCCGCCGGTTCCGTGTCACTGTCGCTGACGCGTCAATCTTCGCCAGGCCGCCCGCGCCCGCTGAATGTTGACCTGCGGCTGATCCAGGAAGAATTCCAGCGACGTGCCGCTTGCAAAGCAATAGAGCCTGCCGTCGTCCGGATCAATCCAGTTGAGCGAACAGTCGGCGACTATTCTTGCCCCCGCCACAACGCCGAGCGGATCAAGATTATCAAATTCGCCCTTCATGGCCTTCGGCGGCACGGCTGCTTTCCATATCCCCTCGGGGCGTTTTGGAGGATCGACCGGCTGCGCAGAACAAACGAACCCGGCTGCGGCAAAAGCCATCGAAAGCGCTGCCGCAGTCCATAAATTCACACCCATTTCGAGATTCTAGCAAATGATGATAGCGCCGAAAACGACGCAGTGCCGCGTCCGACTGCTCCACTTCTGGGACGGATTTTATGTGTGTGGATGGGCGAGTATGATCGTTGTCGGGAGAAATTCTCGGATCGCGGCGGACGATTTCCCGCAGCACCAAGGAATAGTCAGCAGTGAGCAGTGTTGCGGCTCGAACTAGAAAAATGTCGCGGGTGCGCATGTGGCGCTGTGCCGCAGGTTTTGCAGCCGCAACTGTTTTCGGCTGCACTCACTACCAAGCGCAGCCGCTCAAACCGAAACGCAGCGCTGAGGAATTTGCCGAGCGCCGCCTCAGTCCGCTGCGGGAATGGAATCGCGCCGAACTGCTGGCTCTGGCGTTGAAGCAAAACCCGGAGCTCGCGGTGGCTCGAGCCGAGATCAATGCAGCCCTGTCGCGCGAGATCAGCGCCGCGCAGGGACCCAATCCCGACATCACGCTGCAGTCGGAATACGCGCACCATGATGCGCATCCGTGGCTTTACGGGGTGAGCTTCGATTGGCTTTTGCGTTCGGGCGAACGACGCCGATTGGACATGGAGATTGCGCGGCTCGACACCAGCGGTGCGCGCTTGCAGCTGATGGATCATGCCTGGGCCGTGCGCCGCGCCTTGGCTGCCGCGCTGTGCGACTGGGAGAGTGCACGCCGCCGTTCCGGTTTGCTGGACCGGCTTGCTGCGGCTCAAGATCGCCTGATAGCGCTCGAGGAGCAACGCGTAAGACTTGGAGAGGACGCGCCCAGCGAATTGCTGACCAGCCGGCAAGCGCGGATCCAAATCGAGCTGGAACAGGCGGAATTGCATACTCTCGCCGCTGCTGCGCAAGCCGGTGCCGCGAGGGCGTTGGGAATGCCGCCGCAAGCGCTCGACGGGATGAGTTTCACCTGGCCGGATTGGGGCGAGCCACCACCGGTGGACGAGGACAAGCGGCGCGAAGCCCGCGAGCAGGCGCTTCTGTCCCGCGCCGATCTTGGGGTTGCGATCGGCGACTACGCCGCCGCGGAAGCCAAACTTCAACTGGCGGTAGCCAGCCAGTACCCGCAATTCACGCTCTCGCCCGGTTACTACTGGGATCACGGCATTGCGAAATATCCATTCGACGTCGGCTTTACAATTCCGCTCAACCACAACCGCGGTGAGATCGCCGAAGCGCGAG
>Ga0224547_1000075_pt1 | contig 20871 bp, 17 predicted proteins | sample 714P21014metaG_FD_179908 | JGI IMG/M metagenome (GOLD analysis project Ga0224547, IMG submission 179908) | Peat soil microbial communities from Stordalen Mire, Sweden - 717 P2 10-14 | ecosystem: Environmental > Terrestrial > Soil > Wetlands > Peat | place: Sweden: Norrbotten County, Stordalen...
CGCAGTCGCTTTGTCCTTGGCGTCCGCCGCCGGCGCATCCGCATCCGCCTTGGGCTGCGTCTTGTGGCATGCGCTCGACAACAGCAGCGCCGCGCAACACACGGCGGTCCCCACAACCTGGGCAAAACGGCGGTGCGTCGATCCAACTATCGCATTCATCGACTGATATTCCCTGTCACTGAAGGCCGGCAACGCGTTGTGTTGTTGGCTCCCAACCCCCGCCGAGAGCCTTGCAAAGGCTGACCAGCGCTTGCAGTCTTGCGAGCTTGTATTTAACGAACTCATCGCGCGCGGCATACAAAGTCCGCTGTGCTTCCAGCAATGTCAAAAAATCGCCGGAACCGGCTTGATAGCGCAGTTTCGCGCCCTCGAATGCGCGCTCGCTCTGCTTGAGATTCTCGACTTGAAATTCGCGGGCTACATCCAAGTGATGAATTGCGCCGAGTGCATTTTCGACATCGATGAGCGCTGCGATGATTGCGGCCCGATACGCGATGAGCAGCTCCAGCTCCTTGGCCTGCACTTCATCGCGCCGTGCTCGTAAGCGACCGTGATCGAAGATCGGCTGCACCAAGCCGGCGCCAAGGGCAAAAGACGGACCCACTCCTGGAATTGTCAGTACGGTGGCCGGCAGCGCAGGATTTTGCACCCCTGCGCCCGCAGTGAGGTTCAAGCTCGGAAACATCGCCGCGCGAGCTGCGATCAGGTCGGCGTGTCCAGCCTGCAGGTTTGATTCGGCAAGCAGTACGTCCGGCCGGCGGTTCAATAGTTCGGACGGCAAGCCCGCAGTCACCAAGGGTTCGCTCAACGAATCCAGAGGTTTGTTCTGAACTGTGAAATTTTCCGGCAGTCGTCCCAGCAATAGCGCCAACGATGCGCGCGTCTCGATCTCCGTTTGCTGCAAATCAGTAACTGCAATCTGCGCGGTGTCGTATGCAGCCTTCTGGGTCGCCAGATCGACGGGGCTGGCGAATCCCGCGTCGTATCGAGCCTGTACCAGCTCAAGTAACTGCTGCGCGGCATCACGGTTGGATTGTGCGATGTTTAGGCGCTCACGAAGCGCAAGCACTTGGAAATAGCCGTTCGCAACACCCGCCAGCGTGGTCAGCCTAAGAGCGTCTCGTTCCGCGCGCGACGCGCCCGCCAACAATCCAGCCGAGTTCGCAGCTGCTCGGTTCTTTCCCCAGAAATCCACCTCGTAGCTTGCCGTCAACATCGCAGACCAATCGAGCTCGTGGCCGCCGCCTTGCGATGAGTGACCGGCAAGGTAACTTGCATTTCCGGCGCCATCGACGCTCGGCAGAATTGCAGAACCCGCCTGTCGAGCGCGTGCGTCTGCCTGCGTAACGCGGGCTCGCGCGCCCGCGAGGTCCCAGTTATTCTTGATGGCGAGGTCGATGAATGTATTGAGTTCGTCGCTTGAAAAATCGCGGTACCACTCTTTTGCGGGCCACTGCCTAAGCGCGTCGGTGCTATTTTCGAACACTGCCGGCAATTCGCTCGGCAGCGTTGCGGCCGATGGCACTGCGCATGCCGATGTCAGCGCACACAAAACCATGCACGGTATGCCCAGTACTGTCCGCACCGTCACAGTCCCCCAAAACGATGAACTCGCCGTCAAAAATCACGATAGCACGTCATTTTGAACCCGATCTTTACGGATAGTTAAACAAACCAACCGGTTGCGCGCTGATATGTGGGCAGTTCGCGCGACTGCTCGATGTCGAAATCGTTAAACGGCAACGCCCAGAGGTTTCGGCGCAGCGTTCTTCACGGGGCGGCTCATCCAGATTGCCACCAGCGCAACCCCTGCCGCCAGCGACAGCCAAGCACCGGGCATCGCGCGATTGCCGGTTTCGTGGATCAGGTAAGTCACAATGGCCGGCGTAGAGCCTCCGACAGTGGTGGCCAGGCTGTAGGCCACCGAAAATCCTGCGGTGCGGACCTCGGCAGGCACGATTTCCGTCAGATGCACGACCATCGCGCCGTTGTAGCTCGCATAAATAAAAGACAGCCACAGCTCCACGATGAGCAATTTGGCGAATGTCGGGTCCGAAACCAACCAAGTCATGGCGGGGTAGGCGGTTAAAATCGCAATTGCGGCAAACGCGATGAGCAACGGTCTCCTGCCGACGCGATCGGACAGCGACCCCATGACCGGCAACCAAAACAAATTCGACAGGCCGACCATGAGCGTAACGAGCAGCGAATCGCTCTGTGTCAACTTGAGAATGTCCTTTCCGAATGTCGGCGTATACGCGGTAATCGTGTAGAAGGACACGCTGGTCATCACCACCATCGCAACACCGGTAACCACAATGCGCCAGTTAGACAGCACGCCGGCATAAACTTGCGCCGGGGTCGGGTGATGAGAGCGTGCGGCGAATTCATCGGTCTCTTGAAGGGTGCGGCGAATCAAGTAGATGAATGGAATGATAAGACAGCCGACGATCAGCGGAATCCGCCAGCCCCACGCTTGCAGTTTCTCCGGCGGCATGAGATTTGAGAGCGCAACCCCTAGCACGCCGGCGAATACCACGGCCACTTGCTGGCTGCCCGACTGCCACGATACATAGAATCCCTTGTGTCCCGGCGTGGCTATTTCGGATAAGTACACCGAGACGCCACCCAACTCGACCCCGGCGCTAAAGCCCTGGCAGAGCCGGCCGAGCACCACGATGATGGGCGCGAACAAGCCGATCGTCTGGTAACCCGGGACTAAAGCGATGGTCAGCGTTCCGACTGACATCAGCGCCAACGTCACCAACAGTCCCTTGCGCCGGCCAATGTGATCAATGTAGGCGCCCAGAAAGATGGCGCCCAACGGACGTATCATGAATCCGACCGCGAAGGTCGTCATCGAGAACATCAAAGAGGCGAATTCGCTGCTGGCTGGAAAATAGGCACGCCCGATCGCGGCGCTGAAGTAGCCGAAGATCATGAAATCGTACATTTCGAGGAAATTTCCGCTGCCTACGCGGAACACCGTTTTTATCTTCGCCCTTCGTTGTTCAGCCGTAAGCATCTTGGCGCCGTAACTATCCCGTAAGAATTCTTTGCAAGGCCTTGCGGAGCAAAAAGAGCGTCGTCAGGCAAGGCGATTCCACCCGCGCTGTGGCAGGCCGCAGCACCAAATCGTCCTTCTAGAACATGGTAACCCGACACTGATGTGAGTCGCTCAGTGTATATTTCAACGCGAAGAATTTGACCACGTTGCCGCGGCGCGGGTTAGCAGCTCAGTTGCTTATTTGTTGGTCGCAGCGGGCTCGGGATCCACGATGTCGCCTTTGCGCGGAAACTCTTCACGGGGCATGCCTAGGGTTCCCGGTAGTTGCGGTTCTCGCAAGTCCTCTCCGGACGCGCCACTGGGATCATCCGGGTCGATCGGTGGGTGCGTATGCATGCGAAACTCCTTGATGCCGGATCGCTAGAATGTTTCAAGTCCGGCACCGAAACAAGATCTGATCCAAAGCGATGGCTGTGGGATGCGACTGACAGTGTGAAGCGCTAGGATGGGCATGGACATCCGAACATTTCATTTGCTAGCTCTATCCGCACTGCAACAGGAGCTGAACCAGCATGCCTGCCTATCCACTCAATGTTAACGGCAAAGATGTCATCGCGGACGTTGACGACCCCATCATGCCGCTGCTCTACTTCTTGCGAAACGAGTTGGGGTTACATGGCCCGCGCTTTGGATGTGGACTGGGTCAGTGCGGCGCCTGTACCGTGCATTTGAACGGCGCCGCGATTCGTTCGTGCGTGTATCCGATCGGAAACGTCCAGGGTAAGGTCGTGACGCTCGAAGGGTTGGGCACGCTGGAAAACCTGCACCCTCTACAACGCGCGTTTATCGACGAGCAGGCGGTTCAGTGTGGCTACTGCATCAATGGCATGATCATGCAGGCGGCGGCATTCCTTAAGCGCGTACCTAAGCCCACCGAAGATCAGGTTCGGGAAGAATTGAGTCCCAATCTGTGCCGATGTGGGACGCACATCAGAATCGTGCGCGCCGTAATGCGGGCCGCTCAAGCGGGAGTAGCGGCGTGAGCGCCTCAATCGAGCGCCGCGCGCTGCTCAAAGGCTCGGGTGCACTCATCATAACGTTCGCCTTTAATCCTCACTTCGGTCGTGCGGCGTCACCGAATGCCAAGCCCGTCGGGCTGGACGCGGTTGACAGCTATCTCGCCATCGATTCGGGCGGACTGGTTACCGTCTACTCGGGCAAGGTCGATTTGGGAACCGGTGTACGCACGGCATTGATACAAATTGTTGCCGAGGAGTTGGACGTCCCCTTCGCGAGTGTCACCCTTATTCAGGGCGATACGGACTTGACGCCCGACCAGGGTCAGACCTTCGGCAGCCTATCGATCCAAAATGGCGGGGTTCAGTTGCGTCAAGCCGCTGCCACCGCGCGACAAGCGCTTCTGCAGATCGCCTCCAAGCGTATGAAGGTCGCGGCTGAAACCCTTTCGATTGATTCAGGAACTGTGATCGGGGCAGGCCAACAGCGTCTCGCACTTCAGGCGCTCATCGGTAATCAAACTTTGTCGATCAAGGTGGACAAGTCGGCGCCGCTCAAGAATCCGGATAACTACAAGATCGTGGGTCAATCGGTTCCGCGCCTGGATATTCCCGGGAAGGTGACAGGTCAATTCACGTTCATGCAGGATTTCAAAATCCCCGGCATGTATCACGGCCGAGTCATCCGGCCCGCATCGATGGGCGCGAAACTCATCAGCTTTGATGAGAATTCCATCGCGGACATCCCCGGCATTGTCAAAGTGGTGCGGCAGGAGAACTTTCTCGGGGTCGTTGCCAAAACCGAGTGGGCAGCTATCAAGGCCATGCGGCAACTTTCCGTGGTGTGGTCCGACTGGTCTGAACTGCCGGCCGCAATCGAATTATGGCAGCACGTTAGGCAGACTCAAGTGATCAAGGACGACGTCACGAGCAACAAGGGCGACTCGGTCCGTGCGCTCGCCTCGGCGCGGCATCGGCTGCAAGCAACCTATGATTTTGCCATCCACACTCACGGCTCGATTGGCCCATCTTGCGCGGTCGCTCAATTTGACGGCGATCGGCTCACCTGCTGGAACGCCTCACAGGCGACTCACAATCTGCGCAAGCAACTGGCTGCCATGCTGTCATTGAAGGATGAACAGGTCCGCTGCATCTACATCGACGGCGCCGGCTGCTACGGCAGAAACGCGCATGAGGATGCCGCGGCGGACGCGGCGCTGCTTGCCCGCGCAGTGGGCGCTCCCGTGAGAGTTCAGTGGATGCGAGAGGATGAGCATGGATTGGATCCGAAAGGCCCGCCCACGTTGCTCGACATGCGAGCCGGAATCGATTCAAACGGCAAGATCAGCGCCTGGGAATCGGAGCTATTCATTCCCGATGGAATAGCTGGAAATGTCGCGCTGGTGGGCGCCGATCATGCGGGCCTCGATAGTCTCGGTAAACTGAGCCCCGGCGGCGTGATTCAAGGTCTTGCAATTCCATACACGATCGAGAATGTGAAAACGGTTGCGCATCGTTTGGCGTCTACGCCCTTCAAGCCTGCTTGGATTCGATCACCAGGGCGAATGCAGAATTCTTTCGCAAACGAATCCTTCTTCGATGAGATCGCAGCCCATCAAGGAGTGGACCCTCTCGCCGCCCGGCTTGAATACTTGACCGATGCTCGAGCCAGGGAGGTGCTCGAGCGGGTGGCGACTTTAAGCGCCTGGCGAACGCGCCCGAAGCCCGACTGGCATGCGTCCAAAAGCACGGGGTGGGGCCTTGCCTATACCAAGTATGAACTCGTGCGGACTTATGTCGGCGTGGTTTGTGAAGCCGAGGTCAATCGTAAAAGCGGCGAAATCGCGGTGAAGCGATTCTTCGTCGCCCACGATTGCGGACAAATCATCAATACAGACGGGGTGCGAAACCAGATTGAAGGGAATGTGGTTCAGACAGTCAGTCGCGTGATGAAAGAAGAACTGCGATTTAGTCAGTCCAAGGTGACGAGCGTCAATTGGGCCAGCTATCCGATTCTCCAGTTTCCCGAGGTGCCAATAGTCGTGATTGATCTGATCGATCGGCCGCACGAGGTTCCCTGGGGTGCCGGAGAACCCACCGCAGCACTGGTACCGGCGGCCATCAGCAACGCGGTTTTCAATGCCATTGGGGTCAGACTTCGTTCCGTCCCCTTCACGCCACTGAAGGTTCGCGCCGCAATTGAGCATTCAGACAGAGCCTAGTGCGAAGGGACGAAGTCATGCCAATGAGCTATGGGTCATTCGGTGCAGCGCTGATCGCTTTCCTGCTGAGCTGCGCCACAGCTTCGCCCGCCCAGAGCGTCGGGGAGACCTCGTTCGAGAATTCAGGCGCGCCGGCGGCGCAAGCGGAATTCGCCCGCGGTATCGCGCAGCTTCACAACTTTGAGTATGACGATGCGGCGGCGCATTTTCGCAAGGCCGAAGAAATCGATGCAGGGTTTGCCATGGCCTACTGGGGTGAAGCCATGACGAAAAATCACCCCGTTTGGCACCAGCAGGACCGTGAAGCGGGTCGAGAAGTACTCTTAAGATTAGGCGCCACGGCGGATGATCGTGCCGCCAAGGCGAAGACTGATCGAGAGAAGCTGTACCTGCGGGCAGTGGGGATATTGTATGGCGACGGAACAAAAGCGGACCGCGACCAGGAGTACGAAGCGGCCATGGAGGGGATCCATACGAGATATCCCAATGATGTAGATGCGACGAGTTTTTACGCGCTGTCCATCTTAGGCAGCGCTGAGCACGGGCGTGATTTCGCGATTTACATGCGTGCCGCCGCTGTTCTTGAAGAGGTCTTTCCCAGTCACCGTACCCATCCAGGCGTCGTTCACTACTTGATCCATTGTTACGATGATGCGATCCATGCACCGTTAGGCCTGCGCGCAGCGCGCATCTATTCCCAAATTGCGCCCGATGCCGGTCATGCTCAGCACATGACCTCGCACATTTTCTTGGCACTCGGCATGTGGGACGAAGTGATCCAAGCCAACGAAACGGCGATGGCGGTTGTCAACCAGCACCGCGCAGCCTTCGGAAAGGCGCCTGTGAGTTGCGGACACTATGCCGAGTGGCTGCACTACGCCTACTTGCAGCGTGGTCGGATCGAGGACGCACGCGCCATTTTGCTCAAATGCCGGGAGCAAGCCGGTCAAGGAGCCGAGTCCTTCACGCAAATGCGTACTGATTTTCTCATCAATAGCCAACTTTGGGGCGACGCCGCGGCGGCGTGGGATTTTCCGGAATCGGCCGGGTCTATCGATTCACAGCTGACATTCGATTTTGCGACGGCGTTGAGTAAGCTCAAGCAGCACGATGCCCATGCACAGGAAGCGGTTCAGCGCTTCGAGGATACACGCCGGAAGTTCGTGATGTGGAACGCGAAACAAGAGTCGCCAAGTGAAAGTGCAGAGAAGCGCGCGGAAATTCTCAGCGGTGAGCTCAAGGCTCTGTTGGAAGTATCCCGTGGCCGCCCGGCGCAAGCGGTCGACCGACTGAAGACACTTGCCCTTCAGGAGCACGCGCTTCCCGTGGAGTTTGGACCTCCGTTTGTCAACAAACCGGTCGATGAACTTTTGGGCGAAATCTTGATAGAACAACATGATTTGCCTGAGGCCCACCGAGCCTTTACCGCCGCATTGGCAGCAGCTCCCGGGCGTAGGGTTGCTGCGGCGGGCTTGCAGGCTTCGCAAGGATCAGTGGCTGCCTCGCCTGAGGTGCCCGCTGCCGCAACGGCCGCTCATCACTAGAGTGATTTGAGCCACCGTGAGCCCTAAGCCGCCGCCGCCGGTGCTGCGGTTGCGCGATTTATCAACTCGATAGTAAGGACGGAAGACGTCATCGAGGGCATCCGCGGGCGATGTCTGGATAAGGGGTCTTTGTTTCACCTTGGATGCATTGTGGCGTTCGGCCCGCAACTCGCATCTGAAGGCCGGTCATTGCACTCTCGTTCGTATTGATGATTATCATCAACACGTCTCTATTATTTACGGATGTCTTATTTCGTCAATCTTGATTGTATTTGTACATGCGTGGGACAGCGAAGAAGGAGGGTCAGCGTTAAGATACCCAGCAGTTGGTCCGATTCCGAATTGAGGGGGAAACACGGTGATGACACACAAAACACTTGGAGCCGTTCTTGTTCTTCTGGCATTCATGACGCATGCGGGCAAAGCCGCGGATGCAGGCGGACCTCTCGCCGGACGCTGGCTGGTCACCGCGGATATGTACGGGACGCCCATCTACGGTCGTTTAGAGATCGAACAGCAGGGCCAGCAGATCACCGGGCAGTTTTTTGGGGACAAGTTCGAGGGCTCACTCAATGGCAGCGCGATTCACTTTATTGCGAAGGACCGCACGGGCGGGACCTCGAAAGTGGATGGAACGCTTAAAAACGGTGTGTTATCCGGCACGGTGATCGAGACCGATGCGGCCGATGAGTCTCATTCCGACCGGTACTCATTCACAGCGATACCTGTGCGCCAAGACCAGCGTGTCGCACCGGTGCATCATGAGTTTTCGCCGTCGGTGTTCTACCGCGAGTTCTCGGCGTCCAACAAACCGGTTCTGTCGGTTGCTCCCGGCGATTCGATCCACACGACGACCGTGGATGCGGCAGGCACAGATCATGAGGGCCATAAACGAGTCTTAGGTGGTAATCCCCAGACCGGACCGTTCTACATTCGCTCGGCGATGCCGGGAGACACGCTCGTGGTTCATTTAACGCGGCTGCGGCTCAACCGAGATTACGCGATCAGCGATGACGCCGTCGTAGGCCGCGGATTGGATGGTGGCCTTGCGGTAAAAATGAAGGAGGGTGGCAAGACCGTATTGTGGCATCTTGACCTCGCGCAGGGTCTGGCGTCTCTGCAAAAGCCGGGCGTGCACATGACCACCTACACGGTTCCCGTGCGCCCGATGTTGGGTTGTATCGCAACGGCGCCCGCGCCATCTCGTGGAGCGCCGCCCACGGGCGACTCAGGCGGTTACGGCGGCAATATGGACTTCAATGAAATCGTCGAAGGCGCAACAGTTTATCTGCCGGTATCAGTTCCGGGCGCTCTCCTGTATCTCGGCGATGGGCATGCGGCGCAAGGTGACGGCGAATTAAACGGCAACGCACTCGAAACATCATTGGATGTGGAATTTACCGTCGATGTGATTCCCGGGCGTCGCGTGCCGGGGCCGCGGGTGGAATCCTCGACACACATCATGGCCATGGGATTGGCGGGATCGTTGGATGATGCCTTTCGCAGCGCTACTTCAAACATGGCGGCCTGGCTGGCCGAAGACCACAAGCTCAACGCCGCGGAGGTCGCGGAGGTACTTGGGACATCAGCCGAGTACAAAGTGAGCGAAGTCGCGGACCGCAATGCGGGCGTGGTGTTGAAGATCAACAAAGACCGGTTGACAGGACTAGCGGCGGGGGAAACGAATTGAGAAGCGCATTTTCCAGTCGCGGTTAGCTTTGGCGGTTCTCCTTAAGAAATACGAAGCCTTTGGGGCTTACGGTAATAAAAGGAGTACTCATTGTGGCGTTCGGCCCGCAACTCGTATATCAAATATGTGATATTGTCTAGGGGCTGTTTTAAAAACGCTCGCAGTTGGCCATCGGGATGTCGCAAGACATGGGGAAAGGCCGCCGCGGCAGGGTGTCATATTAAAGGTAGTTGACTACCAGACCCGGAGATAAATCATGAGCAGACCAAAGCTGACCGGTCTACGAATTCTCGGCGTCGCCGCTTTGTTTACCCTTGCGATTGCTACGCTGCCCAACTGCAGTGGAGGAAACGGCAACTTTCCTCCTGCGGTCAGTAACGGCACGCTTTGCCAAAATGGCGACAACGTCGAGACTGGATTGCAGGGGCAGACAACGCTGGGCCAACGGATGAGTGGTCAGGCTGTCGCCGGACTGCAGTGCAATTTGGCGCTGATCGGACAGTCCCAAGGTGAGGGTGCCTATCACGCGCAAACTTGGATCGATGAGTGCTCGTATTACAGCACCGCCGACTCGGTGAATCAGGCGCATCCTGGCGTGGCGGTGATCGACGTTACGGATCCAACGAACCCCGTGCCGACAGCGTATTTGAGCGCGCCCGCCATGCTGGAGACCTGGGAATCACTGAAAATCAGCACCGCAAGGCACTTGCTCGCGGCGGTGGAGTCCGAGGGAGGATCGGGTACCCATCCGGGATTTGCAGTTTATGATGTGACCAACTGCAAGCAGCCGGTTTTAAAAGCCGCGGTGGATCTGCCGATTCCGCCGGGCACGGAGATAAAAGGTCATGCAGGAGCGATGGCGCCGGATGGCATGACCTACTACGGCAGCACCTATCCGGTCAGCCTCTTTATCATTGATATCTCAGACCCGACGAATCCTCAGCTCATGCTCAATTGGGTGCCACCGAATGGCATCGGCACGCCGCACGATCTATCGGTCAGCGAGGACGGCAACCGCGTCTATCTCATGCAGCCAGGCTCGGGCCCCGCCGGCAAGAACGGCCTTGTCATTCTCGACGTGAGCGATTTCAACAACCGCATCGCGAACCCTCAGGTCCGAGTGGTTTCGACCCTGTTCTGGCCCGACGGCGGCATCGCCATGACGAGCGAGCAGATCGCCATTCAGGGAAAACCCTATTTGTTGGTCTCGGACGAACTTCAAGCAGGCACGCGTGCTGCCGCATGCACCAATGGCACGCCCGTATTTGGCTATGCGCGGCTTATCGATATCTCAACAGAAACCGCACCGACCCAGGTGTCATTACTCAAGCTGCAAGTGGACAATCCGGCCAATTGCGCGCAACTCGCCAACGACCCGGCGTTCGTTTCGTCTGAAGAGGGAACGAGTTTCGGCTACTCCACTCACTACTGCACGGCGGATAATCGACAGGACTCGCGTCTGGTCGCCTGCAGCCGGCACGAAGCCGGCATCCGGATTTTTGATATCAGCAAGCCCACGGCTCCCGTTGAAGTGGCCTACTACAAGCCACCGATTCGCACGGGCCAAAACCTCCCGGGTTCCGGAATCAATGGCGTGACCAACCGCACGTATGATTGGAATAAATCACACTCCAGATTCCTCAATAGAAATGGGCGTATAGAGCTTTGGACCACTTCGGCGGACAACGGCTTTCAGGTGCTGGCATTCGAACCCTATTTGACCTCCACCAAACCGCAGTTATTTGTGAATGTTCCCACGTCATTGCAAACGATCACCGTTCCGTGATCAGATAATGTGAGATTCGTGGAGCGACTTAAGATGTCGCTCCACGAATTTGATCAACGCCTTTCTTACGCCACATGCCCCGCCTGATCTTCTGCTTAAGCTTGTTGCTCATCAGCAGCTCCGCGGGAGCGCATGAACTGCTCATGCGCTACAACTTGCCCGTGCCTTTTCGGCTCTATCTCTACACGTGCGCCGCGACACTTCTGATTACCTTCCTGCTCTTCGGCTGGTTCATGCGTGCCCCTGCCGGCGGCGTGAATGCTTCGGCCCCGACAGCTTCCAGTGCTCGATTGCTGGGGCTCGTTCCGCGCTGGGTCGTACACCTACTTCGATTCGGTGCGCTGGCAAGTCTGTGCCTCGCCATTGTTGCAGGCCTGATCGGGACGAAAGATCCCGATGACAACTTAAACCTCACACTGTTCTGGGACATCTTTCTTCTCGGGATTACCTACGTGACTGTGCTCGTGGGGGACGTGTACGGAATCTGCAATCCCTGGCAAACCGTGGTTGAGCTGCTGCAGCGATTCAAAGTTGATCTCGCGCGACCCCGGTTTGAGTATCCTGCGGCTGTGGGCTACTGGCCGGCCGTGGCATTTTATATAGCTCTGGTTTGGCTCGAGTTGTTTACCCTCCCCGGGCCGCTCGAGCTTGCGTTGATTCTCATCGCTTATAGCGCCATCACCTTGGGTTGCACGTGGGCATTCGGCAAGGCTGCCTGGTTTCGACACGGTGAGGTATTCGCGGTGCTTTTTCGTCTCATCGGCACGCTGGCGCCGATCGCCTATCGGGGGCGAAGCGTGGATAACCGAATCGAGGTCTATCTTAGGTGGCCTCTAATAGGTGCGCTGGAAGAGCGCCCGAAGTCGATCAGCCTCGTGGTCTTCGTGCTGTTTATTCTGGCGGGCACAACCTATGACGGCATGCATCAAACGCTTTTCTGGAAGGGTATTTACTGGCATCACATTCTTTTCTACCTCCAGTCCGCATCGGGTCAGGCGTCGGTTCCGGAGGCGTTAATGGAGCGTTGGTACGAAACGTTCCAACACGCCGGCTTGGTACTCGCGCCGTTCTTCTATCTGGGAATCTATCTTCTCATTCTGCAAATGGCGAAGCTCGCGACGCGAACCGCAATTCCGCTGCGCACTTTGGCCTTGGCGCTGTCGCTGACGATATTACCGATCGCGTTTGTCTACAATCTGGCCCACTATTTCACCCTTATTCTGGTGCGCACCCCGGTGCTTCCCTACCTGCTCACCGATCCGTTCGGGTTCGAATGGAACCCGTTGAACCTGCCTCACTTGGGCGATCCGCCGGTACTTAACATGGCGATGGTTTGGCATGTCGAGGTGGCATTGATCCTCGTCGGACACGTGCTCAGCGTTTGGTTGGCGCATCGGGTGGCGTTGCGGCTGTTCCCATCGCGGCGCGATGCGATTATCAGCCAAGTGCCGATGCTGGCGCTGATGATGGCGTACACGATTCTCGGGCTGTGGGTGATCTCGTTGCCATTTGCGCTGACCGGCCGCGGCTAGTCGCACCGTGACGGTAGACCGAAACGCAACAGTGGCGGTCATTGGCGCCGGCGACTACATTGGCGCCGCGATCGCGCGGAAATTTGCTGCCGAAGGTTTCGCGGTGTTTGCTGGACGCCGAAACGGCGAAAAGCTGTCGCCTCTGGTTGCCGAGATTGAGTCTCGCGGCGGCAGGGCATTCGGCCGAACCCTCGATGCGCGCGTTTCGGAGCAGGTGACGGCGTTCCTGGCGGAAGCCGAGGCGCATTCGCCTCTCGAGGTGTGTATTTTCAACATCGGAGCGAACGTTAACTTTCCAATTTTGGAGACGACCGACCGGGTCTTTCGCAAAGTGTGGGAGATGGCATGTTGGGCTGGATTTATCGCGGGGCGCGAGGCGGCGCGAATCATGGTTCCCCGCCAACGGGGCGCAATTTTTTTTACCGGCGCCACCGCCGGACTGCGCGGCGGCATCGGTTACGCAGCCTTCGCAAGCGCCAAATTCGGACTACGTGGGTTGGCGCAATCGATGGCGCGCGAGTTGGGGCCAAAACACATCCATGTCGCTCATCTGGTGATCGATGCGGGAGTCGACACCGCTTTCGTCCGCGGCAGAATCGCCGAACGTGAGGGAGCGGACGCGCTGGCCAATCTTGATCCTAATCGATTGATGAGCCCCACATCGGTCGCGGAAGCATACTGGGCCATGTATTCACAATCGCCGGACGCCTGGACGTTTGAACAAGAAATCCGGCCCTTCGGAGAGAGATGGTGAGCCAGCCAAAGGTGGAGTTCCTGTTCGATTTCGGCAGTCCGAATGCATTCTTGAGCCATCGAGTGATCCCCGCGATCGAGGCGCGGACTGGCGTCAAGTTTGACTACGTCCCGGTGCTGCTGGGCGGCATATTCAAAGCGACAGGCAATCAATCGCCCGCTTTGGCCTTTCAGTCCGTTCGCAACAAGCCGGAATATCAGCGGCTGGAAATCGAGCGCTTCATTCGCAAACACGGTATCAAGGACTTTGGTTACTCCCCGTACTTCCCGGTAAACACGCTGACGCTCATGCGTGGCGCCATTGCAGCGCGCTCCCTTGATGTGTTTGATCGCTACGTTGAGGCGATGTACCACCACATGTGGGTGGCGCACAAGAAACTGGATGATGCCGAAGTGTGGGCCGCCGCGCTGACCGAATCCGGATTCGACGCTCGTCAGATCATTGACGCGAGCAGTTTGCCGGCGATAAAAGCCGAACTGATTGCCAACACCGACAGGGCGGTGGTACGCGGCGCGTTTGGTTCTCCGACGTTCTTTGTCGATGATGAAATGTGGTTTGGCAAAGAACATTTACGAGATGTAGAAGAGACCATCATCGAGCGCCAACGGCGTGCATAACCAGAGATTTTGTTGGGTTACGCCGCCCGGGCGCCCAATTAAGGCAAGGCGCGTACCGTGCTCTTGGCGTCTGCAGGTCAAGCGACCGACGCGTACAATGCTGCACGGCGATCAATCTCACTGCCGGGTAGGGCCGGAATCAAACGGGAGTCTCAGCCATGCCGAAAAAGCGAAAGCATGCCGTTAAATCGCTGGCGCACGCTTATGAAGTGAAGGCCGAGATCTCGAACGCGACCCTCGCCAAGGCGAAATCCGCACTCACTCTGCAAATTTATCGCAGACAAGTAAAACTTGGCGAGATCCAGATCGGACGCGGATCGCTGTTCTGGGCGGGCGCGAGACGTCAGTCCGCCAAGCGTATCCACTGGGGTAGATTTGCTGAAATGATGGATCGCTTGGCGTACGGGAAGGCGCAGCCCAAGGACTGAGCGCGTGACGCGCCAATAGTTGTTTTCCCTGTCGGCTTACTCCCAATCCCGGTGGATAAGCCGGTGCACAACCTGCGACTTGTCATTCAAACGCAACTCAAATCAACCGCTTGCCTTGATGTGCTGATTTTTTGACCACCCACGAGCGATTATTCTGCCATCCAAACCCCAGCTTGCCGTTGCCGGTGAGGGCAGGGAGCCCTGCCGAGGAAGAAGAATCATAATAGCGCGTCGATCGCGCCACGCTCCTCGTCGGTGAGCTCGAAGTCAAAGATTGCGAGGTCTTCGCGCATGTGGGTCTCCGATTTGGTTCCCGTGAGGGGAACGACTCCGATCTGAGTCAGAAAACGAAATAGAATTTGCGGCCCGGTTCGATGGTGTGCCGAAGCCAGGGCGCTCATGGTCTTGTGCGAGAGCAGATGGGGATTCGCACTCAAGGTCCAGAAGCTTTGATAGATGATTTGGTGTTGACGGCAGAAGTCGCGAATGTCCCGATCGTAGTTCGTCTCGGCGTAGAACCGATTTTGAATAAAGGCGGGTTTGATTCTGGCGGTCTCGTATAGGCGCTCTAAATCAGTTCGGTTGTAACAGTTGCTGATGCCGAGTTGGCGAACTTGGCCGGTGTCGACGAAGGATTCGAGAGTGTGCCACGCAGATTGGGTTTGCGTCATCGCGGGCATGGGGGAATGCAGTAATACACAGTCTAGATAGTCGGTTTGCAGGTTCTTGAGGGATGCGGCGACGGATTGCGCGATTTGTTCAGCGAGAGGCGCCATTGGATCGTAGGGAATTCGCTTCGGGTCTTGGCCGGAGGGTGAGGTGAATTTTGTTTGCAAATAGAGATCGGCGCGGGTCAGCCCCTGTTTAAGGCTGGCCGCGACGCCGTCGCCCACGCCGGCTTCGTCGTAGTGTTTGGGCTGGCAGGCGGTGTCGATGCCGCGAAATCCTTTTTTTTTTGGATGGCGAGGCTGACGAGTTGTTCGGTGGCAGCCTTCTTCCAGGCCGTCCCGTAAATGATTCGCGGGACGCGAATTTTGCTGCTGGAGATGATGAACGGATCCATGGGAGTGCGAGATTATCCGCTCACTTTTTCATGCGCGCATTTCTAAGCCGTAGTTTGGTGCGGCACTGGCTGAAGCCGGCGCTGCTGCTCGCTCATAATGCCGAGGTCGAGGGTTCGAGCGCCTTCCGTGGCATCAGAAAAATCAACAGACTATGGCGTTATTGCCGATCCGATCGTCGCGGGACGCGGGGAATCGTGCGGGCCCAGCTGCTGAGCGCACGTCAGTGATTCTGCGCAAGAATTTGGCTATCCACAGACCGTATATTCGACTGACACCGATCAACGTTGCGACATATTGCCATTCCACCAGTTATTGGGCAAAGCCATAGCCCTATCACCTTCCGTCTTTCTGCCGTGATTCCCTAAGCTCGCGGAGGGCTAGTCACTTTAGCCGCCGCCGCTCGCGGTCGATGAGCAGTCGTCGAAAAAATCTATGACAGCTGTATTCGGTCGCGCCGGCTGCGCGTGCTTTCTGCTGCGCCCCACCTATAGGGTCACATCGCAGAAAGGAGGGATCATGAAGCAATGGAAGCTTGATACGACCGAGCTCGCGCGATTCACGGGCACTAAATGCTGGTACCGGCATGCCCTGAACGGCGAAGTGCTCTTCACCGAGGGAGCGAAGTACGTCGCTGACCACGTAGGTGCCTATTGGCTGCTCGACGAGATTGCGTTGATCCAGCCTTACGACAAACGCGTCGGCGCCGAGGGATTCCAGGTGTGGAAACTAAATGTAAAGACCGATATGACGGCCGAGCTTATCTGCGAGGACGGCGATGACAACGTGGTCTACATTAAGAAAATTCCTTTCACCGACTTCCCACGCGAAGGCATCACATTCTGGTTTACGGAGAATACGATCCTTTTGCCAACTGAATACTGAACTCGCATCGCTATCCTCTTGATAGTGCTTCGATCGCGACGTTTCTACCGATAGGCTGAGCTTCCCTGCCGACAGCTGGCGTCATTTCTTGCGAGGCCTTTAACGCGATGGTGGCGACAAAACTGGTTTTTCGAGCATATACGGGATTTGTGCGGGCGCTACGATCACTTCATTGGCTTCGTCAAGAAGCGCGGTGCCTAAGACCGCGTGGCTGATGACTCCAACGCGACCGAGTTGGTGTAGCGCGAGCGGAAACAAACCGAACATCGAGCTTTACCACCAGAGCTGGGCGTGCTTTACGCTGTCTGGCACGGGGTAGGCAGAAAATTGCTCGAATGTACGCTAGGCCGCTCTACGTATGGGAAAAAGTAAAACTCGTCGTCAAGAAGCCATCAAAATTCCCGAGTAACGCCCGAGCGGCGCGATAAATAGCCGACCGGAGCGGCGTACTTATCGCGCGAGACGGTGAGATGGCTCAAGATCTGGATCACGCATGCGCAGATCGAGGATGGAGCATTGTTTAGGCGATTGATCGGCCGGAATCAGATTGGGGGTGGTGAACTGAACCCCGGGAGCATTGCGGCAATCTTCAAGCGGGTGGCGCAGTGGATCGGTATGCCGGCAAGATTCGTTGCCGAGGTGAGTGGGCACTCCACTCGGGTCGGCGCCGCGCAGGATCTCGCGGAGCTCGACATCGACTTAGCCGCGATCACGCAGGCCGGGGGGTGGAAATCGACGCGGATGCCGCTGAAATATGCGGAGAAGATCAATGCCGCGAGGTCAGGTATGGCGAGGGCGGCGGCCGCGACCGGCCGCGACCAAGCGCTCTCGGATGAAACCCAGATCAAGATCTGAGCTGCGACCGCGAGTTTGGCAGTGAGCGGACGCTGGCTCAAAGACTGTCGCGTCTTCAACAGCAAGCCGTGCAGGGCCGCCTGTAAGATTCGCGTAAAAACCTGCCCACAGCGCCCGGGTTGAACAAGCGGGCTGGAAATACCGATACACTGCGAGCAGCACAAAAACGACCGGGGAGATCGGGATGGCAACTTGGATTCGCGCCGTGTTGGGTGGGGTGGCGCTGTCGCTCATGGCAGTGATGAGCTCGAGCGCAGCGTCGGATGCGCAACCCCCCGAGTCATCCGTTGGCAGCGGAACCGCAACGGTTGTCGAAAAGCCCAAATACCCGGACTTTCCGAGCGAGACGCCGAGCAGCGTCGCGCGCCCCACGGCGGGCGCGGACTTCGACCGGCGCGAGGTGATGATCGCGATGCGCGACGGCGTGAAGCTTCACACGATCATTCTGGTCCCCCACGGAGCGCATCAGACAGCGATTCTGCTCACACGCACGCCCTACGAGGCGAAGAAGATGACCGCGCTCACGCAGAGCCTGCACCTCGGCGCTCGGCTCTGGGGATATGACAATCCGGTCGAGACGATCATCGAGGGCGGCTACATCCGGGTCGTGCAGGACATTCGCGGCAAGTACGGCAGCGAAGGCGACTACGTCATGAACAGGCCGATGCGCGGCCCGCAGAATCCGACGCCGGTGGACGAGTCGACCGACACCTACGACACGATCGATTGGCTGGTGAAGAACGTGCCGGAGTCGAACGGTCGGGTCGGCATTCTGGGGATCTCGTATGACGGGTTCCTCGCGCTCGCGCCGCTCGTCAATCCGCACCCGGCGCTCAAGGTGGTGGTGCCGGAGAATCCGATGGTGGACGGATGGCGCGGCGACGACTGGTTCCACAACGGGGCGTTCCGCCAGCAGAACATGCCCTACATCTACGAGCAGACGGCGACGCGTTCGAACGATGAGCTGTGGCAGTCCGGGTTTTTCGACGACTATGACCTTTACCTGCGCGCGGGCTCGGCGGGCGAGCTCGGGCGTCTGCATGGCATGGAGCAGATCGGCTTCTGGAAGAAGATCGTCGCGCACCCGACGTACGACGCCTTCTGGAGCGATCAGGCCATGGACCGGATCCTGGCACAGGCGCCGCTCAGCGTGCCGACGATGATCGTCGCCGGTCTGTGGGACCAGGAGGACATCTACGGTGCGATCGCGGTTTACAAGGCACTGAACGCCCAGGCGGTGAATCGCGGCAAGCTGTTTCTCGTGATCGGTCCGTGGTGGCACGGTCAGCAGATCGAGGAGGCAAGCACTTTGGGGCCGCTGCGCTGGGGCAGTGACACGGGACTCTACTTCCGCCGCGAGATCCTGGCGCCGTTCCTGGCCCGCTACCTCAAGGACGATATCTCGGCAAACGTCTCGCCGGTCATCGCGTTTCGCACCGGCGTGAACCACTGGGAGCGGCTGCCGTCCTGGCCGGCGGCGTGCGACGGCGCATGCACTCCGCACCCGACGGCGCTATACCTGCAACCCGAGGGGCGCCTCGGTTTCACCCCGCCGGGCTCGGGTGCTGCGTTCGACGAATACGTCTCGGATCCGGCGAAGCCCGTGCCGTTCCGCGCGCGGCCGAGCCAGCCGACGGGTTACGTCGCGCCGCTCTCGTGGGTTCGCTGGCTGGTGGACGACCAGCGCGAGTTCTCGGGGCGCACCGATGTGCTCACGTTCGAGAGCGAGCCGCTCGACAAGCCGCTCGCCATCAGCGGCGAGCCGGTGGCAAACCTCGTGGCCGCGACCACGGGCACCGACGTCGATTGGGTCGTGAAGCTCATTGACGTGTATCCCGACGAATTCGCGGGTGAGCCCGAGCTCGGCGGTTATCAGCTACCCGTCGCGATGGACATCCTGCGCGGGCGGTACCGCGAGGGCTTCACCGAGGCGAAACCGATCAAAGCCAACGTGCCGCTCACCTATCGCTTCGCGCTGCCGACGACGAATCACGTGTTCCTGCCCGGACATCGGCTCATGGTGCAGGTGCAGTCGGCCTGGTTTCCGCTCTACGACCGCAATCCGCAGACGTTCGTGCCGAACATCTTCATCGCGCAGCCGCAGGACTACCGCAAGAGCACCGAGCGCATCTATCACGCGGCGGGCAAGGCGAGCTTCGTGGAGCTGCCGGTGGTGGCGGCGCCGTGAACGGGGTTGCCGGCCGCTTATAAGGCAGCGGGTTTTGATCCCGCCGCAATTTGCGACAGGACGTCGCAACGGAGGGTGAGCGACATTGTCGCGAACGCCCGGGCACGGAAGTCCGGGCTGGATCGCTAGCGAAGCAGGATTGCGCAGCGAAGCGAGGGCGCTGCGACCGAGAATCCGGAAGGCGAATCGGAGTCGCGCCTCTGACTCGCCGTGCCGGGCGAGTGCAGGGTGAGCCGCACTGCGGCGAACGCCAATACAAGGAAGTATTGGCCGTCCGCAGCGAAGCAGGATGCGGAAGCGTTGCGGAGACGATCGGCCCGGCCGACGAAGAAGGATCAGAACGATGGGCCGATGTTGGAGGCACTTAAGAAATTGCAGGGGGAGAGTGTCCATCTTCCTAAACGGCCAAAGGACTATCCGGACCGCGAGCGGTTGTCGTTGCGGTTTGAGCGGTTTAGGGCGGCGCACTGACCGTCAGCGCGGAACTTGAGAAAAGTTCGGCCGCGCGTAATGTCCAACAAACTCATGACTTCCGTCGAATTAATTAGACAATGAAAATCGATGAAAACACCCGGGGCTCCATAGCCAATCAGGAAGCAGTGCGGCTGCTCAGGAATTGGATGAGCACTCTTTTTATCGCCGATTGTTTCGTGTGCATCGTGGGGGGCCTGTATCGAGGTCTATCGGGCACCGACATGCTATCGGCGGTCGTCAAATCACTGTTCTTTTCCTACGCGATGGGAATCGTGTTGATAATAGTCGCTGTCCGCTACTTTGGCCGAGTGATCGGCGTCACGAAAGTATATCCCGTTGGAATGTTGCGCTATTTTGTCGTGCTTGGCTCCCTATCGGTGATCATGGGTTTAGCTCTAGTCTTAAGCGAAGCACCCGAGAAACCGGCTGAAGACACGTCCGAGCTACTCAACTCTCAAACGGAAAAGTGGCAGGCCGTAAAGGACGCGAAAGCTTTTTGCGCGAAGGAGGGCAAAGAAATGCTGTTGCAAAAGCTCGATCGCGTCAACTTCAGCGCCACATTCATCTGCCGATGAGATTTCGAGCAGAGGGCGCTCGTGCTTTGCGCGCCATGCCTTAGGCGGTTTGGCGAAGTGAGCGGATAACGGCGTTCTAGAAGGGGAGAATGAGTCGCGTTTCGGCCACTGGACTAAACCGCTCGCGCGGTAGGGACAGTTCCGTTTTGGGTCATGGGGATAGCTGAGGTCTGACGTTCTGTTCCGTAAGTTGCGAACTGAGGCATTCCGCCTCGTTTGCAACCGGAGCAGAGCCAT
>Ga0224547_1000076_pt1 | contig 20765 bp, 15 predicted proteins | sample 714P21014metaG_FD_179908 | JGI IMG/M metagenome (GOLD analysis project Ga0224547, IMG submission 179908) | Peat soil microbial communities from Stordalen Mire, Sweden - 717 P2 10-14 | ecosystem: Environmental > Terrestrial > Soil > Wetlands > Peat | place: Sweden: Norrbotten County, Stordalen...
CGGCAAACGCATTGAAGCTGGGTGTTGACCCTACCCGGATCGCCATCGCGGGTCACAGTATGGGTGGCTGGGTCGTCGCGCACACCGCAGCCCATGATCATGCACTGATCGGCGCCATTCTGATCTCCATGGCGGACATGGGGTTGGTTGGCGGAAGGCCGCACGCCCAGGCAGTGGCGCGGATGGCCGATGACATGGAAACACTCTCCGATGTCACCGCCGAAAGCATGGTCGCTGAGCTCAAGGCGCATGCGAAGGAATTCGTGGTAGTTGGAACTGCGGAGGGACTGGCGCGGATTCCGGTGCTGGCGCTCACGGCGAACGATCATCTGGCATCGCAGACGGATGCCTTGGTCGCCGCGATCAAGGCCAAGGGCGGCACCAAGATCACGGCAATGCACGTGGACACGGACCACGGTTGGTCCGATCATCGTATTGCCCTCGAAAGCACGGTGATTACCTGGTTAACGGGATTGAATTGAGTTGGTCCGCTAAACAGTACATCGCCTTCGAAGACGAACGCACGCGCCCGGTGCGCGATCTGCTCGCAGCATTGCCGCCCATCGATGCGCGTTCGGTGATAGATCTTGGCTGCGGGCCCGGCAATTCGACGGAAGTCTTGGCCGCACGCTATCCCGAAGCTCAAGTCGCGGGCATCGATAGCTCGCCGGACATGATTGCGGCGGCGCGACGGCGGCTGCCGCAGGTCAACTTTGCCGTGGACGACGTGCAGAACTGCAAGCTCGGCGGGCCGTTCGATGTGATCTTGGCGAACGCCGTGCTGCAGTGGGTGCCCCATCATGAAACGCTGTTGCCGCAACTCATCTCGAAACTCGCGCCTCACGGTGGGCTCGCGGTGCAAATGCCGGACAATCTCGATGGGCCCGCACATCGCCTCATGCGGCGGATTGCCGAACAGGGTCCCTGGGCGGCCAAGCTTGCCGAGGCTGCGGCCGCGCGCACGCCGCTGGCCGGCATCGATTGGTACTACGAATTGTTGCGGCCGCTTTGCGCGAAGCTGGATTTTTGGCGAACCACTTACTATCACTCACTTTCCGGTGGCGCAGCGGCAATCGTGGAGTGGTTCAAGTGCAGCGGTCTGCGGCCGTTTATCGAACCGCTGAGCGATGCCGAGCGTAGCGCCTACCTTACGCGTTATACCGCCGCGATCGCGGACGCCTATCCTTCCAACGCGGATGGCAGTGTTTTGTTGCCCTTCCCGCGAGTGTTCATGGTGGCGATTCGATAGCAGCGACTTAAAGCAGCCGCGCGCCATGAGGATCCCTATTTCCATTCCCATTCACTGCATTGGTTCCGTCCCGGAGGAGTTGCGCGATTCCGTCGAGCGCTGGTGGGAACGCGCGAGCGTGCATGATAGCTTTCTTAACGCCTACCGAGCGCTGGATGAGCCTCACCTCGCGCAGCTGCCGCGCGTGGTGGCGGCCAGCGAGTTTGTCGCGTCCGCGTTGATCCAAGACCCGCAATCTCTCGAGTGGTTTTCTCAACACGATGAGCGCACGTCGAAACTGACGAACTTAGGCTATGAACGCCAAGCGGCAACCGCGTCCACGGCGGAGCAGGCACAATTCACGCTGCGCGAGTGGCGCCGACGCGCCATGTTGCGCATTGCCTGGCGCGACATCGCAGGGGTAGCGCCCGTGATTGACACTTTGCAGGGCGTGTCCGACTTGGCCGACGCCACCATCCGCGCGGCCGCGTCCGCTGCGCAACTGCACCTTGAGCCGATTTTTGGCCGGCCTCACAGCTCGAACGATTCATTATCCCCTTTCATCATTTTAGGAATGGGGAAGCTGGGCGGACGCGAACTCAACTTCTCGTCGGACATCGATCTGGTTTTTCTGTTTTCGGAGGCCGGCGAGACCAGCGGGCCGCGCATCGTCGACAATGAGGAATACTTCAATCGGCTTGGCCGCGAGGTCATTCGCTTGCTGGATGTGCGCAACGCAGACGGTTTCGTGTTTCGCGTCGACATGCGTCTGCGGCCCTTCGGCGAGAGCGGGCCATTGGTCGTCAGCCTGGCCTCTCTCGAGGGCTATTTGCAGCAACACGGCCGCGACTGGGAGCGCTACGCATGGATCAAGGCGCGTGCCATTGTCGGCGCCGACGCCTATTCTGCCGCTTACGATGAGTTCGTACGCCCATTTGTCTACCGTCGATATTTGGACTTTGGCGTGTTCGAATCCTTGCGCAGCATGAAGGCGCTCATCGTGCGCGAAGTATCGCGCCGCGACCTCGATCATCATCTGAAGCTCGGCAAAGGCGGTATTCGCGAGATCGAGTTCATCGTGCAATCGATGCAATTGGTGCGGGGAGGCAGCGACCGTCGCCTGCAAAATCCCGCCTTGCTCGAGGTACTGCCGCTCCTTGCCGGCTCGAAGCTGGTGTCGGCCGAAGACATTGCAGAACTGACCGCTGCGTACCTGGAGCTGCGCAAGGCGGAAAACGCGCTGCAGATGATGCGTGATGAGCAAACCCACGTCCTTCCGGAAGATCCGCTCGATCGCGCGCGGCTGGCTTTGAGCATGGGATTGAAAGATTGGCCCAGCACCGCGGCGCTTCTGAAGTCGACCCTCGACAAAGTGGCGGCGCAATTCGACGCCTTGTTGTTCGGCACACCGGACGCTCAGCGGCGCCACGACATCGGTGTGGCGTGGCTCGACTCGGACGATGCGAAAATCGAAGAGGAGCTGGCCAATAGCGGCTTTCCGAGCGGCGAAATCGCGGCGGTTGCGGCCATTCTGGAAGCTTATCGTCATGCCGCGCCGTACCGCCGTCTCGATGAAGCGGGGCATCAGCGCCTGTATGTCATTCTTGCGCGCTTGTTGAAGTTGGCGGCGCAACTTGCGGCTCCGGCCATCGTCGTGCAACGAGTGCTTCGCGTCCTGGAAGCGATCGGCACGCGCGCATCTTATCTGGCGCTGCTCAAGGAACAGCCGTCGGCGCTGGATCGGCTGATCGACGTATGCTCAATCAGCGGTTTCTTGTCGCGGCAGATCGCCGATTTTCCGCTGCTGCTCGATGAGCTCATCGATGCCAAGGCGTTTGATGAACTGCCGTCCCGCCAGGGATTTACCGTGGAATTGGCGGCGCGCACCGAGCGATTGTCGCCGAATGATCCGGAAAGACAGGTGGAGGCGTTGCGGCAATTTCAAAAGGTGGCTGTCTTTGCCGTGGCGCTCGCCGACCTGACCGGCCGCCTGCCGTTGATGCGCGTCAGCGACCGGCTCACCGACATTGCGGAACTGATCATCCAATGTTGCATGGATCTCGCCTGGCAACAAATGACGCAGATGTACGGCACGCCATATTGCGGCGAAGAGCCAACCAATTTGCGCCCGGTCGTGGTCGCGGTCGCAGGATACGGCAAGCTCGGCGGCCTGGAACTGGGCTACGCGTCAGATCTTGATCTGGTGTTCCTGCATGACTCAACCGGCAGTATTCAGCTGACCGATGGCGAGCGTCCGCTGGATAACGGCATATTCTTTTTGCGCCTGGGGCAACGCATCGTGCATCTGCTCACCATGCATTCCGCCGCGGGGCGCCTGTACGAAGTTGATATGCGCCTGCGGCCGAACGGTAAGGGCGGCTTCCTGATGACCGGCATCGATGCCTTCGAACGCTACCAACAGGCAGACGCATGGACCTGGGAGCACCAGGCGTTGCTGCGCGCCCGGGCCGTGGCGGGGAACGCAAAACTCTGTGACGCATTCGAGGCGGTGCGGCGCCGCACCTTGTCGATGGCCGTGCGGCGGGACACCCTGCGAGCCGACGTATCGGAGATGCGGCTTCGCATGCGCCGTGAGCTGTCGCGTTCAGGCGCGGGGCAATTTGACATCAAGCAGGATGCCGGCGGCATCGCGGACATCGAGTTTCTGGTTCAGTACTGGGTCCTGGCGGCGGCTGAAGGTCACCCGGAACTGCTGACCTACACCGACAATATCCGACAGCTAGAGGGACTGGCGGCCGTCGGCGTGCTCGATGACGCAACGGCGGCATGGCTCAAAGAAGCGTACATCAGTTACCGCATGGTGCTGCATCACTTATCGCTCGAGGGTGATGGCGAGCGCATCGTTGCAGCAGCGCCGTACACGCCAACACGCGATCGGCTGCGCGAGATCTGGAGCGCGACCTTTGAATCCGCAACATAACCTGCCGCAAGGCAAACGCGTTGCGCTTAAGGCCGCTGGCGAGCAAAATCGCGGGTCGCCGGACGCTAAGCCAATCGAAGGCATCGAGACCCCAAGACCAATGCTGAGGGAATCCAAACCCTGTTCTGCGCCGCCGCCGGTGAATCCGCTGCTCGCGCCGTGGGTCGGACCTGCCGGCGGCGTGCCGCCCTTCGATAAGGTCCGTGTCGCGGACTTCAAACCTGCGCTCGAAGCGGCCATGGCCGAAAAATTGACCGAAATCGACAAAATCACCCGAAATTCCGCCGCGCCGACTTTCGACAACACCATCGCGGCGTTGGAGCGCAGCGGCCATACCTACAATCGGGTGAGCACGATCTACAGCGTCTGGTCCTCGACCATGAGCACGGATGACTTTCAGGCGGTGGAACGCGAAATGCAGCCGAAGCTTGCCGCGTTCTCGGACAAGATCTACCAGAACGTGCCGCTGTTCGCGCGCATTCAGGCCGTCTACGGTTCAATGGCAAACCTGACGCCGATCCAGCAACGGCTGTGTTGGTACTACTTTACGAACTTCGTGCGCGCCGGCGCCAAGCTTGATGGGCCGGCAAAGAAGCGCGTGGCGCTGATCAACGAGCGACTGGCTACGCTGTTCGCGAATTTCAGCCAGAACCTGTTGGCTGATGAAGCGGACTATGCATTGTATTTGAAGAGCGAGCGGGATCTGGCGGGCTTGCCCAAACCGCTGCGCGCGGCCGCGCGTTCCGCCGCGGTGGCCCGCGGCCACAACACGGAATGGGCAATACTCAATACCCGCTCGTCGATGGACCCATTTTTGACTTACGCGGACCGGCGCGACTTGCGGGAAATGGTTTGGCGTACCTACTACAGCCGCGGCGACAACGGCGATGTGCACGACAATAAGAAAATCATCACCGAGATCTTGAGGCTGCGCGCGGAGCGCGCAAAACTCCTAGGTGTAGCGACGCATGCGCATTGGCGCGTGGCCGACAGCATGGCGAAGACGCCTGAAGCCGCCATGAATCTGATGATGCAGGTGTGGCCGGCGGCGGTGTCCCGCGAGCATGAGGAAGTGGCCGACATGCAGGCCATCGCGGATCGCGAGCATACCGGAATCAAGATCGCCGGTTGGGACTACCGGTACTACGCCGAGAAGGTGCGCAAGGCGAAATACGATCTCGACATGAACGAGGTCAAGCCTTACCTGCAGCTCGAGAAGCTGCGCGAGGGCATGTTCTGGGCGGCAGGACAGCTCTACGGATTCACTTTCACCCAGGTGTCCGGACTGCCGATCGCCAATCCCGACGTGCGCGTTTGGGAAGTGAAGAATGCCGCCAACGCCCACGTGGGATTCTGGTACTTCGATCCGTACGCGCGCCCGGGCAAGAATTCCGGTGCGTGGATGAGCGAATATCGCGGCCAAGAAGACCTGGACAGCAAAATCTCCCCTATCGTGTCCAACAATACTAATTTCTTGAAGGACGAAAGCGGCGGCCCGCTATTGATCAGTTGGGACGATGCGGTGACGCTGTTCCATGAGTTCGGCCACGCATTGCATGGCCTGAATTCCGACGTCAAATACCCGTCCCTTGCCGGCACCAACGTGGTGCGTGATTTCGTCGAATTTCCGTCGCAGCTCAATGAAAATTGGCTCTCCACTCCGGAGGTGCTGTCGCGATTCGCTCTGCATTACCAAACCGGAAAGCCGATTCCGCCGGAGTTGGTCGCGAAGATCAAGAAGGCCAGCACCTTCAACCAGGGGTTTGCGACCGTCGAATATCTGGCGTCCGCGCTGGTCGATATGAAGCTGCACTTGGCCGGCGATCGGCCCATCGATCCGGGTGAGTTCGAGCGCACGACTTTAGCGTCGCTCGGCATGCCCGCGGAAATGGTCATGCGCCACCGCACCCCGCAGTTCTCGCACATTTTCTCGAGCGATGCGTATTCGGCGGGTTACTACAGCTATCTGTGGGCCGAAGTGCTGGATCACGATGCATTCGAGGCTTTTACGGAGGCCGGTGGTCCGTACGACAAAGCCGTTGCAAAGCGCCTGCACGATGACATCATGATGGTGGGCAACGGCGTCGATCCTGCCGAAGCGTATCGGAATTTTCGGGGCGCCGATCCGAAGATCGACGGCTTGCTGCGGGCGCGCGGATTCGCACCTCAACCGAAACCAGTTCAAGCAAATCAAGTTCAAGCGGAGTGATCCTTATGCCGGCGATGGTCCAAGACGATTCCAAGCATCAATTGATCGTGCCGAACGCGTTGCACCACTACACGGTCAATAGGGCGGACTTGCCGCTTTCGTGTCCGATGCCGGGCATGTTGCTGTGGAATTCGCATCCCAAGGTTTATCTGGCGATCGAGTCGACAGGTTGGGCCAAATGCTCCTACTGCGGCGCCGAGTACACGCTCAATCGAAGCGCTGCCGGTACCGCCGACATCAAGGCGGAGACCGACGCTTAAGTCTTGTATCGGGCCTTAAGTCTTGTATCGGGCCTTAAACTTTGTATTCGGCGTAGGATTTTTCTTCGACGATGCTGGAGCCGAGCTTTAAATTGATGCGCCGCTTGATGGCCGCGCGCTCGTCGTTCTCGAAGTAGACGGCTCTCGCGAGCCGAATGAATTCGGCATCGAATGCTTGCGCCCTTTCCTTGTCGCGGATGTCGTCCTCGATCACCCACAGGCGTTCGTTCACCTCGAGCAACGCGTTCACGTCGGCTTCGATGCCGGGCTTCGCGTAGGGTGAGCCTCGCCAAGTTTCTTCGAGCGCCTGCAATTCTACGCGCACGTTGGCGAGTTTGTTCGGATCGCTCATGCGCGTTGATTTGATCCGCAGGATCGTGATCTTGTCCAGCAATTCGCCGGGCGATATGGGAACTCTGACATCGTTCATGGCGGCATCTTAGCGAATATCCTGCGTCAGGAGCGCGTCGAGTTTCGCCGTCGCATCATTCACGGCAATCAGGTCCATGACGCCGGGGCGTTCAATTTTGGTCGTCCAGGGGATTTGCGCGGCGGGCTTGCCCAGGAATTTGCGCGCCGCCTCGTCGTACTTGTCGACGCACCACTGACGGCTGTAGTAGGGGCCGGCCCGTTGAGGATTGGTGGCGGCATATAGGCCGATCACCGCCAGCCCGACCATGCTCGCCATGTGTACGGGCCCGGAGTCGGGCGACAACAGCACGGTGCTGTGCGACATGAGGCCCAATAATTGCGGCAGGGTGTCTTTGCCGATCTGATTGACCAGTGCCGTCTGCGACGCCGCGGCAATCGCCGCGCCCATCTTGGCTTCCGCGGAACTGCGGCCGCCCACCAGCACGACGCGCATCTGATGAACATGGGCGGCATGATCGGCAACGGCGGCGTATCGCTCGGCCGACCAATTGCGCATCGCGTGGCTGGAGCACGGACTGATCAATAGTGTAGGGCGTTGGTCGGTGACGATCCGGCGTGCGTAGTCAAGCGCGCTCTGCGGCAGGGGCACGTCCCACCGAGGAGCATCAGGCGCAATGCCGCAGGCGCGTACAAAGCCCATGAACGAGTCGAGCACATGCTCCGAAGCGGCAGGCGCAATCTGCGCATTCGTAAACAGCCACTGCAGTTCGCGCGCGCGCCGGCGGTCGAAGCCCAGTTTGATGGGTGAATCGACCAAGCGGCTGAGCATGCTGGCGCGGAAGGACAACTGCATATCGAGCAGCAAATCGAAGCGCCGTCCGCTTAAGACCGTGCGCAGCCGCCACCACTCCCGAAGAGTTGCGCCCTTATCGAAGGTGATAAACTCAATTTCCGGAAGTAGCTCCGTCATCAGCTTGGCTTCGAGTTTGCCGATGATCCAGGTAAAGCGGGTTTCCGGCCAGGCCGCTTGGAAGGCTCGCAGCGCCGCCAGTGCGTGGCAGGTATCGCCGATTGCCGAGAGACGCAGCAGACACACGCGCTGCAGCGGCGGTTTGAAGCTTAAGGTGGTCATAAGAATGATAAAGGGCGGCCAACGCATTGCCACTGCAACGGGCGTCATGCTGGCTGATCCCAATGGCCTTGGCAATCCACAGCAGAGCGCCGCCGAGTCACTGTTCGATCCGGACTACTGGTCTGCGCGCGGCGAACTTAGGCCGGTTTCGGGCGGCCGCGGCTCGGCATGGCTCGTAGGGCCGGCAACTGAAGCGTGGGTGCTGCGTCACTACCGCCGCGGAGGTTTCATCGCCCGGCTATCCCAGGATAAATACTGGTGGTCAGGCGAGGATCGGGTGCGTGCCTTCGCCGAGTGGCGATTGCTTGACTACCTTGCGCAGCGTGGTCTGCGTGTTCCCAAGCCCGTCGCCGCTTTCTATCGACGCGCCGGCATGACCTATCAGTGCGATCTCATTACACAGCGCATCATGGATGCGCAATCGTTGAGCGCGGCGCTGGCGCGAAGCTCCATACCGGAGAGTACCTGGCGGGCCATCGGGGCCGCGATAGCACGCCTCCACAGTCACGGCGTTGATCATGCGGACTTGAATGCGCACAACATCTTGCTCGATGGTAGCCAGGGTATCAGCGTGATCGACTTCGATCGCGGACGGCTGCGCGCGCCGGGTCGGTGGACATCGCGGAATTTGCGGCGACTACACCGCTCGCTGGCGAAGATATCGATGAGTTTGCCGCCCGATCGATTCACGCCGGCAGAGTGGAAGCAGTTGTCGGCCGGATATGAGGCGGGTTAGCGGTTGCGCTTTATTTATTCCTGGCTGATTCGATTTGCCGCGCCGTTCGCCTTCGCGGTCGTGCTATGGCGCGGCCTGCGCGATCGCGGCTATTGGCAGGGGTTGGCGGAGCGTTTCGGGCGGGGTGTGCCCTTGTCGTCGCCGAGCATTTGGTTGCATGCGGTTTCCTTGGGCGAAATGTCGGCCGCTGCACCGCTCGTGCGTGCATTGCATTCACGATACCCGCAGCTTGCCCTGGCGGTGACCGCGGCAACGCCCGCGGGCAGAGCGCGGGCGAGCGACTTGTTCGCCGAAGTGGCGGACATTCGCTTCTTGCCCTACGACACGCCGGGCTCGGTCAGACGCTTCCTGGAGCGGATTCGGCCGCGCGTCGCCATCATCATGGAAACCGAACTCTGGCCGAACTTGTTCAGCGAATGCGAGCGCCGCCGTGTACCCGTGTTTCTCGCCAGCGCTCGTCTGTCGGCGAAATCGGTGTCGCGCTATCGGCGTCTGGGCAAATTGTTCTCGGGCGTATTCACCCCGAACGTGGCTGTCGCGGCGCAATCCGCGGACGATGCCGAGCGATTCAGATCGATCGGCGCCTCCGCAAATCAGACCCGCGTCATAGGCAACGTGAAATTCGACGTAGGGGTGGATGCCGGCGGCATCGAGACGGGAAAAATCCTGCGTGCCGCGTATGGCGCCAAACTCGTTTGGGTCGCCGGCAGTACTCACGCCGGCGAGGAGGAGCAGGTGCTCGCGGCGCATGCCCTGCTGCAGGCGCATCGCCCTGACTCTCTATTGCTGTTGGTGCCGCGGCACAGGGATCGCTTCGCCGCGGTCGCTGACTTGCTCGCGCGCCGCGGCGTTAAATTCGCGCGCCGCAGCGGCATGACGCGCCCGCTGCCGATCGATACGCAGGTGTTGCTGGTGGACACGATCGGAGAACTCGCGGCCCTGTACGCGTCGGCCGACGTGGCCTTCGTCGGCGGCAGTCTGGTGCCGATCGGCGGGCACAATCTGCTTGAGCCTGCGGCGCTGGGTCTGCCGGTGTTGACGGGACCATCTCATTTCAACAGCAAAGAAATTGCGCTGCTGCTGCTGCGCCGTGGCGCGGCCTTGGAAGTGGCAAATCCTCAAGAACTGGCGGCCGCGCTGCAGCGGCTGCTCGAGGAGCCCGCTGAACGCCGACGCATGGGCAACATCGGAAAAGACATTGTTGAGTCGAATCGCGGCAGCGTTGATCGGTTACTGACCCTTATCGAACCTTCGCTGCCGGCGGCACATCAGTCTGGATCGGCGGCGCAGGGGTATCCGTGAGCAGCGCGTTGATTCGCTGCAGGCTTTGTTCAGACAGCGTGCCGGCCGCCTGCTGCAGCTTGATCACATTCAGCATGTAGTCATAGCGGCTGTGGGCATAGTCAGTTTGCGCCTGAACCCACTGCTGCCGCGACTGCAATACATCGACGGCGGTGCGCGTTCCCGCTTCATAGCCGGATTCGGTGGCGCGCAACGCAATCAGGTTGGACTCGACGGCGTGACGCAGCGCCTTGACCCTCGATATTTCGGAGAGCACCCCAAGATAGGCGTCGCGCGCATCGTGCTCGGTCTGTCGTGCCACCCGCTCGAGGCGCTCTTTGGCTGCTCGATGCTGATAGACAGCCTGGCGAACTTGCGAGGAAACCAAGCCTCCCGAGTAAATCGGAATCGTCAACTGAATACCGATCGAGCGCTGCCGTTCGTCCAAGAACGTGCCGCCCGCGGGACTGCCATCGGGGTACACGTCGAACTGGTTGCTCGTGAGCTTGCCGGCGCTGCCCACCAGGTCCAGCGTCGGGAAATGCCCGCCACGGGCGACCGAGACGTTTTCGCGCGCGATGTCCGCGGCCAGGCGGCTCGATACCAGCGATAGGTTCTGTTGCAGGGCCATCTCGACCCACCGGTCCTCGCTGATCGGGTCCGGGTTCGCCGTCTCGAAGGGTTCGAGGGGACCTGCCAGGCGGTCAAACGGGTCGCCGATGATTTCCCGCAGCAGCTCCAGAGTGGAGGCGAGGGTCCGCTTGGCGGCAATGACGGCCGCCGCGGTGCTGTCGTGGGAGGCGCGCGCTTCCTCCACGTCGGTGACGGCGATGAGTCCGATTTGATACCGGGCCTCGGCCTGATCGAGCTGACGGGTAACCGAAATCAGCGCCATTTGCTGCGCCTCGAGGTCATCCTGTGCGCCGAGCACATCGAAATACCGCTGTGAGACGCGCTCCATCAGGTCCTGTTGGGCGGCCTGGTAATCCGCTTCGGCCTGCGCCACCTGAGAATCCGCGCGCTTGAGCGCTTCCCAGTTCTCCCAGCGAAACAAGTTCTGCTTCAAATCGATGGTGTATTGATGAATGGTGGTGTCGACCTTGCCGCTGAACGGGAAGGATTCGGTCACCGTCGCGGGCGTACCCGCCGCTGCACACGGTGCGCCGGCCGGTATCGCGGGACCGCACGGGGGCAGGGCGAGCGTCTGGGTCTCGTTTATCGACCCCGTGTCGCGTTCGCGCGAGATTTTGCCGTTACCGGCCAGCTGGGGCAGCAGCGCTGACAGAGCTTGCGGTTTGGCCTCCAGGGCGGCCAGGCGCGTTGCCTCAGCCTCCCGTAGCTGCGGGTCGTTTTGCAGTGCGCGCTGATACACCACCAACAGATCCGCTGCCGGAGCAGGGCTCGCGACCAGGTACAGGGCAAATAGAGTCAGAAGTCGCTTCATGAATTACCCATTTGGCACATCCCCAGGCCGGTAGTATAGTGTTATATACTACTATATCACTAACTCAAGGCGGGTCAATACTGCGGAATCCTAGGGTCTATAACCCGGGACCAGGCCAAAATTCCACCGGACAGGTTAAATACTTTTCCGAATCCTTGCCGCTCGAGGAAATCAGCCACTTGCGCGCTGCGGCCGCCCGAACGACAGATCACTACCGTCTCCTTCTTCGGATCCAACTCGCCGATCCGGTCGGAGATCTCGCCCAACGGAATGTGCACGGTGTCCGTGGGTACCGGCGCCAGGGCGACCTCCCAATCCTCGCGCACATCGAGGAGGGTCATGTCCTCGCCGTTCGCGCGCCGATCGAGGAATTCTCGCGGGCTGAGTTGACCCATGCCTAAAACACAAACCTTTGGGCCGCCGTCGCGTTGATCAAAGGTGCAATGACGGTTTCGAACAAGCTTTCCCGAATCCACTCGGCAGTATCGACCCGACGCACCAAAATGGCATCCATGACCGGCGCCTCGCCCACGACGGCGAACAGCCGTCCGCCGATGCGCAGCGATCGCTCGAACCGTGCGTCGTAGACCGGCAGCGAGCCGGTGACCGCGATTGCGTCGAACTCGCCCAAGGGGGCGGCGGCGAACGCATCCCGAGTCTCAAACTCCACGCGCGCGTTCGGCACCGCGCGTAAGTTGGCCGTCGCCGAGGCGGTGAATTGGGGATGAATGTCGATGGAGCGGGCCTTGGACCCCAACAAACTCAAGCAGGCGGCAAGATAGCCTGTGCCGCTGCCGACCTCGAGCACGCTGTCGGAGGCGATTACCCCTAAGGCTTGCAAAATGCGGCCCTGAATTTTCGGGGCTAGCATGGACTGGCCCAATCCGATCGGAATGGGCACGTCGGCAAATGCCAGCTCACGGTATTCCGGGGGCACGAACGCTTCGCGCGGCACCACGGAAAAGACATCGAGCACTCTGGGGTCGAGTACTTCCCAGGTTCGAATCTGCTGATCCACCATTTGCCGGCGAGCGGTCAGGTTATCCATGATTTCTCGTGCGCGATTAAGGCCGCTGATTATGGTCAATTTCGGCAGGCTACGCGAGCCCCTTGCGCTATTCTCCGCATTACGATGGTTCGCGACGTGTCCAGCTCATGAAGGGGCGTCCAAATATCAAGCGTCGCTAAGACTCGTCGTTATTGAGGTCAGCGTTGATCCTGTCTTCCCTTGCGTTGTGGTTGGTGACCGCGGCCATTCTGGCGGTGGGCGGAGTCGTGCTGCTCGCGTGGAAGCGGCGTCAGGAGCGCGCGGTCAACGATTTCTCGCGCCAAATTCAATATCTCGTCAACGAGGGCGGCGCATCCGGCCGCATCGCGCTCAACGCCGAGCCGGGCGCATTGGGTAGGCTCGGCGCCGCGGTGAATAAGTTGCTGGAGGATCTCGAGCTGCGCGGCGCGCAGCTTCAGGATCGCGAACAATTGTTCCAGCGTCTGGTCGAAACCGTGCATGACGCGGTGCTCGTGCACCGCAAAGTGATTCTCTTCGCGAACGCGCGCTTCTTGGCGCTGTTGGGCATGAAGGCTGCGGATGTGGTCGGCAGACCGCTGACCGAATTCATCGCCCCGGAGTATGTCGAGTTGGTCGACAACAATCTGCGGCGGCGCTTGAGCGGCGATTCGGCGGCGGAGCGCTACGAAATTGAGCTCATGGACCGGCAAGGCCAAGTCACGCGTGTGGAACTCTCGAGCACCGTGATCGATAGTTCAGGGGAGCCTGCATTGCTGCTCACGGCGCTTGAAATGATGCCCGGAGCCATCCCGGCTGTGGTCTCGCAGAAGCCGCGCGCCATGGCGACGCTCGATGCCATGGGCGAGAGCGTGATCACGGTCGATGCCGAAGGGCGCATCGACTACATCAATCACTCCGCGGAAGCGTTGCTGGGTCAGCAAGTCATTCACGTGCTGGGCAAAACTTTTCCGGAGGTTGCCTCGCTGGTGGATGAGAACGATCGGCGGTCGCTCGGCGATCCGGTGCACAAGGCTCTGACGACCACCGGTCAATTGATCGCAGGAAGACGCGCGCTGCTGGTGCCTGCGAATGGTGCGGAACGATTTGTGGAGATCAGCGTCACGCCCTTGAGATCCGATGGCAAAGAAATCTCAGGACTGGTGCTGGTGCTGCACGACACCAGCGAACTGCGCGGTCTTACACGGCAAATGACCTATCAGGCCAGCCACGATGCCCTCACCGGGTTGGTGAATCGGCGCGAATTCGAACGACGGCTGCAGGAGGCCACGGACTCGGCCCTTACCAGCGACATTGGCCACGCGCTCTGCTATCTGGATTTGGATCACTTCAAAGTCGTCAACGATACCTGCGGTCACACCGCGGGGGACAACATGTTGCGCGAGATTGCATCGCTCATCAAAGATACGGTGCGCGATTCGGATACCGTCGGGCGCATCGGCGGCGATGAGTTCGCGTTGCTCTTAGTCGGTTGCCCCTTGGAAAAGGCGCGCCAGATTGCCGACAACGTCGTGCGCTCGGTCAACGACTTTCGATTTGTGTGGAAGGACAAGATCTTCAGTGTGGGCGTCAGCATCGGTCTGGTCGAAATCGGACGCGACAGCGGCACCATCGAAGACATCATGAATGCCGCCGACTCAGCCTGCTATGTGGCGAAGAAACACGGCGGCTTGCACGTCCATGTCTACTCGGCCCGCGAGGAGGCGAGTGCGCGGCATAGCGGCGAGATTCACTGGCTGCTGAAATTGCAGGGGGCGCTGCGCGACAACAAATTCGAACTCTACTTCCAACCCATCGTGCATGCCCGTGCCGGCGGTGTGAGCGGTCCGGCGCTCGAAGTCTTCGTGCGCTTGGCATCGGAGAACGGCCAACCGGCAGCGCCTCCGGCGGAATTCATCCGGGCGGCCGAGCGGTATCGCTTGATGCCGCATGTCGATCGCTGGGTGGTGCAGGCGGTGTTTGCCGCCCTCGGCCGCGGCGGCTTGAAGTTGCCGCCGGGACGCAGCGTCGCGATCAACATTGCCGGCCAGAAGCTGGGCGATAACGAGTTTTTGGAATTCGTGGTCGACTGTTTCGATCACACCGGCGCATCCCCAAGCGATATCTGCTTCGAGGTGACGGAGAGCTCGGTCGTCGCGAACCTGGATCATGCACAGCGCTTCATCGGCGTGCTGCATGGCATGGGTTGCGAATTCGCGCTCGATAATTTCGGCAGCGGCTTGAGTTCATTCTCAACATTGAAAACTTTGCCGATGGATTATCTGAAGATCGACGGCTCCTTCATCAGGAATCTCGGCGGGGACAGCGTGAATCAAGCCATGGTCGCGGCGATGATCGAGCTGTCGCGCAGCTTGAATTTCCGTGTGGTCGCCGAGCACGTTGAGGATCAGTGGGCATTGGATACCGTGACGGGAATGGGTATCGACTTCGTGCAGGGTTTCGTCGTCGGCCGGCCGCAACCCCTGTCGATGATCCCGAGCGCCTAGCTAAACGGGTAGGCAACGCGCTTATAACGGGCCGACACCCGCTCATAACAAAATCTATGGTATTTCTCCCGTGCTTAGGAGGAAAATCCCTCATCAGCCTTAAGAGTCTCGTGCACGAGGTGCTAAATGCGTGTTTTTGAGGACAATACCAAATCCATCGGCCACACGCCGCTGATACGCATTAACCGCCTCGACGGCCACAGCGGCGCCACCATCCTGGCCAAGATCGAAGGCCGCAATCCGGCCTACTCGGTGAAATGCCGCATCGGGGCAGCCATGGTTTGGGACGCGGAAGAGCGCGGCACGCTCAAACCGGGAGTGTCGATTGTCGAAGCCACCAGCGGCAACACCGGCATCGCGCTGGCCTACGCGGCTGCCGCGCGCGGCTACGGCTGCGTGCTCACCATGCCGGACACCATGACCATGGAGCGCCGCAAGGTCGTGGCGGCGCTGGGCGCGAAATTGGTCTTGACTCCGGGTGCCAAGGGAATGAAGGGCGCGATCGCGAAGGCCGAAGAGTTGGCAGCCGCCGATCCGCAAAAATATATTTTGATGAAGCAGTTTGAGAATCCCGCCAATCCGCGCATTCATGAGAAAACCACCGGCCCGGAAATTTGGGATGATACCGATGGCAAGGTGGATATCTTCGTGAGCGGCGTGGGCACGGGCGGCACGCTGACCGGCGTATCGCGCTACATCAAAAACACTCGCGGCAAAAAGATCATGACCGTGGCGGTGGAGCCGACCGCCTCGCCGGTCATCACCCAAACCCGCGCCGGCGAAGCGTTGACGCCGATGCCGCACAAAATTCAAGGTATCGGCGCGGGCTTCATTCCGCATAATCTGGACTTGTCCTTGGTCGATCGCGTCGAGCAGGTTACCAACGAGGATGCCATCGCCATGGCGCGCCGCTTGGCACGCGACGAGGGGATCTTGTCGGGCATCTCGTGCGGCGCGGCCATGGCTGCCGCCGTCCGCCTGGCGCGCGAACCCAGCAACAAAGGCAAGACCATTGTGGTGATACTGCCGGACGCCGGCGAGCGTTACTTGTCGGGCGCGCTGTTCGAAGGGTTGTTCGAAGAGGTCGAGAAGATGCAGGCGGTCACTTAAAGGTTTCGTATGAACGCCACGGCCCCAAAGAAGTCCCAAACGACGGCACTCGAGGAAGTCGCCGGCGAGTTGCTGGGCAGCTATCTTGGGGATGAGCGCGCGCGCCGCATTTCGCAGCGCTATCTGCCGTCGCGCGAAGCGATCGTCGAAATCCTGGAGTCGGTGCTCGACCTGATGTACCCCGGTTACTTTGGCCGGCAGGATTTGAATGCCGGCAACTTGAACGAGCATGTCGAGCACATGGCCGCGGCGCTGGTGCCGAAGCTCGAGCGCGAAATCGAACATTGTCTGTGCTACGGCCGCGAGCGCGAAACGGTGCTGCCGGAGTTCGGCGAGTGTGCGCCGCGTGCGCACGAGTTGGCGGAAATCTTTTTGCGTCGCTTGCCTGAGATACGCGGGCTGTTGATACGCGACGTGCAAGCGGCTTTCGATGGCGATCCTGCGGCTCTGAATCTGGATGAAATCATTCTTGCCTACCCGGGCGTGCTTGCGGTCAGCGTGTATCGAATCGCGCATGCGCTGTACGACTTGGGCGTGCCGATGATGGCGCGCATCATGACGGAGTGGGCGCATTCAAAGACCGGCTGCGACATTCATCCGGGCGCGACCATCGGCGCGGCTTTTTTTATCGATCACGCCACCGGCGTCGTGATCGGCGAGACCACCCACATCGGCGATGGCGTCAAGATTTACCAGGGCGTCACTTTAGGCGCGCTGTCGCTGCCGCGGGATGCCAGCGGCCATATCATTCGCGGGAAAAAGCGCCATCCTACGGTGGAAAGCGGCGCCACGCTCTACGCCAATGCAACCGTATTGGGCGGCCAGACGGTGGTGGGCGCGGACAGCGTCATCGGCGGCTCCGTGTTTCTGACGCGCAGTGTGCCGCCGCGCTCGCGCGTCTCCTTGAAGGAACCGGAGCTGCGCGTAATGACGCGGGACGGCGCGGCGGAGCCCGACGCGATTTACTTTGATATTTGAAGCGGGCTCTTCTCAACCAACTTCCTGACGGGGTATTCCCATGCGCTTCGCGCAACTTTCCATGCGCTTCGCGCAACTTTCCATGCGCTTCGCGCAACTTTCCATGCGCTTCGCGCAACTTTCCATGCGCTTCGCGCAACTTTCCATGCGCTTCGCGCAACTGCTACGGGGTCGAGGCGACCCCGTCCGAGATGATGGGTGTGAGCAGAGTCAATTCACATCATCTTTCCGAGCACAGGCACCAGCAGCAGCGCGACGATGTTGATGATTTTGATCAACGGGTTGATCGCGGGGCCGGCAGTATCCTTGTAGGGGTCACCGACCGTATCGCCGGTCACCGCCGCCTTGTGCGCATCCGATCCCTTGCCGCCGAAGTGGCCTTCTTCGATGTACTTCTTGGCGTTGTCCCATGCGCCGCCGCCGGTGGTCATGGAAATGGCGACGAACAAGCCGGTGACGATGGTGCCGATCAGCAGTCCGCCCAGCGCTTGAACGCCGGAGCCCGGACCCATCAGGAAATTCACGATGAACACCAGCACGATGGGTACCAGGATGGGCAGAAGCGAGGGGATGATCATTTCCTTGATCGCCGCCTTGGTGAGCATATCGACGGCGCGCGAGTAATCGGGTTTCGCGGTGCCTTCCATGATGCCGGCGATTTCCTTGAATTGACGGCGCACCTCATTGACCACCGCACCGGCGGCACGGCCCACGGCCTCCATGGCCATGGCCGCGAACAGGTACGGCACCAGGCCGCCGATAAATAAGCCGATGATCACGGCCGGATTCGACAGGTCGAACGTCGTGGGGTGGCCGAGCACTTCGCTCAATTTGTGCGTGTAGTCGGCAAACAGCACCAGCGCGGCCAAGCCCGCCGAGCCGATGGCGTAACCCTTGGTGACCGCCTTGGTGGTGTTGCCCACGGCATCCAAAGGGTCGGTGACATCGCGCACTTTTTTGTCGAGGTGCGCCATCTCCGCAATGCCGCCGGCGTTGTCGGTGATCGGACCGTAGGCATCGAGCGCCACGATCATGCCGGTCATGGAGAGCATGGCGGTGGCCGCGATCGCAATGCCATAGAGTCCCTCGAGTTGGAAAGAAGCCCAGATGCTCAAAACCACCGCAATGACCGGCAGGGCGCAGGCCTTCATCGACACGCCGAGCCCGGCAATGATGTTGGTGGCGTGGCCGGTTTGCGAGGCTGCGGCCACGTGCTGCACGGGCCCATACTCGGTCGCCGTGTAGTACTCGGTGATGACGATCATCGCGGCGGTGAGCGCCAATCCGACCAAGGTGCACAGCCAGATCCGCATGGCGTGATCGCCCATGATTTGCTGCGAGACGAAGTAAAACGCGATGGCGGAGATCACCGCCGACACGATGACGCCTTTGTACAGCGCGTTCATGATCTTGCCGTCCTCGCGCGTGGAAACAAAGAAGGTGCCGACGATGGAGGAAATGATGGAAATCGCACCGAGCACCAAGGGAAACAAAATCGCCTTCGCGCCCATATCCACCATGACCAATCCGCCCAGGAGCATGGTGGCGACCAGGGTCACGGCGTAGGTTTCGAAAAGATCGGCCGCCATGCCGGCGCAGTCGCCGACATTGTCGCCGACGTTATCCGCAATGACTGCCGGGTTACGCGGGTCATCCTCGGGGATGCCGGCTTCCACCTTACCCACGAGGTCGGCGCCCACGTCCGCGCCCTTGGTGAAAATGCCGCCGCCCAAGCGCGCGAAAATCGAAATCAGCGAGCCGCCGAAGGCAAGTCCCACGAGCGAGCGCAGTGCGGCCTCCGGGTCTCCCAACGTGCGCAGCATGTAGAAGTAATAACCGGCGACGCCGAGAAGGCCTAAGCCCACGACCAACATGCCGGTGATGGCGCCGCCGCGGAAGGCGACCTTCAGCGCCGCGTTGATGCCGTTGTGCGCCGCCTGTGCGGTGCGCACATTGGCGCGCACCGAGATGAACATGCCGATATAGCCGGCCAGCCCCGAGAGAATGGCGCCGACGGCGAAGCCGCCCGCGGTGGACCAGCTGAGCGCGAAGCCCAGCACGAAGAACAGGATCACCCCGACGATCGCGATGGTGGAATACTGCCGATTCAGGTAGGCGCGCGCGCCGGCTTGAATGGCCGCGGCGATCTCCTGCATTCGGGGATTGCCGGCGGGCTGTTTCAGAATCCAGCGCACCGAGATGACGCCGTAGAGGATTGCAACAACGCCGGCTGCAATAGCCAACCATAGCGCACAGTCTAGAGTCATGAAGAGTCCCCCTTCGGACTTATGTTATTGAAAACTAAGAGTTTAATGTCAAAAAAAGCGACGCGACTATATCACAAATGGCTTTCGCAAGCGCTTCGCAACTGAGGCGCCCTTCAATGTGACATAACCCGGTAAGCCATTGCGGTAGGGAGGGTACCCTTCGCCGCCGATGAGGGGCAATAGATAACGCCGGCACGCCCCGGTGATTCCGAATCCATCGGGCGTGATGAAGTGGCGCGGTACCTTTTTTTCTTGATTGGCAATGGCGGACAACGGCGCCTCGCCTATGCCCCAGCGATAGGGTTTCGAGGACTTTCTGACGATGATCGGCATGACTGCGTTTTTTCCCTGAACGGCAAACTGTACTGCCGCCTTGCCGACCGCGTAGGCCTGGTCCACGTCCACCTTGGAGGCAATGTGGCGTGCCGAACGCTGCAGGTAGTCGGCTACGGCCCAGTGAAATTTGTAGCCGAAGGCTTGCTGCGTCATTTGCGCGACCACCGGACCGACGCCGCCCAGCTGGGCATGACCAAAGGCATCCTTGGTGCCGGCTTCGGCCAGAAATTTCCCATCGGCGTCTTTCACGCCTTCGGAAACCACCACGACGCAATACCCGCGCTTCTCCACCGTGGCTTTAACCTTTCGCAAGAAAGCCTGGGCGTCGAACGCAATTTCGGGAAACAGAATGATATGGGGCGCATCGCCGGGTTTTTCCCCGGCCAGTCCGCCTGCGGCGGCAATCCAGCCCGCATGGCGTCCCATGACTTCGAGCACGAATACCTTGGTCGAGGTGCGCGCCATTGACGCGACATCGAGCGCCGCTTCGCGCGTCGATACGGCGATGTACTTGGCGGCGGAGCCGAATCCCGGGCAGCAATCGGTCAGCGGCAGGTCATTGTCGACGGTCTTCGGTATGCCAATGCACACTAGGGGAAAGTCCATCTGCACCGCGATCTCGGACACCTTCTGCGCCGTGTCCATGGAATCGTTGCCGCCGTTGTAAAAGAAATAGCCGATGTCGTGCGCGCGGAAAATGTCGATCAGGCGTTCGTATTGTGCGCGGCTCTTGTCGATGCCCGCCAGCTTGTAGCGCGCCGAACCGAAGGCGCCCCCCGGCGTATGACGCAGCGCGCTGATGGCCGCCCGGCTTTCCTTACTGACGTCGATCAGGTCCTCGGTCAACGCGCCGATAATGCCGTGCCGGCCGGCATAAACCCGCCCGATCTTGTTAGGGTAACGGCGCGCGGTTTCGATCAAGCCGCAAGCGGACGCATTGATTACGGCGGTTACTCCG
>Ga0224547_1000077_pt1 | contig 20554 bp, 17 predicted proteins | sample 714P21014metaG_FD_179908 | JGI IMG/M metagenome (GOLD analysis project Ga0224547, IMG submission 179908) | Peat soil microbial communities from Stordalen Mire, Sweden - 717 P2 10-14 | ecosystem: Environmental > Terrestrial > Soil > Wetlands > Peat | place: Sweden: Norrbotten County, Stordalen...
GGGTAATGCCGCTGTTAAAGTTGTCGCTCCGCCCCTCTCGCGGCCGCCCTTCTCGGATGCGAAAATCGATTCTAGAATCGAGGCAGCGGCTGCCCATCCGGAATTCAATCTTGACGGCCTAATCCGAGACGAGCGTGGTGTCCGGTTGGCACCAGAGAGCGACGACTGAACGATTCGATCGAATTACCCTTCGTAGACTCCAGGCGTCTAACGGGCAGCAATCTGTTCTTTGCATCGACTGGTGCGGTGCTCGACGTCGTACGGGTTGCCGTCGATGAGGAGCTGATCGCGGCGTGGCGCGGGCGAGTCGAGCGTGCGGGCGCAAGGCTCGCCTGGGTCGATCGGCACAACGTCGCACGGGCGCACGCGGGCGGTGTGTTGTTGGCGATTTCCGCACCCAGCGATCAATTGTTACTGGCGACTGAGGTCAACGAGTGGGCGCTGTGCGCGGCTCTGGTGGAACGCGATCCCAAACGCTGGGCGGGTCTCAATGAGGCCCTGATCGCTGCGGCATTGGACAGCGCCGACGACGGCACGAACCCGGCCGTTGAATTTGCCCCGGTACTTGAGGAAACCGCTGCGATGGCGCGCTTTCAGCGGCTTGCCGCATTAGAGGCGGTTCCCGGGATGTTTGCGCTGCTCGAAGTCGCCGCAGCCAAAGCGCTGCCCCACTTCATCGATGACACGGAACTGACTTTGGGCGCGGGCGCGGGCAGCCGCAGTTTCGCGCTGCGCGAGTTGCCGAGCGTCAGCGAGGTTTCTTGGAACGAGCTATCCGACATCCCGACCGCCATCGTCACAGGCTCCAACGGCAAGACGACGACCGTGCGGTTGATCGCGGCCTGTGCGCGTGCGCAAGGCTGGCGGCCCGGATACAACTGTACCGACGGCGTATTCATCGGCGATGAGGCAGTGGCGACGGGCGACTACTCTGGACCGGCCGGCGCCCGTTTGGTGATGCGCGATCGGCGCACGCAGGTTGCGATTATAGAGGCCGCGCGCGGCGGCATCTTGAGGCGGGGCCTTGCCGTAGCGCGCGCCGATGCTGCCGTTGTCACAAATATCAGTTCAGATCATTTCGGCGAGTACGGCATCAATGACTTGGCGGGACTGGCGGATGTTAAGCTGAGCGTGGCTGCGGCCGTCGCAGCCGGCGGCTTGCTGATCTTGAATGCCGACGACTCCCTGCTGCGCCTGAAATCGAGCGAGCTCGCCCAGCGTTATGGTCGCCGTCCGGCTCTTGCGTGGTTTGCGTTGGACGCGGACCAACCGCAGTTGCGCGAGTTTCGTTCGCACGGCGCATCAACCTGCGGCGTGCGCCAGGGGCGCCTGTGCTTGCATCATCTTGGGTTGGAGTACGATCTAGGCGCAGTTTCAGCCATGCCCCTGTCGATTGGCGGTATCGCGGCCTACAACGTCGCCAATCTCGCGGCCGCGGCTCTTGCGGCGATCAAGCTGGGAGTCCCAGCAGCGCTGATTGCAGCCGTTTTTGCGCGGTTCGGTGCAAGACTGAGTGACAATCCAGGCCGCATGATGCGCTTTGAATTCAACGGTGCGCACGTGCTCGTTGATTACGCCCACAACCCGGAGGGACTGCGCGGCCTTCTATCGGTGGCCAATCAATTGCGCGGCAGCACGAGCCGACTTGGATTGCTCCTAGGTCACGCCGGCAACCGCAAGGACGCCGATATCGCAGAACTGGCTCGCGTGGCTGCCGGCTTTAAACCGGAGCTTGTGGTCGTCAAAGAAGATGAAGCGCACCTGCGCGGCCGGGCACCCGGTGAAATACCTCGAATCATTCGCAATGAATTGCTGCGCCTGGGACTGGCTGAGTCCGCTGTGCCGGTCCGTGACACCGAACTCGAGGCGGCTAGACTCGCACTTCAGTGGGCGCAACCCGGTGATGTACTTGCGTTGCCGCTGCATTCGCCGAGTGCGCGCAGCGCTGTGGTGAGAATCCTGGAACGCCGTGAGGCTCCTTAGCCGAACAGCGCGCGTGCAGGAATCTGGGATGGGTTCGCGGGTTATGGTTAAACTATGCCGCACCTAGAGGGAGGTCCCATGATCCGACATGCAGCGGCGATGACGCTTTCTATCATTCTGACGACAGCCATACCGGCGGCATCGATGCCGGCAGCGGCGGAGACGGACGCGAAGCAGGCGGATCCGGTTAAGGTTCTTGTGGCACGCCTCGACCTGGAGCGCTATAAGGCGACCATCAAGGGCCTGACGCTATTCGGCGATCGCCGCCAGGGAACGGATCGCAACCGCGCGGCAGTGGACTGGATTGAAGCGCAACTTAAGCGCTACGGTTGCTCTAACATCTCGCGCGTCAAATACACGTATTCTCCCAGCGAAACGCGGCGTCCGAGCGGGCCGCCCATTGCACAGGACGCCGATGCGGCAAGCGGCGGCGGGCGCTACCGCGGCGCGCGAGGCCATACGGGCGTCAACGTCGATCCCTTGCTGCAGCCCGACGAGAAGCTACGCGCGCTGAATTCGCAGCCGACTGAGCCCGGCGCGCGCGAAGAGGTGTATTGCACGAAGATCGGCGCCACGCACCCGGACGAAATGTACATCGTCGGCGCCCATATGGATGGCCACGGATGGGGTGAGGCGGCCAACGATGACGGCTCGGGAACGGCATTGGTCATGGAATTGGCGCGCATCCTGTCGGCGCCGGACGTGAAGACCGACCGGTCCATTCGGTTCGCGCTTTGGAACAATGAGGAAACCGGACTTAACGGCGCTCGCGCGTACGTTGAGCAACGCGCGGCCCTTCAGGGCAAGGAGGAACCGGCCGGATCGGGGCGCTACCCCGAGCCCAAATGGCTGGGCATGATCCAGCACGACATGATGCTCTTCGATCACGGCATGCCGCACGCCGATGGCAGCATGGCAAAGGACCAGCGGCCTGAAGCAGACGTCAACATCGAATTTCAATTACTCGCCAAGACGGCGGAAGGCGCGCAGAAATTGGCTTGGGCTTTCTATGCGGCAAACGAAGCCTACGCAACTGACTATCCCGCGGCGGTGGGGCCGCACATGACCAATACCGATAGCACGCCATTCATGGATCTCGTGCCCGCAATCAGCTTGCGTGAGAACGAGCGGGGACGAGAGATCGGTGCCGGATGGGATCCGCAATGGCATCAACCGACTGATGTACGCGACCTACAGCGATGCCGACTTTCGTCTCGGCTTGAACGCCGCGCAAACGACTCTGGGGGCAATCGGCAGGCTGACGGGCGCAACGCTGGCGCGGTGATTAGTTCGCCGGCTCGAGCCGCAACACGCGTCCGTCCGCCTCGTCGGTGCAGACGTAGAGGTAGCCGTCCGGCGACGCTCGCACGTCGCGGATTCGCCAGTGCAGATCGTTCAACAATTGTTCTTGGTTCACGACGTTTCCGTGCTCGTCGAGATGCACGCGGCGCAGATGCTTGAATGCCAGGGCGCCCACGAACAGATCGCCCTTCCAGGCGGGAAACTTTTCGCCTCGATACATCGCGAGCCCCGACGGTGCGATGGACGGCGTCCAATAAATTACCGGCTGCTCAAGCCCTGGACGCTGTGTATACGGAGAGACGTAGGCGCCTGAATAGTCCATGCCGTAGGTGATCACCGGCCAGCCATAGTTCTTGTGCGCCACGATGATGTTCAGTTCGTCGCCGCCGCGCGGACCGTGCTCCGTTTCGTAAAGCAGTCCGCTTTGCGCATCGAAGATCAAGCCCTGCGCATTGCGGTGCCCCCAAGTATAGATTTCCGGGCGAACGCCCGCTTGTCCGACAAACGGATTGTCCTGCGGCACGCTGCCGTCTTCGTTCAGCCGGATGATCTTGCCCAGGTCGGAAGTCAGCTCTTGCGCTTGTTCGCGGTATTCGAACCCCTCACCAATCGTCAGCACAAACGTGCCGTCGGGCAGAAACGCCAGGCGCCCGCCGTAGTGGTTGTCCGTATCCTTCAAGGGCGTCGCTTTGAAAATTACTTGGAGATCTTGCAGCGAGTCGCCATCGAAGCGCGCACGCGCAACCTGTGTACCGTTGGCCGCAGCCGTTCCCGCGGCATAGGTAAGATAGACGATATGGTTCTGTGCGAAATTCGGATGCAGGACGATGTCGAACAGCCCCGCCTGGCTGCCGGTATGCACGGCCGGGACACCTGCGATCGGCTGAGACTGCAATAAGCCGGCTTTGATCAGGCGCAACCGCCCCTGACGCTCGGTCACCAGCATCGAACCATCCGGCAAGAATGCCATCGACCAGGGATGATCGAGCCCCTTGGCGATCTCAGTAACTTTGTATCCGGTCTTGACCACTTTGGCCGGCTGGGGTGGGGGCGGCGGAGCGCGCCCGGTCCCCTGATCCGCCGCCGGCGTAGCCGCGGTGCAGATCATGGCCGCTACCGCGGCAGCCAGAATTGACGATGCAACGCGCGTGTGATTCTCCTGGATGGAACGATGATACGCTAAGATAAGGACATCTTGAGTTCGGGACGCAAGCACATGACAAAACAGGGATGGGCTCGAATGCTACGCCGGATTGCCGCATTTGTCGTCGCCGTCGTTGTGATGGTGGTGTTGGGCTCGGCCGCTCATTCGTTTTTCGTGCAAGAGGCATGGTCCATCGCCGCGGGTCACGCTGGTGGAATGGGCCCCGCTGCAATCCCATTAGCCGATCGCATCGCCTGGGCTGCGCACGATCTGACAGGCATGATCGGGCCATACGCCGCTTCAACTTCGATCGCCCTTCTCATCGCATTCTTAACCGCGGGCGCGGTCGCCCGTTTCAGCGGTCATCGTGTTGTTGTCTTCGGCCTCGCCGGTGCGGTGGCGCTGTTCACCTTGTTCACGGTGTTGAGGATGACTTTAGGGACGGTGGGGATTTTCGGAGCGCGCGGAGCGATCGGCCTCGCGGCGCAAATGGCGGTCGGTTTGGTTGCGGGCATGCTGTTCGCAAAGCTCACGGGACGCAATCAGCGCACCGGCCACTCATGAGTATCGGGCTCGCCTACTGCTGCTTGCGGGCTTCGGCGTCGATTGCCCTCGCGATCTTCACGGCGGTTTCAGCGATGTCCGTTATCCGCGTTGCTACCAGCCCGGCGAACTTGTCGTAGTGAGCCGCGGCCATTCCTCCCGCGATGCTCGCGGCAGCCTGAATAAGCTGTGCCTGATCCATGTTGATCCTCCTTCGATGGTTGGTTGATGGCGCCTGTCGTCACCGCATGCTACTCGATTGGCGGTGTTGATGGCGAAAGCAGACGCAACCGGCGCATGCGCTCATTGCAGCGGCAGCGCGGATCCTGTACAGCGGTACGTGCAAAATTGCAAGCAAGTCATGAGGAGCCGCGATGACACTTCGCGTAGAGCCTTCCGGAGTTGGCTGCGGCGCGCTGATTCACGGTGTTGACCTTTCTCAGCCGCATTCACCTGCAGAAATAGACCTCATTCGCGGTGCTTGGCTGAAGCACCAGGTCATCGGAATTTGCGACCAGGATTTGGAAATCTCCGATTTGGAGCGATTTGCGGCGGCACTGGGACCTGACGGCGACGATCCCTTCATTGCATCAATAGCGGGCCACCCACGCGTCGTCGAGGTGCGCCGCGAGGCTGATGAAACCACTCCGGTATTTGCCGAAGCATGGCACTCGGACTGGAGCTTTCTTGAGGCATCCCCTGCCGGCACCCTGCTCTATGGCAAGATCATCCCGCCGGTCGGTGGCGACACGCTGTTCGCCAACCAGTACGCCGCTTACGAAGCCCTATCCGAGGCGATGAAATCGAGGATTGCGCGCCTGCAAGGCATTCATTCGGCTCGCCGCAGCTACTCCCCCGGCGGTGTGTACGGTGAGCGCGACAAGGGCCGCTCAATGGCGATCCGCTACTCGGAACGCGCCATGGCCACACAACTGCATCCTGTGGTGAGGAGGCATTGTGAAACCGGTCGCCCGGCCCTGTTTGTCAATATGGGCTACACCATCGGCATCGACGGACTAAGCGAAGCCGACTCGACAGCACTTTTGACCGAACTGTTCGCGCATCAGACCCAACTTAAGTTCGTGTATCGGCACCGCTGGTCGCCGGGCCTGTTGACGCTCTGGGACAATCGCTGTCTCTTGCACACCGCAACCGGCGGCTATCAGGGTCATCAGCGCCTTCTGTGGCGAATTACGATAGGCGAACGGGTCAAGCAACGCTCATTTCCGGCGTGAAGCACTTGTAGTTATTTCGACCGACCCTCTTGGCATGATACATCGCGGTGTCGGCGTTGGTGAGAAGCGTTTCGGCGTCGCCGGCGTCGTCCGGGAATAAACTGATGCCGATGCTCAATGTCATTTTGAGCTCATGGTCACCGATGAGATGGGGCTCGGCCATGGCCTTGATCAACTTCTGCGAGACGCACGTCGCGTCCTGCGCTGATTCGACTTCAGACAGCAGCACGACGAACTCATCACCGCCCTGGCGGCTGACGGTATCGGAGTGGCGGATGCATTTCTCGAGGCGCTTGGCAGCCGACTGCAATAACTGATCGCCAACCGAATGCCCGAACGAATCGTTGATGTCCTTGAAATTGTCGAGATCCACATACAGCACGGCGAGTCTCATGCAGTGACGTATCGCGAGCGCGATCGACTGCGCCAGCCGATCACTCAATAGCGCGCGGTTGGGCAACCCGGTGAGAAAGTCACGTTCAGCCTTAAAGGACATCTGCAGAGTGGCGTGCTCCGCTGCCTCGACCATCGTCTGCGAGTGAACCGCAGCCACAACAAGGTGCTGGTTCGCTTCCAGTAAGTGGGTCTCGGTGTTTGCACGCTGCTGCGTAGCAGCCCTGCCGGTCTCCTCGCGCCTGTCAGCAATCTTGTCTCGCAGCTCGGCGGCTTCTTGGCGTCGGTCAGCGGCTAGTTCGCGGGCGAGTACGGCGGCTTCGCGCGCAGCGAGCGCCGACGCGGTCGAGGATTCCGGGGAACTCTCATTTGGCCAAGGCTTGCTCACCGCAGGGCTCGTCCCACCACTTTGACCGGGGGGGCCGCCTGCGTCGCGCGCCCGCTGAGGAGCCCTTCGTAGTCACCCACGGGATCACCGATGATGATCCCCGCGTCGGTGATCTCGAATTCCCGAAGCTCGTTGCTGTGGGCGCTGCCGCGTACTTTGACGACCGCCAGGACGCGCCTCAAGCGGCTCTCGATTTCAATGTAGCGCTCGACGATGATCGCGTCGGTGAGAAATGCCGACCCATAGGGGCTGAATCGCAGGTCGGTATAGCGGTCTTCCAGTTCCGACGTCATTACTACCGTCACGCCGAGACCGGACAGAACCGCAACCATGCGAAACAGCGATTCGCGAAAATCCTCGCGGAAAGTCGGTGCCACCGCCAATTCGAATCCCGATAGCGAGTCGATGACGACCCGTGTTGCCTTCATCTTATGAATGAGTCCTACGAGATGGTGAACGATCTCATCGATCGACAGATCCAATGAACGGGTATTGATCAGCCCGACCTGCCCGGCGCGCACCATATCGTCAATTGAGCGGGTCCGCGACTGACTCGGCGTTTGCTCAAATGCAACGATAACGCCCGGTTCGCCACGCCGCACACCTTCGGCCAGGAAAGCGGTGGCGAGGATCGTCTTACCGGATCCTGATGGCCCCGCCACGAGCATCGAATAACCCGACGGTAAGCCACCGCCCAGCATGTCGTCGAGCTCCGGCACGCCCATGGCCAGCCGGGCTTTGGTGCGCCGTGATCCGGCGGGTTCGAACGTGGCACTGTTATCATCGCGCACCAGCGCGGTCGGAAACACTTCGATGCCGGCGCCGGAGATCCGGAATGTTTGCATGCCAGGACGAGTCGCCTGACCACGCATCTTTAGCACCTGCATTTGGCGCACCATGGAATTGCGGTGGATGTTTTGATCCAGTGATAGCAGGCCATCCGCGACAGTGAAGACCGGGTGGGGGTCGCTGTTCGACAGATATTCCCCAATTAGAAAAGTCGTGGCCTGCCAGCCGCTCAAGTGAATGCCGAGTTGCTGTATGAACTGTTGCAAGCTCAGCGTGCCCTGGGGATGATGCCGTGTCTCCACCATGACCGAGCGGAACGAATCCACGAACACCAGACCCGGCGAGGATGCCTCGACCTCCTTGGTAATGCGCGCGAGCACCTCGTCGAAATTGCCGGTCGACACCTCATCGCTCAAATTGACGAAGCGAATCGACTCGGTGAACTTCTGGGGGTCGAAGAACGTGAACTGCTGCTGATAACGCATCATCTTTAACGGCGGTTCGCCGAGCACGGTGAAGAACAGCGCCGGTCGTTCCTTGGTCGCCAACGCGAACATGATCTGGTGCGCCAGCGTCGTCTTGCCGGAACCTGGGGGTCCTACAATGAGATTGAAGGAGAACTCCGGCAGACCGCCGCCCAGAATCGCATCCAATCCAGGCACCCCGGAGGCGAGGCGGCGTATGGTTACTTTGTCGCTCATGAAGCGGATTCCTGCGCAGATGACAATGATGGACTCGCCCACACCGGGGCCAACAATCGCGTGGTCAATGACTCTCCAATCAACGTCGTCAGCAATTCCGTGAACGTCAAGAGCAGCGTGTAACTCGCCTCCGCGGCCGCAGCCGGATTTTGGCCAGCGAGACATCCCTCAAGGCTCGGCAGCGGACTCGCGCCAACACTACGATTTGCACCGACCTCGAGCCACGGAAAGGTGGTGCTGGTCATGTGCAGCGCACGGCCGAACAGAGCCTCGAACCCTCGCGCGCCGATCACGGGCGCGAGTTGTGTGGCCACCAAGCGCCACGTCGCAGCTGTGGACTCGACAGTCGCGCCCGCACCGGGAAGGCCGGCTCGCGGGGCAAGTGCCGTTCGTATCGCTTCCCGATCCAGCTCAGCTTTCCCTGTTGCCATGTGAATGATTGCAAAAGTGGATGCTCAAGCGCTTTGAGCCGGGTTGGCGCGCGACCGGCGCACGCTACCGCAGAATGGACTACACCAAGGTGTCGATGGCCAACACCATTGAGGTAGTTTCAACCCCTACACAGGGCTACGTCTGTACGTTTGCGTACATACTCGGGTTGAAAATGCTCACGCGAGCCTACGCCAGTTTCCTGTCATCCGTCACGACAGTCTCGCGCATAGGCGCGGCGGCATCCGCATCGCGATCCAATTTCCTGTCTGACAAAAGTTCCGTCTCTTCGCGCAAGGCTATGAGCGCTGCTGCCAGTTGCCTCAGTATTCTTTCCACGACGTTCATCGTGCGGCCATCCTGCAGCGCGGCCTCAACTGCGCCCGCGAGCCGCATGACTCGAGTCGCGCCTATCATTCCAGCACTGCCCTTCAGCTTGTGTGCGCGCCCCTGGATACGGCTTAGGTTGGTCTGATCGCGGGGTGAAACGGCGATGGGCAGTGCAAAATCCGCAAACTCCACCAGCATGCGGGCCAGCAGCGATTTGAACAGTGACAGATCATCTCCGAACATCTGCTGAACGGTGCCGGCATCGATCGAGGCCATGAGTCTCCTGTCGGCAACTGGACCGGCGGGTTTCGTGTCGAGGATGACCATCGGTACGGGTGCGCCTCGTGCCCCTTCCACGAGCCTGCGCACCTTGCGGATGAGTACCTGTGGGTCAAACGGCTTACTGACGAAATCGTTCATCCCGGCTTCCAGCGCGCGCTGACGCTCGCCAACCAGCGCGCCCGCCGTCAGCGCCACGATGGGCAGCGACTTCAGCCCAAGTTCACTGCGTATGCGGCGCGTGGCTTTGTTACCATCGAGGACGGGCATCTGTACATCCATGAGCACGATATCCAGCAGATGGGGGTGGGCGCGGATGTGCTCCAGGGCTGCCAGGCCGTCAGAACAAGTCGAAACGGTCGCACCCTGTCTTTCGAGAATGCGCTGCGCGACTTCCAAATTGATGTCACTGTCGTCGACAACCAGAACGCGCACGCCCGAGAGCCATTGCGCACTCAGCTCGTCAAATTTCGTGGATTGCAACACACGCTCAAGACTGTCGGGTTGCTTTGAGACGGCGGTATTGACCGCATTGAACAGCGCCGAGCTGGTCAATGGCTGCACCAACAGAACATCCGTGGCACGCATGAGTTGCTCGTGCTCCACATAGGACTGCATCATCTCGGCAACCACAATAACCGGCGGCAACTCGCCGTGGGCACACTCCTTCTCAAGGCGTGCAATCAATTGGTGTGCATCCATATCGTGCAAGTGAAGCGCTAGGATGAGCACGTCCGACCAGGCAGGCGACTGGGTATGACTCATCATCTCGATGAGTTGCTCACCGGTCGCTGCCACCTCTGGACTCCACCCCAAAGCACGCGCCATCGTGACCAGGCGCTCAGCTGCCTCGCCGCTTGAGTCGGCGATCAGGATTCTCAAACCTCGGGTGCTGAGCATTCCATCAATATCTTGCGCGATTCGAAGCGGCAGCTCGATCCAAAAGGTGCTGCCCGTTTTGGAAGTACTGGTGACGCCAATCTCCCCGCCCATCAATTCAACAAAGCGACGCGCGATCGACAGCCCCAAGCCGGTTCCGCCGAAGCGCCGTGTCGTGGACGCGTCTGCTTGAGTAAAGGGCGCGAAGAGTCGCTCGATCGCCTCAGGCTCAATGCCGATACCGGTATCTTGTACGGTGCAACGCAGCCGGATGCGATCGGCATTTTGCTCCGTGCAGAATACCTTCAGCTCCACGTGGCCCGCTTCCGTGAATTTGATCGAGTTGCCCAGTAGGTTGGTGAGGATTTGCCGCAGGCGCGACGCATCGCCCTTCACGATGCGCGGTATGCCCGGCGCACAGTGAACGACCAACTCGATTCCCTTGGCCACGGCCTGTGGAGCCAACATCTGACCTAGGTCTCGGACGAGTTCCGGCAGATTGAAGGGCTCATCCTCGAGCGACATCTCGCCTGCCTCAATCTTCGATAGATCCAGCACATTATTGATGACGCCCAGCAGCGCGCGGCCGCCAAACTGGATCTTGGACAGAAGCTGGCGCTGGTCCTCATCGAGCGTGGTGTGTTCCAGCAGATACCCCAGTCCGATGACGGCATTCAGGGGAGTGCGGATCTCATGGCTCATATTGGCAAGAAATTCGCTTTTCGCACTATTCGCGCGTTCGGCCCGATGCGTCGCCTCGCGCAGCGATCGCTCATACTGCTTACGCTCCGTGATCTCACGAACTGCCGCGAACACACCTTGCAGTCTCCTGTCTCGATCGTAGAAGGTGGTTGCGTTATAGGATACGACGGTCTCCTTGCCGTTCCTGTCGCATGCGGTCAGCTCGTAATCGGTCACTTTTCTTTTGCTCAGTGCCAATTTAATGCCGGCTTCGGCCCGTTCGGGCTCGGTGAAGAAGTTTTTGAATGGTGCGCCGATCAACTCATCGCGCGTGCAGCCGGTAAGGGCCTCCATTTGTTTGTTGACGTCAGTGATGATGCCGGGAGCATCCGTGGTCATCAATGCGTCGATATTGGATTCGAACAGCGACCGGGTGTAGAACTGGTGGTCACGAAGCCGTTGCGCCAGCTGCGTCTGCTCCGCCTCGATCTGTTTGCGCGCGGTATTATCGGTACCGATCAGAAGGTAGCCGATGATCGCGCCGTCCGCGTCGCGCAGCGCCGTAACCGAGACCACCGCGGGGAAGCGGCTGCCATCCTTGCGGATATAGGTCAGCTCGTAAATATCCTCGATGCCCCGAGAAGCCTTGAAGACCAGCGCCTCGAATCCTGGTGCGATCTGGGTTTCAAGTTCAGCGCTCAAGCCCTCCGCGCGCGCAATGACTTCCTGTGGATCGGAAATATCGGCCGGCGTGACTTTGTTCATGACCTCTTCAGCGCTGTAGCCCAGCATCCGTTCGGCGCCGACATTGAAGATCTGAATGACACCCTTGGCATCGGTGGCAATGCTCGAGAAATTGGCGCTATTGAAAATCGCCCTCTGCAGGGCTCCGGTCTTGAGCAGCGCCTCTTCCGCCAGCTTGCGCGCGGTATTGTCGGTGCCGATCAACAGGTAACCGATGATGGCGCCCTGCGCGTCGCGCAGCGCCGTGACCGACACCACTGCGGGGAATCGACTGCCGTCCTTGCGGATGTAGGTTAGCTCGTAGATGTCCTCAATGCCGCGAGAAGCCTTGAAAACGAGTGCCTCGAAACCCGGCGCAATAGGGGTTTGAAGCTCGTCACTCAGTGCTCTGGCGCGCGCGATGATTTCTTCCGGATCGGAAATATCGGCCGGAGTGATTTTGTTCAGTACTTCTGCTGCGGTGTAGCCGAGCATGCGCTGGGCGCCGACGTTGAAGATTTGAATGACGCCCTTTGCGTCGGTGGCAATTTTCGAGAAATTGGTGCTGTTGAAGATCGCCCGCTGCAAAGCCTCGGCTCCGAGAAACGTATCGCTGCTAAGCATTTCCTGGGTGTTCTCCTTCAAGGACGCCTATGGTGAGCAAGAAAGTATTGTCGTCGTCAACCAGTAACACGGTCTTCATGCCGGGGGACCTAGAAGGGGCGGGGGCGGACTTGAGCCGAACGGGCACCTTGATTTTGCGGTGCTGCAAACATCACTTGCACGCTGAGCGTCCGCAACCTGGGCGTGGGTCTACCCTGCCATCGTGCCACGAATAATTGATGCGCGAGGGACCTCCGTCTCGTTATGAGATGAAAGCCTTAGCAGGATCACTCGTCAATAGCAGGGCGGTCTCGTCCCGTCCCGGCAGAGCGCCGTAGTTCCCGTGTTTTGCGGTACGACTACCGTCGTGGTGCCGGAGCTTGGCGGAACGACCACGGTTGTGGTCCGCGCCGGCGGGGGTTCGTTGCTAACGCAGCCCGCGAGCATTGCACCAAGAATTAACAAACTTGATACGACCTTCATCTTCGTCTCCTCATTCAAGCGAACGTGGTCTTTCGAGGAGCCATTGTCGAGCCAAGCCAGTCTGCGCGATATGGGCTTACCCGCCGTGTGTCGCGGCCTTATCACGCATGCGTCTGTCGTCGGACGTCCTACACCTCTGGACGATCCGACATCAATTGCCCGCTGAGGCCGGGCACCGAGCTGATTTGACCGACAGGAAGCAGACGTCCAGCATTGCCCTTTCTGAACCAACCCCGGGTAGACGCATGAAAGCATCCGTGTTTGTGGGAACAAGTGTTGATGGCTTCATCGCAAGGCACAACGGCGATTTCGATTTTCTGCATGCGGACGGCGGCGAACCGCACGGCTACGATGAATTCATGGCGAGCGTGGATGTCTTGGTGATTGGTCGAAACACGTATGAAAAAGTGATGACGTTCGAAAGTTGGCCGTATGCCGGCAAGCGGGTAGTTGTCTTAAGTTCACGCGCTATCCACTTACCCACTGTCCGCGGCGTGGCGGTTGAAGTCATGTGCGGTTCGCCGGCTGAAATTGTGGCTCGCCTGGAAGCGACTGGAGCAACACATGCCTATATTGACGGCGGAATTACCGTGCAGCGATTCTTACGCGAGGGTCTTATCCAGCGCCTGGTCGTCACTTGCGTTCCTGTGCTGATTGGTGAGGGCATCCGGCTATTTGGCTTACTTCCTCACGATGTACGACTTCGTCACGTCCTAACGACGACCTATCGAAGCGGCCTTGTCAAAAATGAGTATGAAGTTCTCGGGTAAATCTCGCCGGCCAACGCCCTCAGGAAGGAATCCGCACCGGAAGATCGCTGAACCCGCGCACAAATGCGGATCGAATGCGCGTCGGCTTGCCAACCACTTCGATCGCCTCAAAGCGGCGTAATATTTCTTCCCAGAGGATCTTCAATTGAAGCTCGGCAAGCCGGTTGCCTACGCATCGGTGGATACCGAAACCAAAGGACAGATGCTGACGGGGTCGTTCGCGATCGATAATGAACCGGTTTGGCTCGGGAATCGCCGACTCATCGCGGTTGCCCGACAGGTACCACATCGCCAGCTTATCGCCCTTGCGAATCTGTTTGCCACCCAATTCCGTATCAACCAGCGCGCTTCGCCGCATGTAGGCCAGCGGTGTTTGCCAGCGGATGATCTCGGGCACAAGGCTGTCGATCAGCGCCGAATTGGCGCGCAGCTTGGACATTTCCTGCGGATGCTCGTGTAGGGCCAAGAGACCGCCTGTCATTGAATTGCGCGTCGTGTCGTTGCCACCGACGATCAGCAATATCAGGTTCCCCATGTACTCGGTGGGTCCCATGTTCCTGGTCGCCGGTCCGTGGGCCAGCATTGACACCAGGTCAGTACGCGGCGGCGCATTGATGCGCTCGTTCCAAAGCCGGGTGAAATACTCCAGCATCTTGCGCAACTCGGCCATGCGTATCTCAGGCTCGGGCGCATCCGGATTGGTCAGCTTGTTGGAGGTCGCCATATCGGACCAGTGCGTCAGCAGACGGCGGTCCTGCAGCGGGAAATCAAAGAGAGTCGCCAGCATGTGAGTGGTGAGCTCGATCGAGACTCTGTCTACCCAGTTAAATGTTTCATTGCGGGGCAGACCGTCCAGCACCTTGGCTGTGCGCTCGCGTATCAGACCCTGCCAGTTGTTGAGGTTCGACGGCGCCACAATCGGGCCGACCGCCTTGCGCTGCTCGTCATGCTTGGGAGGATCCATGGCGATGAACATCGGCAACTTCTGTTCATCGCCTGGCGGGAAGTCCATCAAGGTGATGCCGTCTTGCGACGAATAGATGCCATGGCTCGTATCAACCTGCATGATGTCCCGGTAGCGTGTCACTGACCAGTAGGTGTCAATGCCAGGTATCGGGCTGTGCGAACGATGCACAGGATCCTCACGACGAAGACGCTCGAAGACATAACCAACGGTATCGTCAACGAAGCCTTGCGGATCAGCGGGATTCAATTCCTCAAGAGGCAGTACAGCCGCACGCGCGCGTGCCGCGGCGCCGATCGCGGCCGACTCAACTGACGCAGTGGTAGTCACGAGCGATCTCCTTTTCAGTTCGGCCCGTTCAATGTTGAGCCTCTGGCAGGCTGACGATAAGACCATTCAGAGCGTCAGTCAGTATGATCTGACATGCGAGGCGCGAATTGCCTCGCGGCTCTGCCACAATGTTCAGCATGTCTTCTTCGGTCGCGCTGCGTGCTCCTACGCGATCGGACCAAATCGGATCAACATAGATGTGGCAAGTGGCACAGGCACAGTTGCCGCCACAATCCCCGTCGATGCCGGGCACACGGTTGTCGGTGGCCGCGCGCATGAGCGTCGTGCCAGCGGGCACTTCGACCGTATGCGCGCACCCGGTGAAGGCAACAAAAGTAACCTTGGGCATCCAAAAAACCTAAAGTAAAGGTCCAGCTCGAAGTATCGCATTTGCCAGGGTTATTATGCGATGTTGACATAAGGGCAGAGCGAGAGCCGTTCAATCGCCACCGTCGGTCGCGCGAAGCTAACCCGCGGGGCGGGCCGGTTCTGGCGTTGGCTTGGCTGCGTAGGGTCTAAAGGTTAATGCGATCAAGAAGGCGCCAATACCTAGACCCCACGCACCGATATAGAGCCATCCGTAACTGGCGAACGTGTCGTAGATCAAACCTCCAGCCAGCGGACCGGTCGCCATGCCCAGACTACCAGCCATTGTTGTTCCGCCGATGAAATGCCGGCGGAAACGAGAGACACAGCTAGGCTGCGGTGTGTGTCGAACCAGCCTGTCACGCAAGCCATCATGGGCGCAAAGATGGCCGCTGTCGCACCGCCGACCACCAAGCCGAAGATCAGCTGAAACTCCATAAGCGATGTCGCCCGGCTCGCCAGCGCCAGAGCAATGGCCAAGACACTGGATCCTATCAGCACTATCAGGCGCGGACCGAAGCGGTCTGACAGGTTTCCCCAGATGATGCTTCCCAATGCCATGGCGAGAAAACCGAAGGTCATGGCGCTGGATATGCCGGTGATGGACCAGCCGGTATCCCGTGAGATGGGCCGAAGAAAAACAGGCAGTGAAAACATGGCGCCTATTGCGACGCAGCCCAAGAGGCCGCCGGCTGCAACCATCACCCAGCGATAGTAAGATCTGTTCATTTTCTGCTTTCCATACAACCGTTCCAGCTAATAGTAACAACGAGCAAGAACACCTATATTCGACACCGACAGGCATATCTTGCCGACACACAAGTTGGATGGCGCGCTTCGCAGTTGATGGAATTGAACTAATGGATGGGCAGACGCAATTCGAGGAGCGCCAGGGCTTCCGGCGGCGAACCCCGCCATCGATTGAATCGAGATAATGATCCCAATTTACTGAATTTCAACGAGTAATCAGGATGATTGGTAGCGAGGAAAAGATTCGGAATTCTACCAGCGCGGCGTACTAACAATACGACAGATCTTGACAAAGCTTTGCATCGCCATGGCTTCAATCACACGGATAGATCAGTAACATCATCTTGAAATGCGATCTTCCATCAAGAGGTGTCCTGTTGACACAACCCGGCATGGGCCGCGTGCAAGAAGCAGGCAGATGATCAGAAGATTGCGCCCGGCGATGCGCACAAGGAATTCATGAAGAACTGTATCAACTCCGCCAAGAGCACCGCACCCGCTGCTTCGTGAACTTCACGCCACCCATGTGGCAACGACGTCGCTGGATGCCCGGTGCCGCCGACATCAACAGAAGGAACAGTTCACGCGCAGTGTCAACCGAGCGCGCCGTGAGCCGCGTTCCCTAGCTCGGATGTATGGAGCAACAGATCGTGTCTGATGGCACCGAATCGCCGCCACGACGCGCGCTCCTGCTATGGACCGCGCTTGCGCTGGTCATCGTTCTTGCCGCCGTTGCCGTGTGGTGGTGGCTTGGTCGCAATCCGCCATTGCACTACATCACTGCGCGTGTCACTCAGGGTGACATCCAGCGCGCTGTCAACATGACCGGCGCACTCAATCCAGTCGTGACCGCGCAGGTCGAATCCTTTGTCTCCGGAAACATCAAATCGTGGTCCTGTGACTACAATACGCCGGTCACGACGGGCCAGATCTGCGCGCTCATCGACCCGCTGCCGTTTCAGGTCATTGTCGATCAGGACACGGCTTCCTTGCATTCTGCGATGGCCCAACTGGCGAAGGATCGGGTCGCCGCCGCCAATCAGGCCGTGGTCTATGCCTATGACCAGAAGCTCATCGACCAGGGAATCGTTTCGCAGGAGACCATCAACGCCGACAAAGCAACGTTGGATCAGGATCAGGCGCAGGTAAAACTCGACACGGCCAACATCGCCCAGCAACGAGCATTACTGCATGGCGCGCAAGTCAATCTCGGCTATACAAAGATCCCTTCACCCGTCAACGGCATGGTGATCACGCGCTACATCGATGTCGGGCAGACAGTGGTTTCGAGCCTGTCGGCATCACCGCTTTTTCTGATCGGCAAAGACATGCATTCCATGCAGGTTGACACCAACGTGAGCGAAGCGGACGTCGGCGGAGTGAAATCCGGGCAGCGCGCCTACTTCACGGTTCAGAGCTATCCGAATCGCACGTTCTGGGGTTCAGTCCGCCAGGTTCGCGAGGGCCCCATCACCGTACAAAACGTCGTGACCTATGATGTGGTGATCGACGTCAAAAATGATGATCTGGCCCTCTTTCCCGGCATGACGGCCGATGCACACATCATCACAGCCGAGCGCAGCAATGTGCTGCGAGTCCCCCTGCCCGCGATCCGTTTCAACCCTGAAGGAGTCAGCCGTACACCGCGAGCAGGCGGTCAGGGCCGCGAAGGCGGCGCAAACCGTGGTGCGGCTGAAAATCGTGATGCGGGTGAAAATCAGGGCGCATCCGGCGAAGAGCGCCATGCGCCAGGCGGGCCGGCCGGAACTCATGCAGGCGGCGGCCGATCGGGCGCATCCGGCGGGCGCGCACAGATATGGTTGCTTCGTGACGGCAAGCTGGTTTCCGTGCGGGTGCACACCGGTCTCGACGATGGAACATTGATTGAGGTCGCCGGCGAAGACCTGAAGGCTGACGATGTCGTCGTTGTCAATGCGGTACGACCCAAAGCGCCGCCGACCGAAGTGTCCGGTGAAAACCGGCCGCCTGGCACGAACGCCAACGTCCGCGGAGGCTTCAGAATGTGATCGATCCTAAGCCCAACGAACCGATTCTATGTGTGCGTGATGCCACCAAGGTTTATCACTTGGGCGACACGGAGGTGCACGCATTGCGAGGCGTCACGCTTACAATCAACCGCGGCGAGTTCGTCGCGATCATGGGCGCCTCGGGGTCGGGCAAGTCCACGCTGATGAACATTCTAGGGTGCCTCGACCGCCCGAGCAGCGGCGAGTACCTGCTGGAAGGCATCAACGTTGCGCAGCTGGATGAGCCTGCATTGGCTCGCATCCGCGGGCGGCGCATCGGCTTCGTATTCCAGACTTTTAATCTCTTGCCACGTACCAGTGCGCTCGAAAATGTGGAATTGCCTTTGTTCTATGCGGCGCAGATTGAAGGCAACATCGCACGCGCACGCGACATGCTGCACATGCTCGGACTCGCGGATCGCGAGCGTAATCAGCCCAATCAGCTTTCAGGTGGCCAACAGCAGCGCGTCGCCATCGCTCGTGCGTTGGTCAATGATCCGGCCATCGTGCTGGCGGATGAGCCCACCGGGAACCTTGATTCCCAGAATGCGCTCGATATCATGGCGACCATCCGTGCCTTGAATCTAGAGCGCGGCGTGACCGTGGTGCTGGTGACACACGAGCGTGATCTGGCAGAACTTGCGGATCGAATCATTACGCTGCGCGATGGCCGGATCATTTCCGATTCGCCGACCGCTCACAGCGCCGGGCGCGGCGCAACCCGCACGCTGCCCGCAGTGCAGCCGTACCGTGAGCGCCGATTCGTCAGCCGGTTCGACAGCCTGCTTCGCGAAGCCGGCTCAATCGGCTGGATAGCGCTGCTCGCGGCGCTCCGGGCAATTGGCAGAAACAAACTGCGTGCTGGACTGACGATGCTCGGCATGTTCATTGGGGTCGCCGCGCTGATCGCGATGGTCGCGGTTGGCGAAGGCGCGCGCGCCGCGGTCGAAGCCCAGGTTCAGAGCCTCGGCACCGATCTGCTGGTGGTGCTGCCGGGCACCACGCGCGTGAATGGTGTGCGCGCCGGTAACGGCAGCGCCGCGAGTTTGCGAGTCAAGGACGTCGGCGGAATTCTCGAAGAGGACGGTGCGGTAGCCGATGTCAGCTATGTCAATCGCCAGAACACACAAGCGGTCAACGGTAGTCAGAACTGGAGCACCAGCGTTCAAGGCATCTCGCCAAGCTATCTGTCAATTCGTCGCTGGCCGGTAGTGGCGGGCCGCGCGCTTAACGATCAGGACGATCACGACGGCGCTGTCGTGTGCCTCTTGGGTCAGACCGTGCTGGCGAACCTGTTTGGCGAATTCGCCGATCCGATCGGTGCCACCGTGTTGGTGAAAAATGTCCCGATGACGGTGGTTGGGGTCTTAACTGCGAAGGGCCATTCCGCCAGCGGCCAGGATCAGGACGACGTGATATTCATCCCGTTCACCACCTCGCAAGAGCGCATTCTGGGTGTCGCGACGCCCTCCTCCGCTCAGACACTGTCGAACAATGTGTTCGCAACCATTGGACCGCCTCCCAATCCCTTCGGCGTCGTGCCGAAGCTGGAAGGCTTCGTCAACACCATTTTCGTTCAGGCACGCAGCCCGGCGCTGGTGAAAACCGCGCTCGATCAAGTGACCAAGACTCTCGAGAAGACGCACCGGATTCTCCCGGGTAAACCTGATGATTTCGTGGTGCGCGACCTGACTGAGATCGCCGAAGTGGCGGAACAGAGTTCAAAAGCCATGGAACTGCTGCTGGCTGCGATCGCCTCGATCTCGCTGGTCGTCGGCGGCATCGGCATCATGAATATCTTGCTGGTCTCCGTGACGGAACGGACGCGCGAGATCGGCATCCGCATGGCCACCGGCGCGCGGCGGCTGCACGTATTGGCGCAGTTTCTCGTCGAGGCGATGCTGCTTGCGCTGATGGGCGGTGTTGCGGGTATCGCGGCCGGAGTGGTCGCCTCGCTGCTGATCTCACACCTCGCGGGTTGGCCAATACTGCTGGAAGTCAACGTGATGATCCTGGCGTTTGCGTTCTCGGGGGCGGTCGGCGTGTTCTTTGGCTTCTATCCCGCGCGGCAGGCGTCGCGCCTGAACCCAATCGATGCGCTGCGCTACGAGTAAACGCAGGGTGCAAAATCGATCGATCAAGTGGCGGATATTCGGCGTCGCCATCGTCTCGGCGCTCGCGAGCTGTGCTGTCGGTCCCAACTTTCATGAACCCAAGCCTCCGGACGCATCAGTCTACCTGCACCCGAGCTCAGATACCGCGCCGGTGCAGCCTCAGGCACAGGACGTGCAGAACATTTCGCCAGGTGCTGAGCTCGCCGGTGAGTGGTGGCAACTGTTTCACTCCCCACAGCTGGACGAGGTAGTTCGTACCGCGATTGCCGCAAGCCCCACGCTGGTGGCGGCGAACGCGACTCTGGCGGAGGCTCGCGAAGAGGTAATTGTGGCGCGTGGCGCGCTTAT
>Ga0224547_1000079_pt1 | contig 20207 bp, 16 predicted proteins | sample 714P21014metaG_FD_179908 | JGI IMG/M metagenome (GOLD analysis project Ga0224547, IMG submission 179908) | Peat soil microbial communities from Stordalen Mire, Sweden - 717 P2 10-14 | ecosystem: Environmental > Terrestrial > Soil > Wetlands > Peat | place: Sweden: Norrbotten County, Stordalen...
GACGCCCGTCCTGATTGGCTTGAGTGTGCTGTGGCTCTCGCTGTGGCTTGCGATCGACTGGTGGGATGCACTGCCGGATCCTGAATTTCTTCTCGCCGGCGCGCCGCTGCTCGCGTGGTATGCGTTGGCCATTCTGGCGTTGGCAGCCTTGCTGCGCTGGCGATCGAATCCGATGCCGACTTTCGAAGCGGCGCTGGTGCTGTCCCTCGGTTTGGTTCCGGTCCCGCTGTGTCTTGCAGCGGTCGCCGCCCCCTATTTAAGTCCGAGGTTGCTCCTGGTCGCGGCCATCGCGGCGGCGGTCTACTCGCTGATCTATCTCGCTCGCGGCTTGCGTGCGTTCACCGGTGAGCCGCAGCGTGTGGCCGCGGTTGCCGGATTTGCCTTCGTTGTGGGATTCATTTGGCTCACCGATGCGCTGGACGTGATTCCCGACGTGTGGGCGTCCCCTGAGGTTGAAGCGGCCGCCGACAACCATGACAGTCTGGCGGACGCGGAAAGCCTTTTGTTCGAGCAAGCCGCTCGCATAGATCGCGCCCTTGCGGCCATGGGCACGGATAGATCGGCAAGTCCGCAGGCCTTCTTTATTGGATTCGCGGGCGTCGGCGAGCAGAAAGTGTTCGCCCAGGAGATCGGCCTGGCCTCGCGAGTATTGTCTGAGCGTTATGGCATGAATGGCAGGGACCTGTCGTTGATCAATGACGAACGCGATTTGGAAGGCGCGCCGCTGGCCAGCGTATCGGGATTGAAATACGCGCTTCGCGGACTGGCCGCGCGAATGAATGTCGATCGCGATGTGCTGTTCCTGTCCATCTCCTCTCACGGCGCGCAGGATCCGGCTATCGCCGTTTCGAATTCGCAGCTGCCGCTCAATGATCTGACCGATGAAGATCTTGCCGAGGCCTTGAGCGATTCCGCGATCAAGTGGCGGGTGATTATCATTTCCGCCTGCTATGCGGGAGCCTATATCGATTCGTTGAAAAATCCTCAGACCATCGTCATTACTGCGGCAGCGGCCGATCGCACCTCATTTGGCTGTTCGAACGACCGGGATCTAACTTACTTTGGCGAGGCGTTTTACCGTGATGCGCTGCCCGAGGCTCGCTCCTTGCGGGATGCATTTGAAAGAGCCAAATCGGCAATCGCCGTGCGTGAGCGCCGCGAACACGTCGAACCCTCGAAGCCGCAGGCGTACTTCGGGGCGGAATTGGAGGCAAAACTGGCCTCGATGAGCGCGCGAACACCGTAAACCACTTACCCGGGGTTTCATGCGCTGCTACGCTAGCGTCATGAACGAGCCGACCCACCGCACTGTCGACGCCAACGGCATTCGCATTCACGTTGCTGAACAAGGGAGCGGCCCACTGGTGCTGCTCTGCCACGGATTTCCGGAGTCGTGGTATTCGTGGCGTCATCAATTGAGCGCGCTGTCGCAGGCCGGATTTCACGCCGTTGCGCCCGACATGCGCGGCTACGGCAAAACGGATCGCCCCGCAGAAATCGAACGCTATACCTTGTTTCACCTCGTCGGCGATATGGTCGGTGTGCTCGACGCCTTCGGTGAAAAGCAAGCCGTGATTGTCGGGCATGACTGGGGCGCACCGGTTGCATGGCATGCGGCGCTCATGCGCCCAGATCGCTTTCGTGCAGTGGTCGGACTCAGCGTTCCCTATCGGCCCCGCGGCAGCATCGCGCCGACCACCGTGATGCCCCAAAATGCCGATGCCAGCTTCTACCAGCTGTACTTTCAGGCTCCAGGCGTGGCCGAAGCTGAGCTCGAGGCCGATGCGCGGATTTCACTTCGCAAGATTTTGTATTCAGGATCAGGCGATGTCCCGAGGCGCAATCCGGGCACTGCTTCGGGTTCCGGCGTCGGCATGGTGCCGCGAGCCGGAGGATTTCTCACACGAATGCCGAATCCGGAAACGCTGCCGCCGTGGCTTAAGGATGCGGACGTGGACTTTTATGTGCAGCAGTTCCAACACTCGGGATTTCGTGGCGGCCTCAATTGGTATCGCAACATCGATCGCAACTGGGAATTGATGGCGCCGTATGCCGGCGCTGCGGTGACCGTGCCGGCGCTCTATATGGCGGGCGATCTTGACCTGGTGGTTTCCTTTCCTCGAATGAAGGAAGTCATCGCTGACTTGGCGCGCTACATTCCGCAGCTACGCGGGAGCATCATGCTGCCGGGCTGCGGTCACTGGACGCAGCAGGAGCGTTCGAACGAAGTCAACAAAGCGCTGATTGATTTCTTACGCAGCTTGTAAGCCTCGCGGCTTATGACTCTCGCGGCGCATGGTAGCAACCCACGGCATCCCAATCGGAACGCGTTGTGCGTAATATACCGCGAGTGTCACTGAGGTCCTCGCAATGATCCAGCCGAGCATTCCTGAACAGCCCGAGGCCAAGCATCAGCTCAGCCGTTCGCTGAAAGGCCGTCATTTGGCGATGATCTCGATCGGCGGCATCATCGGCGCAGGCCTGTTTGTCGGCAGCAGCACCGCCATCAAAGCGGCCGGCCCCGCGGTTTTCATCAGCTACGCCATCACGGGCATGCTCATTCTGCTGGTGATGCGCATGCTGGGCGAAATGGCCACGGCGCTGCCCAACGTGCGTTCGTTCACGGAGTTTGCGCGCTCCGGGTTGGGTGATGGCGCCGGCTTTGTCGTTGGTTGGCTGTATTGGTATTTCTGGGTCATCGTCGTGCCGGTGGAAGCCATTGCAGGCGCAAAAATCCTGCAGAACTGGATGCCTTTCTCGCAGCTGCAAATCGGACTGGGATTGATGACCATCATGACCGGCGTCAACCTCATGTCAGCGCGCTCCTATGCGGAGTTTGAATTCTGGTTCGCCTCCATCAAAGTTGCGGCGATTCTGGTATTCGTCGTCATCGCAGGTTCTTATGCATTCGGCTGGACAGCGCCCTCGGGCGCGACCTTCGCGAATCTCGTCAATTTCGGCGGCTTCACGCCGCGTGGTTGGATTGCGGTGATGGGGGCGGCGCCGTCGGTGTTCTTTGCCATGACCGGCGCCGAGATCACGACCGTGGCCGCGGCCGAATCGGCACAACCGGGTCGCGCGATCGCCAAAATGACCACGACGGTGATATGGCGCATTTTGATTTTCTACGTTGTGTCGGTTTTCTTGATCGTATCGGTAGTTCCCTGGAATACGGTTCGTTCCGGCGAGTCGCCATTTACATTGGCGCTGAACACGATGCACGTGCCAGGAGCCAGCATCATCATGAGCGTCATCATCCTTACCGCTGTGCTGTCCTGCTTGAATTCAGCGTTCTATGTCAGTTCGCGGGTGCTGTTCATACTGGCTGAACGGGGCGATGCGCCGCAGTCCCTTGTCAAATTAAATAAACGTCGCGTGCCCGTGGTCTCGGTATTGATCGGCGCGGCAGCGGGATTCCTGGGGATCATCGCGGCAACCGAAGCGCCACAAAAGGTATTCGATTTTTTGCTGAGTTCCTCGGGCGCGCTCATTGTATTCGTTTATATGATCACGGCTGCCGCGCAAATTGCGTTACGCCGGCGACGCGAACGCAATGGCGAAGCGAAGCCCTCGATCAGCATGTGGCTATTCCCTTACCTGAGCTATGCCGCCATCGCTTGCATGGCTGCGGTACTGATCGCGATGGCATTCACCCCCGGCCAGCAGCAGGATTTCAATTTCAGCTGCATTACACTGGTCGTGGCGGTGATTGCTCATTTAATCGTGCGGCGTCTGCGGCAACCGCGTACGGCTGCCTCGGTCGCCTGATCCCGCCCGCCTAATTCATTTAGAACTTCTGCGCCTAAGCTGCTGCTGGTTTTCGAGCAGTGACTCGGCATCGAAAGCGCGCCGCGAATTTCTCGGGGATTTCCCTAATCATTTCAATATGTTGATTTCGCTTATCACAAGTGCTGATCTTTGACAAATGATAAAAATCTAAGCGGGCGTGACAAAGAGTATCTTTCTCTCCTGTGCGTTTTTGGCAGGATGCACTCTCAAGTTTAGGAGAACCTCGCGCCGGCAACCCAGCCAACTCCCCCGCTGGTGCGATATCCCGGCGGCGTGGACCGCAAAAGTCCACGCCGCTTTTTATTCAGGCCCGCTCCTCCATTTTCAACCGCTCAGGTTCTAAACGCCTGAGGAACTAACCGCGCCAGCTGATATCAGAGTTCATACCTCGCCAGCGAGGTATAGGGAGTCGCTCAGTGCAAGCGGTCGACCGTGCCGGCCCAATACCTAAGCACGATCCATCAGGCAGTGCAAGGTCGCGGATACTCCGCCCCGCAATTCTGTTACTCGTCGTGGCGATCCACGCCGCGTTGTTGCTGGTCGCATCCCGCCGCGTGACGCGAGTGGACACGCGCAGTGCAGAGCCTCTGATTTTCCTAGCACTGCTCGAGCATGCTCAAGTCCTCGCCCCCGGCGCGTCGGAAGCGGCACTGCCGCGCAAGAAACCGGTCGCGCCGCATGACACGCAGCTCATCACCATACCGCCGCCTGCTCAGCAGCCGACAGCCGCCGATAAAACCCCCGCGCCCATCGATTGGAACAACGAAGCCGAACTCGCGATCAAGCAGCAAGCTGAGTTAGCAATGGCAACCCCGCCTCGCGCCCTGGACAAGCACGGCGCGGGCGCAGATTTCAATGGCGGCTTGAGTCCCGATCGCAAGGGAAAACCCGAATTCGGCTGGGATCGTTCGCACACGCATCGCGTCGAGACCATTGAAGGCGGCGGCATTCTGATCCATATCAACGACCGCTGCGTGCTGGTGTTTTTTCCTTTGCCATTCGGAGGCTGCAGCATCGGAAAAATCCCGGCACGCGGAGACCTTCTCGACCACATGCACGACGCGCCGGCGTTGGACGGTAGTGCTAAAAACACCGCTCCCTAAGCGCCAACAGACCCCACGGCAGCTGCGCCCGCTCTTACTTTGCCGGCGCCAACCCTTCTATCAACTTGCACGCTCGCGTAACGGCATCCTCCGAGTCAATGCGCGCCGCGAATTCCCTGCGCCGTTGCGCTGATGTGCCATCGCTCAGAATGCTTTCTATGATCGGCACCACCCGTCGTGCGCGATAACGGCTCTGCGCAATGCTGCGGCCCAACCCAAGCTGCTCGATGCGCCATCCGCTGTCGAACTGATCATAGCCGTGGGGCACCACCAGATGCGGAATACCCGCTTTGATTCCCTGCGCCAGCGTACCCACGCCGCCGTGGTATACGAGCAGCGCGGCGCGCGGCAGCACCTGACTGAATGGCAGGTAGCCGAAGACTTTGATGTTTGGCGGAAGATTTTTCGGAACCTGCTGCGGGTAATTGGTTACCAGCATGGCGCGCGAGCCCATTTCCCGCGCAGCCTTGACCGACTCCTTGAAGAAGCGCTGCATGGTGGACCCTGCCGAACCCGGCGTGAAAATGATGGGTGCCGCACCCGCATTCAGAAATTCCTCGGCCTCCGCCAAAGGCGCAACTTCGCCATCCGCATCCCATAGCGGAAATCCGACGGTGTGGGTATTGGCCGGCCAATCCGGCTGGGCTGCGGCAAACCACTCAGGAAAGAACGCGATGACCAACTGTGGTGAATGCAACCAGCGATGCATCACTCGATCGACCAAGCCTAAGCCAAGGGTCGCTCGAAGCGTATTGAGCGGTTCTTTAATCCGGCGATCCAAAATCAAGACATCGATCAAACGGAACAAGCCTTGCTTGAACCACTTCGGACGCGAGGCCGATAGCCTGACATTGCCCATCATCCCCTGATCGGCAAAGGTGCGGATGACGCTCGGTTGCAAGTGTACGGAAGCACTGGGCACGCCCAGTTTTTCTTGCGCCACGCGCGCGCCGAAGGCCAAGCTGGAGAATGCCACTACGGTATTCGCGTCCGCATGTTTTTCGATCAATCGGTAAATCTCAGCGATCGCAGGCACGATCAGCTGCGCAATCACTTTGAAGCCCTTACGCAAATGCCACAGCTCCGGGTTGGCGATGGCCGCACTGGCTTGCGCGGCGGTACCGACCGGCAGGAAGCCGATGCCCTGCGCCTCGATCAGTGTTTGAAATATCGGGTTCGTGAGGATCGTGGCCCGGTGACCGCGTGCCTTAAGTGCTGCGCCGAGCGCGATGAAGGGATGCACATCGCCGGCGCTTCCCATCGTGGGCAACAAGACATGGAGAGCTCGATCACTCATCGGTCGAATTTCGTCGACAAAATGATTGACGAGGTGGTGCGTTCCACGCCATCCAGAACGCCAATGCGATCGATGACTTGATCCATTTCGGCGACGGATGCGGTAACCGCGACCGCAATCAAGTCCACATCACCGCTGACCGAATGCAGGAGGCGCACCTGCGATATGTCGCGCAACGCCGCGGTCACGGCGCGGGCCTCCTTCGGACCCACCTTAATCATGACGTGCGCGCGCACCGCGCCGAGGCCATGCTCGGGTGCCAAACGAACGCCATAGCCGGTAATGATTCCCTGCTTTTCGAGCCGCTCAATGCGGCTTTGGACGCTGGTGCGCGAACGGCCCACCAGTCTTGCGAGCATGGCGGTGGAGGCGCGGCCATTCTCCCGCAATGCCGATATGAGCTTCTCGTCGATGACGTCCACGGCATTTCGCCTCTTTTAGCCTACGTAACGTAGTGATTATGCCTTAAAAACGTCTATATAACCCTACCATTTGCAGTGCATCCGGACAAGAATGAGCGGCTACTTTGGGAGGCGGTATGAAAAACATTGTTGTCGTAGGCGCGGGCAAAATCGGCTCCATGATTGCGGAGTTTCTCGGCGGTTGCGGCGACTATGCGGTGACTGTCGTCGATCGCTCGCAACCGCAATTGGATCGGCTGGAAACGTCGGTGGCGGTCACGAAAGTTGCGGTCGACATCCGGCAAGCCGATGCGTTGCGCAAGTTGCTGGACGGCAAATTCGCCGTGCTGTCCGCGGCGCCTTATCACGCCACGCGGCTCATCGCGGAGGCGGCCAAAGCCGCCGGCGCCCACTACCTGGATTTAACCGAGGATGTGGCGAGCACCCGCGCGGTCAAGCAGCTTAGCTTGGGCGCCCGCACGGCGTTTATCCCGCAATGCGGATTGGCGCCGGGCTTCATCACCATTGTTGCCAGCGACCTGGCCTCGCGATTCGATGAACTCAACGATGTGCGCATGCGGGTAGGCGCGTTGCCGAAGTTTCCGTCGAATGCGCTCAACTACAATCTGACCTGGAGCACCGACGGCGTCATCAACGAATACTGCGAACCGTGCGAGGCCATCGTCAATGGCCAGCTCAAAGAGACCCAACCGCTGGAAGAATTGGAAGAGTTCTCGCTCGACGGCATTTTGTACGAGGCATTCAACACCTCTGGCGGCCTCGGCACTCTGTGCGAAACCTTGGCCGGCAAGGTCCGCAACCTCAACTACCGCACCATTCGTTATCCCGGCCATGCCGCCATCATGAAGGCGCTGCTGAATGATCTGCGGCTGCGCGATCGGCGCGAACTCTTAAAAGACATTCTCGAGAATGCCGTGCCGATAACGCTGCAGGACGTGGTGATTGTATTCGCCACGGTGAGCGGCATGCGCGGCGGGCAGCTGATGCAAGAGACCTACGCCAACAAGATCTATGCGGCGCCGATCGGCGGCAGAGTCCGCAGCGCCATTCAGATCACCACGGCGGGCGGCATTTGCGCGGTGCTCGACATGCTGAGCGCCGGTAAATTGCCTCAGGCCGGCCTCATTCGCCAGGAAGAGATCGGACTGAAGGCCTTTCTTGCGAATCGTTTTGGCCGCATCTACGCGATGGCGGCGCCGGCCGCGGCCAACGCGGCCTGAACCTTTGCCGGCTATCGACAGGCATAGGTAGGGCGGCTTCGCGAATCGAGCACGCCGTGGCGCATCAGCCAGTCGCGCGCATCCGCGGCATCCTGATCAAACCACGTCGCGGCACTTCCCAGCCTGAACGTATAGCCCCACTCGTCCATGTCGCGGCACATTCGTTCACGGCCCACGTTCGGCAGCGATTGCGCCAAGATGATTTGCAGGTAGCAAACGGCATTCTCTTCCGCGTGATCGCCGCCGGCATCGGTATCCAAACCGGCGCGCCGTTCCGGCGTCATGCAAATAAAATGGGCGCCCTCATGCAGCACCGAATGCACCGGCGTGTCGAGCCGCGCGAAGATTTTCGATCCCATCAGGCCCGCCTCGCGCTCGCCCCAATACGAGCCGGGGATAACCTCGTCGGGTGCCACGAGGCGCAACGACAAGCCATAGCGGTCCATGAGTACTTGCAGCGCGAGCCGATCAATGGCATTAATCAATAGCACCGTGGAATTCCACGCCGGCGCTACTTCAATCTCGTCAGCCGACGCATTGCGATGGATACCAGATCCCGCGCCATTTGTTGGCGCAGGATGTCCGCCTCGTTCTCCTTGGCAAGCTGCAGCGCCTCACTAAAGCTGAAGTCCCTCGACAGACTGATGGTCTGCGGTGCGAGCAACTCCTTGTCGCCGCCTCGCACGCTGAACGTGACGGTATACGTGAGCTCATATTCTGTCGGGATATTTTCTGCCGACACCGCGAGCGTGCGTTGCTCGACCAGATCTTTGGTGACCTCGACCGTCGCCGTAGCGGCGGCGCGCGCAAGCTGCGGCGTCGCTCCGGAACTCTTGAGCTGATGTTCGAATTCGCGCGAGAAATCCGTGTACGGATCTTTGAGCGACAGATAGGGCCGCGCCATGACGGCAGGCAGCGGGTCGTTACCGGCCAGTCGAAACCCGCACGCGCAGAGCGCGCATGCGCCGAGCAGAGTGAAATATTTCCGAATGGCCACGGAGCATTACACCACGATGTTCACGAGCTTGCCGGGCACGATAATCACCTTGCGCACCGCCAAGGTGCCGGTGAATTTCCGGACATTGGGGTCCGCGAGCGCCGTGGCACGCACCACGGGGTCGTCGGCGTCCACGGGGACGGAAATATGTGCGCGCAACTTGCCGTTCACTTGTACGACCATCTGCACCGTGGATGATTGCAATGCCTCGGCGTCGACCTTGAGCCATGGTTCATCGACCAGCGCGATGCGATGACCCAAGTCCCGCCACAACGCATGGGTCACATGCGGGATGATGGGCGACAGCGTCAGCACGGCAATTTCCAACGCCTCCTGTACGACGCTGCGATCCTGCGGTGAGCCCTGCGGGAACTTGGCCAGCGCGTTCAAGAGTTCCATGACGGCCGCAATGGCCGTATTGAACGTGCGGCGCCGGCCTATGTCATCGGTCACTTTCGCCAATGTCTGATGAGATTGCCTGCGAATGGCGCGCTGCTTCTCTGCCAAGGCCGCCTTGTCGAGCGGCGCCGCCGGCCCGCGCGACACGTGGTCATACACGGCTTTCCACAGACGCTTGATGAAGCGAAACGCGCCCTGCACGCCCTCATCCGACCATTCCAACGTTTGCTCGGGAGGCGCCGCAAACATCATGAAAAGGCGCGCCGTGTCGGCGCCGAATTCATCCACCAATACTTGCGGATCGACGCCGTTCTTCTTTGACTTCGACATCGTCACGAGGCCGCCCGACTCCACCTCTTTGCCATCGGCGCGCAACACCGCGACGCGGTGCTGCGTCATTTTGTCGGTGGTCACCGTGACATCGGCAGGATTGAAATACTCCACGCGCCCGCTATTGCTTTTGCGGTAGAACATCTGGTTCAACACCATGCCCTGGGTGAACATCCGCGCGAAAGGCTCTTTGAATGGGACCGCGCCCATCTCGTTCATGAACCGCGTCCAGAAGCGTGCGTACAGCAGGTGAAGAATGGCGTGTTCGATACCGCCGATATATTGGTCTACGGGCAGCCAATATTGGACCCGATAGTCGAGCATGGCCTGATCATTATCGGCGCACGCAAAGCGCAGGAAATACCAAGACGAATCCACGAATGTGTCCATTGTGTCGGTTTCGCGCCGCGCATCGCCGCCGCATTTCGGACACTTGACGTTCAAGAACTCGGCGTCCTTCAAGAGGGGATTGCCGCTGCCGTCAGGCACCAGGTTGGTCGGCAGAACCACCGGCAATTGTTCATCGGGTACCGGCACCGCTCCGCAGTGCTTGCAGTGGATGATAGGAATCGGGCAGCCCCAGTATCGCTGCCGCGAGATACCCCAATCGCGCAATCTCCAGGTAGTCCGCTTCTCGCCCAAACCCTTGGCGCGCAAATCGATCGCAACCGCATTGACCGCGCGTTCATAGTCCAAACCGTCATACCGCCCGGAATTTACGCAGCGGCCATGATCGGAGTACCAGGCCTGCCAGGCAGCCAACGAATACGGCCGACCTTCAACATCGATGACCGGCTTGATCGGCAGTCCATATTTCTCGGCGAATTCGAAATCCCGCTCATCATGTGCCGGGACCCCCATGACGGCGCCGTCGCCGTAGCTCATGAGCACGTAGTTGCCGACCCAGAGCGGCACGGGCTCGTCGCTGATCGGATGCCGGACCACGAGTCCGGTCGGCATGCCCTTTTTTTCTTGAGTGGCAAGCTCGGCTTCGATCGCCGGACCGCGTTTGCACTCCTCGATGAACGCGGCCAATTTTGGGTTGTCGCGCGCGGCATAGGCCGCCAGCGGATGTTCCGCCGCGACCGCGCAAAACGTCACGCCCATGATGGTATCGGCGCGCGTGGTAAAGGCATACAGCACGCCGCCTTCGCCGATCTTGTGCGGAAATCCCAATCGCACGCCTTCGCTGCGCCCGATCCAATTCGCCTGCATGGCGCGCACTCGTTCGGGCCAATCCGGCATGCCGTTCAAGGCATCGAGCAGATCTTCGGCGTACGCCGTGATCTTCAAGTAATACATCGGAATTTCGCGCTTTTCTATGAGTGCGCCGGTGCGCCAGCCGCGGCCATCGATGACCTGCTCGTTGGCCAGCACCGTTTTATCGGCGGGATCCCAGTTCACCACGCCGGTTTTCTGGTACGCGACGCCCTTTTCCAGCATGCGCAGAAACAACCACTGGTTCCAACGATAGTAGTTTGGAAGACAGGTCGTGAGTTCGCGGCTCCAATCCAGACCGTAGCCTAGTGATTTTAGCTGCGCTTTCATGTGGGCGATGTTGTCGAGGGTCCATTTCGCCGGTGGTACCCGGTTCTCTATGGCGGCGTTTTCGGCCGGCAAACCAAAGGCGTCCCATCCCATCGGCTGCAGCACATTGCGGCCGTTCATCCGCATGAATCGCGCCAGCGCATCGCCTATGCTGTAATTGCGGACATGCCCCATGTGCAAGCGGCCGCTTGGATAGGGGAACATGCACAAGCAATAATACTTCTCGCGGCTGTCGTCTTCCTTGGCCTCAAAGCTATGCTGTTCGTTCCAATAGTGCTGTGCCGCTGCTTCGATAGCGGCGGGTTCGTATCTTTCTTGCATGATTGGACCCCAGAATACCCGAGATGCCGGACGGCCGCGAACTGCTCTTAACCAAAGGATCGCATGCGAAGCTTGAATTTTTACGACGCACTGGCCTTGAGCACCTTAAGCGGCTGCCTGTGGTTTTTGGCCGTTACGCCGTTTGATTTTTCGGCCCTGGCCTGGATCGCTGCGATCCCCATGTTCATGGCGATTGAACGCGCGGGCAGCTTTCGCCGCGCGCTGTTTCTGGGATGGTGGGCCGGGCTCATCGAAACCGCCGGCGGCTTTTACTGGCTGATCGATGTGATGCGTCGATTCGCGGATTTTCCCTGGGTGGGCGCGGCACTCGTGTTTCTGCTTTTCTGCGCGACGCGCGCCGTTATATTTTTGCTGTTTGCGGCCGTCGTGTGCGCCATTCGCAGGCGCACCCCGGTCCCCATGGCACTGCTCGGGCCCGTGAGTTTGGTCAGCTGCGAACTCGTGGTCCCGCAGCTATTTCCTTGCGGCCAGTGGATCAGTCAGGCATGGAATCCCATCGTCATTCAAGTCAGCGAACTGACAGGTCCGCTCGGCGTCACTGCGATGCTGATGATGATCAATGGCGCGCTCTATGACTTGATTTCAAATGCGCGCGCCGGCCGCTATCCGGCGATTGCATCCTGCGTGTTGCTGTCGGCGGCGCTCATCTTCGGCGTCGTGCGCATGCGCCAGATCGATGAGGTCGTTGCACACGCACCCCACCTTGAAGTAGGCCTGGTTCAGCCAAACTTCGCGTACACCATTGACGGTGAATTCTCGCGCGACGAGGTACTGCGCCAGCTGACCGCCCTGCAGGAGCAATCACGCCGCTTGGAGCGAGAGGGCGCGCAGGTGCTGGTCTGGAGCGAAGGGAGTTTTCCGATCACCGTGCCGCGGGATTTCAGCGCCGACTTCTCGCCGGGTTCTCTCGCCATGATCCGCCGCGGCTTCGCGATACCCACCATCATCGGCGCCGATATGTACGATGCGGCGCGCGAGGATGCATTCAACTCGGCCATTTTACTGGACAAGAACGGCAAGGTCGCAGGCCGGTATGACAAGGTGCGGCTGCTCGCCTTCGGCGAATACATTCCCGGCATTGATGCCTTTCCGTGGCTGCGCAAGCTTCTGCCGGCCGGCGCAGGCCGATTTACCGCGGGCAGCGGCCCCGGCGTGATCTCCCTGCAAGGGCCCGACGATAAACTCTGGCAACTGGGTCCGATAATCTGCTACGAGGATATATTGCCGGGCTTCTTGCGCGGTGTCGGGCAGTTGCACCCGAACCTCTTGGTCAATTTGACCAGCGATTCTTGGTTTGGCGCGGATACGGAACCCTGGGAACACATGGCGCTTGCCGTATTCGCCAGCGTGGAATTGCGCGTGAGCATGGTACGCGCGGTCAATTCAGGCGTTTCCGCACTCATTGATCCGAATGGCCGCGTGCTCAAGAAAACCTATGCCGACGATCCTTACCGCAATCCACGAGCCGCGGACGGCATCGTGGTCTCGGCGCCGATCCTAGCGGGTGGGCACACGGTGTATACCGCCGTTGGCAATCTGTTCGCCTATTTGTGTTTGGCGGGAACGTTGCTCATTCTCGGGGTCGCGTTACGCGGCCGGCGAAGGCATCGCAACGCTTAAGCCGGGGGCTTGTTGCGTCGCGATAGCCCTCATCTGCTACGCGAGAGATGACATAAAACTATCCTTCTAAGGTATGAATCACTGTCGACCGGCAAACCGGCGAGGGGTTGGTTCGAATCGTGTGAATGGTGCATAGCCTGTACTTAAGGGAGACCTATTTCGTGTTGCTCGTCCTGAACGGAGCAGGTTTCGTGCCAAGGCGATTGCGGCTCTCCAAATTGCGGGAATTGGAGTGCACCAGTTAAAGTGCGCAGATGACGCGCCTTGCTCAGATGAAATCGATTCTGAATGACAGTTTTCAGTGCTGCTGTGACCGCTTGGAAGATTGCGAAAAGGGCATGACGCCATCGGGCAGAGTCTCGCGATGAACGAGATCGAAGCCGGCGAGCATGACCTGCTGTCTTTCTTGAAGCCGGACACCCTGTGGGGTGCGCTCATCTATTTCGCGATTTTCTTGATGCTGGGATTGCTGATCTCGCGCGGATTTCGCGCGGCCGTGCACGCCTCGATGACGCGCAAGGGTCATATCGACCGCACCACCATCAGTTTCGTGCAACAGTTCGGCTCGGTGCTGATCTGGGTCCTGGTGATCATCCTGTATGCGCATCTGATTCCCGCCTTAAGATCCATGGGCACGGCATTGCTGGCGGGTGCGGGCGTGGTGTCCGTGGTCATCGGCCTGGCGGCCCAAAGCACGTTGGGTAATTTGGTGGCGGGTATATCGATTGCGATTTACCGGCCATTTCGCCTGGGCGACACGCTCCAGGTCACCGCACCGACGGGCACCGACATCGGCGTCGTCGAGTTGATATCGTTGGGCTACACCACGCTGCGCGCGCCCGACGGACATATGATCGTTCTGCCGAATGCCATCGCCGCGAGCAAGGTCACCATCAATTTGAATACGACCTACGCTCCCTGGCCGATCACCATCACCATTCGTTTGAGCCGCGATGCCGACATTGAAGCGGCTCGGCAGCTGGCGCTGAGCGTTGCGGCGGAGAATGCCGGGGAGCAAGCCGTGGTCGGCTGCTTCCTGACCAAAATCGATGCCGCCGCCATCACGCTGGAGCTGCGTTTCAAGGCGGCCGACGCCGCGGGCCGCGACGCCTTGAGATCGAAAATACTGACCACCCTACCGCACCGATTCGCCGAAGCGAAAATTGGTTCCAGCGGCGCGGAGTTGCCGGCCTTCGCCTAAAACGGCAGCGGTTTCAAATCAGGCTCTACCCAAGAAAATTCATGACCGCGTCTGAAAAAAAGGTTCGCCTGTATGAACTCGCACTGGAGAATGGCCGTTCAGCCAGCCCCTTCGTTTGGCGAATCCGCTATGCGCTGGCGCACAAGGGTATTGCATTCGAGACCGTGTACTTGGGGTTTACCGAGATTCCGACGGTGTTCGGCGGCAAATTCAAGACCGTTCCGATACTGGAGCACGGCGATACGGTCCTGGCTGAGAGCTGGGACATTGCCGAGTACTTGGACCGCGCCTTTCCTGACCGTCCGCCGCTGTTCGCAAGTCCCGGCGAACTTGCCGCGATACGGCTTACCGACGCATGGTTTATGAACGAGGTGTTGAGAAAAATGTTCCGGGTGTATGTGAAGGACGTACATGACGCCGCGCGCCCGCAGGATCGGCCCTACTTTCGCGAGAGCCGCGAGAAAAACATGAAGGGCAAGACGCTGGAGAGCTTTACGGCGGATCGCGCATCGTACTTGCCGGCGATTCGCGCCTCCCTGCAGCCGCTGCGCACGCACCTTCAAAAATACCCGTTCCTCGGGGGCAGCACGCCCAATTTCGCCGATTACCTAGCACTCGGCGCCTTTTATTGGGCCGCCAGCGCCGGCACCTTGCCGATGTTGGAGCGCGATGACGCATTGCGCGATTGGCTCGATCGCGGCTTCAATTTGTACGGCGGAATTGCGCGAGATCCGGGAGTCGAGCCGCTGTTCGAATAGACCGCGGCGCTACCCGCTGCGGCGCTACCCGCCGCGACGCTAACCTGCGCGGCGCCGCCAAGCGGCGATGGCCAGCAAGCTCAAAGCTCCCACGAGAACAGGCACATTGCCGAACCGCGCGTAAGGCGTCAGGCCCGTCATGGGCTGCACATCGGTGCGCAGCACGCCCTCTTTGAATTGCGGCAGCTGTGCGACGATTTTCCCTTGAGGATCGATCGCTGCAGTGATGCCGTCGTTCGCGGCACGTATCAAGAAGCGCCCGGCTTCGAGCGCGCGCATGCGCGCAATTTGCAGATGCTGATGCCGCGCCGTGGAGTCCCCGAACCAGGCATCATTGGTCACGTTGATGAGCAAGGTCGCTTGGCGCAAAACCTTGAGCTGTTGGCTGCCGAATGCGTCTTCGTAGCAGATCGTAAAACCCAGCTTTTGCCCGGCCGCGCTCAATAGGGCCTGATGCGAGCTGCCCGCCGTGAAATCGTCATAGGGCAGACTCATCAGCCGCAACCAGGCACGCACGAAGGCCGGCACCGGGAAGTATTCGCCGAATGGCACCAAGTGCCGCTTGTAGTACCAGCCATTGCCGGGTTTGTTGAGCACCAGGATTCCATTGAAGTACTGCTTGGTTTCCGGCAGATAGTTCACGAGCCCAATTGCAAAATCGGCATCGTGAGCGCGTCCCTGCTCATGCAGGTTCATCAAATAGTCCTGAATATTGGGCGCCAGCGCAGGCAACGCGGCTTCCGGCCAGATGATCAGGCGGGAGCCCCACGCATCGTCGGTCAGGTGCAGATAGCGCTGCATGGTGAGTTCGCGATTTTTCACCTGCCACTTCTGATCCTGCGGCACGGCGCCTTGCACGGCGGCGATCGGGATAGGCGCTCCCGCAGCTTGCGTCCAATGGTGTTGCGCCAGCAATGCGGGCAATGCAAACAGCATCGCGGCGGCGGCTATACTTAAGCAGCGGCGCGATAAAAGCACAGCCGGCATGAACGCAACGTGGATCGCGACTGAAACCGTGGCCGCCGCCCAGGTCACTCCATATACACCAAAGATCGGCGCCCAACCGGACAGGGGCGAATCGATCATGGCGTAGCCGGTCGATAACCAGGGAAGACCGCTCAAGAACCAGCCTCGCAACCACTCGATCAGAACCCACAGCACCGGCAAGACCAGCCAGTCTCGCGTCGCGCCGGGTTTGAGCCAGAAACGGTTCGCGACATAGCACAGCATCGCCAAGTACAGCGACATGGCCGCCACCAAAAGGGTTTGCAGCACCAGGGTGAGCCAGACGGGGACGAGGCCGAACACGTGCAAGCAGGTGTATAGCCAGTAGGTGCCGAATGCGAACAGGCCGACGCCGAATGCCGCGCCGGTACCGAAAGCGCGGCGAGGCGGCAGACCGCGTATCAGAGCGAATAGCGCCGCCGGTGCCAGCAACGCGATTGGCCACCAACCGAAAGGCGCGAAGCCGGCATTGAGACACGCTCCCGCGGCAAGAGCGGCGGTGAGGCGCACCAGACCTAAGTTACGCTGCGCGACCTTGAGGTCGCGCACAGTGATGTTCAAGGAATCGACTCGGCGGACGGCGGCTCGATATCGTACGGAACGGTCACCCGCAGCAAATCAATGCGGCGCCGATCGGCGCGCAAGATGCGAAACTCCAGGTCTCCGATTTTGATGGTTTCGCCGCGACGGGGCAGCCGGCCGAACTCTTGCATCAGCAAGCCGCCGATGGTGTCGTATTCCTCGTCGGAGAACGCCGTTGAAAAATACTGGTTGAAATCGGCGATCGGCGTCAATGCCCGCACCGTGAATTCGCGCGGCCGCTCCTTGCGGATGGTTTGGTCATCCTCGACATCGTGCTCATCATCGATCTCGCCGACGATTTGCTCGATGACATCTTCGATGGTGACCAACCCGCACACGCCGCCATACTCGTCGACCACCATGGCGATGTGATTGTGGCTGCGGCGAAATTCCTTGAGCAGGACATTGAGCCGCTTGCTCTCGGGAACGAATACCACCGGGCGCATGTATTCTCGAATCTCGAAATCCTCGTCGCCCGCGGCCTGCAGGCGCAGCAAATCCTTGGCCAACAAGATGCCTAGGATTTGATCGCGATCCTCGCCGATCACCGGGAAGCGCGAGTGGCCTGACTCGACCACCAGTTCGACCAGCTTGTCCGGCGACTCATCACGCTCGACGAACACCATTTGCGAACGCGGCACCATGATGTCGCGGACCTGCATGTCCGCCACCGCCAGCACGCCTTCGAGCATCACCAGCGCATCGCCGTCGAACAGTCCGCGCTCACTGGCCTCGCGCAGATTCTCAACCAGCTCCGCAAGATCCCGCGGCTCGCCGGACATCGACTGCGTAATTCGCTTTAACCAGCGGCCTGTGGTGCCGCCATGAGGCTGTTCGGACATGGGGGCAGAGCATACCGGATCAGCGATACGGGTCTGAAAACCCAAGCCGATCAAGGATTTGAATCTCGCGGGATGCCATTTTTGCCGCTTCGCGAGCGCGTTCGTGATCGAATCCAAGCAGGTGCAGTACCCCGTGAACTGTCATGTGCGCCCAGTGCGCTTGAAGAGACTTACCTTGGGTGCGCGCCTCAGAGGCGACGACCGGCGCACAGATCACCAATTCGCCCAGGAAACAGCGACCGTCGGGAGCATTCCCCGCGCCCGCAAATGACAACACATTGGTGGGCTTGTCCTTATGCCGATAGTGCGCGTTCAAGCTGCGGCTGCGCGCCTTGCCGACGACGCGCACCGACAGAACCACGGGCTTTTTCAAAGGCGTAAGCGCAGCGCAGGCCCACTTGGCCAAAAGCCGCGAGCCCGGAACCCAGGGCTTGCGTGACGCGTAACTGACCTTGAGTTCGAGTCGCAGCGCCAACCTAGGAGCTCCTAAGTGCCGTCGTTGGGAGCGCTCGCCTCGTAGGCTTGAACGATTCTCTGCACCAGCGGGTGACGCACCACATCGCGGGAAGTAAACATGGTGAAGGCAATGCCACGCACGCCGCGCAAAATATCGATCACGGTGCGCAAGCCGGACTGCTTGGAGTTCGGCAGGTCCACCTGCGTGATGTCGCCGGTGACCACCGCCTTGGAACCGAAGCCAATGCGGGTCAGGAACATTTTCATCTGTTCATTGGTCGTGTTCTGCGCTTCATCCAAAATCACGAAGGAATCGTTCAAGGAACGTCCGCGCATGAATGCCAGCGGCGCGACCTCGATCACATTGCGCTCGATCAGCTTGGCGACCCGTTCGAAGCCCAGCATTTCGTACAACGCGTCATACATCGGCCGCAAATAAGGATCGACTTTTTGCGACAGATCGCCCGGAAGGAAACCCAACCGCTCGCCGGCCTCGACCGCGGGGCGAACCAGAACGATGCGCCGTACCTTTTCCGATTGCAGCGCCTCCACCGCGCACGCGACCGCGAGGTAGGTTTTCCCCGTGCCGGCAGGTCCGATGCCGAAGGTCAGATCGTGAGTACGCACGTTGTTCAGGTACTCGGTTTGATTGGCGCCGCGCGCGCGCACCGCGCCGCGGGCGGTGCGGACCTTCAATTCGTCCGAATCCGTCGCGGCCTCACCATGGTTGTTGTCCATGTCCAATTCTTGCAATGCGATGTGCACGCGCTCCGAGTCCACGGGCTCGCGCTGCGCGCGCGCGTACAGGTCCTGCAACACCGATTCGGCACGCTTGACCGCCGGCGCCAAGCCGACCAATTGAAACCGATTGCCGCGCCGTCTCACCTCCACGCCCAGTCTGGATTCAATCAGGCGCAGGTGCTCATCGAGAGGACCGCAAAGCTCGACAAGGCGGACATTGTCGGCGGGGGCGAGCAGCACATCCCGGGTCATCGGTACGGAACTCACAGTGCTCCCGCGCCGGCGAGGCGTCCGCGCAGAGAATTTGGCATGGCCTCAGTGATCATGACGTCGGTAAAAGTATTCATGAGCTTCGCGGGATCATCGCCAGGACCGTCGAAATTGACCCAGCGGTTATTATCGGTACGGCCGGCCAATTGCTTAGGATTGCGCTTGGCGGGGCGCTCGACCAGCACCCGTTGACGGCTTCCCACCATGCGTTCGGAAATCGCGCGCGCCTGGCCGTTCAAACGCTGCTGCAACAGTTCGAGACGTTGCTGCTTGACCTCATGCGCCACCTCGTCGGGCAATGCAGCAGCCGGGGTGCCGGGCCTGCGGCTGTAGAGAAAACTGAACGACTGATCGAAACCGACATCGGCCACCAGATTCATGGTCGCCATGAAATCCTGTTCCGTCTCTCCCGGGAACCCGACGATCAAGTCGGTTGATATGCAGATATCCGGCCGTACAGCGCGCAGCTTGCGCAGCTTCTGCTTGTATTCCAGCACCGTGTGCCCGCGCTTCATGGCGGCCAGAATGCGGTCCGAGCCGCTTTGCACGGGCAGGTGCAAATAGTTATTGAGCTGCGGCACGTTGGCATAGGCTTCGATCAAGCTATCGTTGAAATCCAGCGGGTGCGATGTCGTGAATCGAATGCGCTCCACGCCCTCGATTCCGGCCACGAAGTGAATCAACGTCGACAAGTCGGCGAGAGTGCCGTCGGCCATGGGCCCGGCATAGGCGTTGACGTTCTGGCCGAGCAGCGTGATCTCGCGCACGCCTTGATCCGCCAATCCTTCGACCTCACCCAGCACCTGATCGAATGGGCGGCTGATTTCCTCGCCGCGAGTGTACGGCACGACACAAAAAGTGCAGTACTTGCTGCAGCCTTCCATTATGGAAACAAAAGCCGTGGAAGCATTGGTGCGCGCCTCCGGCAGCCGATCAAATTTCTCGATTTCCGGAAAACTGACGTCGATTTGCGACCGGCCGGACTGCTTCAAGCCGTCGAGCATGGCCGGCAGGCGGTGCAGGGTTTGGGGCCCGAACACCAGATCGACGAAGGGGGCACGCGCGGTGATACCCTCCCCTTCCTGGCTGGCCACGCAGCCGCCGACGCCGATGACCACATGCGGGCGCTGCTGCTTGAACAGCCGCCATTCCCCCAACAGGGAAAACACCTTCTCTTGAGCCTTTTCGCGCACCGAGCAGGTATTGACCAGCAAGACATCCGCTTCTGCCGGGTTGTCGGTGCGCGTCATCCCCTGGGCGGATTCGAGCACGTCCCGCATCTTGG
>Ga0224547_1000081_pt1 | contig 19914 bp, 17 predicted proteins | sample 714P21014metaG_FD_179908 | JGI IMG/M metagenome (GOLD analysis project Ga0224547, IMG submission 179908) | Peat soil microbial communities from Stordalen Mire, Sweden - 717 P2 10-14 | ecosystem: Environmental > Terrestrial > Soil > Wetlands > Peat | place: Sweden: Norrbotten County, Stordalen...
ATCAAATAGAGACGAGGCTCGCCCGGGAAACCGTTGCCTCCCGCTAACACTTGCCCATGTCGGCTATGTAGAGGACTTTCATCTCCGAGTGAGTGCGCCCTGATAACCGCACGAGCGATGCGTTCCGGGTGTTTATCCTTCGATAGAGAAAACAATTTTTCCGCGCGGATGCTGCTTTTCTAGATAAGTATGAGCTTCAGCCGCGTTGTCCAGCGAAAATGACTTTGTCACCGTAGGCGAAACCTTGCCAGTGTCAATCAGGTCCCGGATTTCATTCAATTGTGAGGGATTTAGTTGGGTCATATAGCCCAACGTCCGCACACCATATTTGGCGGCCTGCCTCCCGTCTGGCTGACCCAACGTCGATACCAATATCCCGCCTCGCTTCAACACCTGCCACGACCGCTCGCGCGTGTCCCCACCAATCAAGTCAAACACCACATCGATATTTTTAGCCACTTCCTCAAATTTCTGTTTTTTGTAGTCGATGACGACATCTGCGCCCAACTGTGAAACGAAGTCCAGGTTATTCGCGGAGGCAGTCGTCACGACTCGCGCGCCGCGTACTTTGGCAAATTGAATGGCAAAGTGACCCACGCCCCCAGATCCCGCGTGGATGAGAACGGTTTGGCGCTTCGTCAATCCGCCATGATCGAACAATCCCTGCCACGCGGTCAGGCTCGCCAGCGGTACCGATGCGCTCTCCACGGCATCGAGCTTTGCGGGCTTGCGCGAGAGTAACGTGCTGGACACCGCAACATATTCCGCGTAACCGCCCAAGCTCCAATCCAGCAGTGCAAATACTTCGGTGCCGGATGGCCATTCGGACTTGTCGCCGGCGCTGCCTTCAATGACTCCGCAAATGTCGCGACCCAAGATGATAGGAAGTTGATCCTGTTTAATCTTAGGAAAAGTGCCATCCCGTATTTTCGTATCAACTGGATTGATGCCCGCACCGCGAATCTTCACCAGGACTTCACCGGTCTTCAGCGTCGGCCGGTCCAAAGATTCCGTTCGTAATACTTCGGGCCCACCAAACTGATGGATGCGAATGGCTTTCATAGATGGGCTCCGCGGTAAGATATGCCGAATCTTGGTCGCCCATCTCAGTGTCATCAACACAGTTTGGGCTCAATCCCATGTAGCCGTTATCTGACGAAGCACCGCGCGGCATCTTAAATCCGATTCGCCCATTTTCTTAAATCGAGCCGCTCAATCAACCTCAGGCGGGCGGTCGTGTCAGTCATTGCGGCGCACGCCGATCTTGCGGTAATCGAGGTACCATGGTACATTGGTACTGATGACCTACTACTCGTGGAGTCCCTAAGTGCCAAGACTGCGGCAAGAAATTGAGATCGAGCGGGTTCAAACGGGGGTGCGCATTGAGCGTCGCCTACTCAAAGTGCTTAAGGCGCTGGCGGAGTACAAGAACATGACTCTTGGCGACCTGCTTGAAGGCATTGTGCTGCATGCGTTTGAGGGAAAGAGCCCGTTCACTGCAGACACCCAGCGAAAAATTGCTGAACTCAAGGATATCTACGCCTTGGATCTTGACGCGAAAGCGAGTCATCGTCTGAGGGAAAAGTCATGACCGGGAGATTTCTGGTTATTTGGTGGGAGCGGTATTTCTGCGCCCCAGACATCAAACCTCTTCAATGATTTGTGGGTGTTCTCACCCGCGACAGGACAATGGACTTGGGTCAGCGGATCGAGCAGCGGCGGTGCTGCCGGAGTCTATGGCACATTGGGGACCGCGGCGCCCGGCAACGTTCCAGGTGCACGCGACGGCGCCGCTGCGTGGATCGATGGGGCTGGCAATCTTTGGCTCTTTGGAGGGGCAAGTGCCGCAAATCCACTGGCCGGGGGCGAGCAGAATGATCTTTGGCAATACCGTTAAGGGATCTCCTGCGCGATGCGCCAAAGGACACCCGAGGGATCGATGAGAACGAAGTCGCGCATCTGCCAGGGCCTATCTTCGGGCGGTTCTGCCCGCACGCCGTACTTCTCGGTGATCTTCTTGTCTTGAATGTTGGTCCACCACTCATCTACATCTTTCACGAGCAGATGCATCATGAGATTTTCGGCGAACGCCTTAACGTAGAAGCGCTGCAACAGAAAGCCGATCTTGCTCTGGCTACCGTGATCACCATAGTGAAAATACGCTAGATCGCCCTCAGTTCCCCAGCACAGGCTAAATCCCAAGTCCTGATAGAACTGCTTCGAAAGCTCGAAGTCCTTGGCGGGAACGTATGCCTTGATTTCGATTGGGTCAGTATTGCTCATTGCCCAGCCTACGACACGCAATTAGTGCTGCGATAAACATGTGCCGATATCCACCTTGCCTGAATCCCATACAAGATCGACGCCTTCGCGCAGCGCTTGCTCGCTTCGCCGTCATGAACATCAGGTCATCCGATCTCACCCTCGCCCAGTACCGGCGAGTCAGGCCTTATAGAGGTGGGAGCGTAAGCGAAGCGGTCTTGCCTTTGGTGGATATGTAACGGTCTAGCGAAGGATCGAGGCCAACTGCAGTCACAATGTCGCTGAAAGCACTAGGCGAGTCGCCAAGGTCTCCGAAGGCTGCGCCGCGCAGGAAATAGGCCCGAGCCAACTTCGGATCAAGTCGGATCGCTTCGGCCTCGTCTTTTACAGCACTTGCGTAGTCACGCAGTAGTATGCACACATACCCTCGTTCGCTCCACAACGCAGCTGCTTTCGGCTGCAAACGGACAGCATCTGAATAGTCCGCGAGTGCGCTGCTGAAATTATCTTGAGTCAGGTAGATTTTCGCGCGCTGCTGCAGCACGGGGACGAGTTTGGGATTGATGCTCAAGGCTGTGTCGAAGTCCCGCAAGGCGGCGTCGCCATCAGTTTGCGCCGCGTAGAAAACCCCGCGGTTGTAGTAAGGCTGCGCGTTTTTGGGAGCCGATTCAACGGCCTCATTGTAATCGTCGAGCGCATGCTGCTTGTCACCCTGGGCAAAATAAGCCTTGGCGCGATTCACAAACAAATAGAAACGATCGCGGCCCTGAAGTATTTTGCGGTCTAGCAACTCCGTGCATGCCTGAATGGCCACGGGCGGGGCGCTCTCCCCGCCGCGATTGATGCACTTGTCGATCACGATACGCTTGTCCTTCGCGAGCTGAGCCTCACAGATCTCCATGCCCACCCAGTCCAGTACGTCCGGGCCAGCTGTTGCATTTGTCGCATAGCACTCTGTGAATTGATCGGGTGGAAGCTTTGGCAGCGGTAGCTCGGCACGCGGCACTTTGCCGGTGACTGTAATTGACGGTGTAGTCGTTGCTGGTGTCGTTGCTGGTGTCGTTGTTACCGCACTGGCGCCGGGCGGGGTTGCGCTGTCTCCGGGCGGGTTGCTTGGTGACTGACTACTCTGATTGGAATTGTCTGGAGCGCCCGCCGCCATTCCGACGAGCAGCAAGGCTGAGAGTTGCCACGAGAGTAAACGCCGCATGATTTTCATCCCAGTCCACTTCCCCAGTACTGTGCACCAGCGATCACCTTCAGGATCGGATGATCCGCTCAATCGGTACGGGATAGGTTTCCAACGTATTAACAATCGTTAATATGGATCTCGTCACCGCAGCCCTATTTAGAAGCGGTAATCGTCGACTCCTCCCAGTTTCAGCAAACCGTTGCGCTCGGAACCGCTGACGCGTGTCGCGCGATTGTACCGACATTTCGGACAAAAGATTTCCGGATTGCCGCGCATAAAAACCACCTGCCAATCAACCTCGATCGCAATCGCCAATTGCCGCACGAAGTCGATCAGCCATTAGCCCGTCTCCTGCCATGCCGGCTTCTGGGTGTTCACACGGCCCGACGGCTAGTCAGAGGCCGCTACTCCACACTGTAGTCGCGGGCTTCCAAGCAAGCTCCGTCGGCACGAAGGTAGTCGGCACGTTTCGACGCCATTTTGGGGTCGAGGCCGACTTCAGCGGCGGCCCACTGATGACACTCCTCGCGATCACGCTCCAATTGCTCGATCGTCTGATCCCCATTGGGAAAGACGAACAAGTCTCTCAAGACCGGTGCCTGGCCATTGATGCTCTCAGCCAGGCCGGCAGGTGGTTGCACTTGCTCGTAGGCTCCTGCGGTACCGCTCCATTCATAGTAGACATCGTCGGCATAGTAATAGGGCGCGCCGTCCCAGTAGATGAGTTTGCAGTACGATGGAATGGATGCGAAGTAGAACCCATGACCTGGGACACTCCAGCCACCTTGCCCGCCGCCGCGATACCGGCCACTAGAGCCGCGCTCCCCGTGCCAACTACTTCTGTGATGACCGTATCCGCGACCGGTGCGACTGCTATGAAAACCTGCGACATGACCGGCGTTGCCATTGCCGCCACTCGCCCCGTGAGCCACGGCGAATCCTGAACTCCACAGTCCAATGGAAATCAGACCCGTAAGGGTAGCTAAGCGTGATTGTTGCCGATGCATGACGAGAAATCGATTGCCGATGCTTGATTTTGGAGCCTCGCCGTTCTTGGAAGTTCCAAAAACACGTTACGCCGCGTGCACCTGATCTTGTCGGGCTGTTACACCTACCGCACCATGCTTCTCGCACGATTCCGGCACCCCTTTCGACATGGTCATTCACTTCGCTGACACCGACGCGGCCGCGAACCAGCGCTGAAACCAGCCGACGGTCCGCTTACGGAAATCCGCGCGATCCACCGCCTTCTGCAGGTGATGGCCTTCCCCCGGATACACGTGAAACTCGACCGGCACGCCAAGCGCCTCAAGCGCCGTGTAGAACTCTTCGCTCTGCGGCATCGGGCATTCGAGATCGCGCTCGCCTACCGTAATTAGAGTCGGCGTGCTGACGCCGCGCATGTGCACGATCGGCGATGCCTTAAGATACGGCGTTGGATCATCGTAGACGGATCCGCCAAAGTTCACCTGATCCGATCCCGCCTGTGGCGCCTCACCCTCGAGGGACAGCCAGTCCGAAACGCCCGCATGCGAGATGGCAGCGCGAAACCTATGCGTCTGCGTGATGCTCCACATAACCATGTAGCCCCCGTAAGAGCTGCCCATGATCCCCACCCGGGTATCGTCGATCGGCGCCGCCCGCTCCGCGGCATCCACGCCCGTGAGCACGTCGCGCCAATCGCCGCCGCCCAGATCCTGGATGCTGGCAGCGGCAAAGGCCTCGCCTTGACCGAAACTGCCCCGATAATTCGGTTCGAAGACGTCCCATCCCGCTTCCAACAACATGCGCGCTTGGCTGAAAGCGGGCAAGAACTTGTTGGTGGAGGCCGCTTCGGGTCCACCGTGCACCAACACCACCATCGGCCGTTTCACTCCGGGTTCGCCGCCCGCAGGCTGCAACAGCCAGCCCTGCACATCGAATCCTTCATTGCGCCACGTCACCGAATGCGCGCTGAACGAAGCTGCGCCGATCGCCGCATTCTCGTGCGTGATCGGATGCCAATGACCCAGGGCTCCCGCCACGATCTCCGGCGGCGCCCCGAAGCTCGAGTTCACCGCAGCGACGCCATGCGGCCCGCAGGAAAGTCCGTTCCCCATTCCGCCGGTGAGCGACTCCTGTCCCGACCAGACGGGCTTCGCTCCGGCCGTATCGAGCCTTGCGATCGCTACCGTATCGCCGGCCAGCATCATCCCCGTGAGTCCCTTCCCGCAGCTCCAATCTAGCGCCGTCACGGTCGCATGCGATCCAACGGTCAGGTTGTCAGGTTTAGCCCCCGGCTGATCGAGACGCAGCACGTATGCATCGCCGCCCGTGGAGCCAAAATCGCTCATCCAACCGCCGATGAACGCCACACTTTTTCCGTCGGGCGACACCGCCGGTGCGGCGAGCTGTTCGCGCGGTCCCGGTGCAAACACCACCTGAGCTTGAGACTGCTCGAACGTGTACAACTTGGCCACCCACCACTGGCTATCGCCATCCCCGGGTGCCGCAGTGCCTACGAACCCGCCGTTAGGCAGGAAATCGAATTCATAGACATAGAGATCCGCGGGCGAGACAAATTTGAGCGCCGCGCCGTCGACCACTGCGATCCGCTGTTCATCGGCTTCGCTGCCGATGTCGCCCACCAAGGGCACGCCCGCCTCCGCGCGGCCCACCAACTTGTGCGCCTGCGCCGTCGCCAGCACGGCCAGCCGGTTGCCCGGCCCATAACGCAATCGATCCAAGGTTCCGTTGAAACTGAGCACTCGGCGCACCGCGCCGCCCTTGGCGTCCACCGTGTCGATCTCCGCGACTCCCTCCTGAGGTCGCGACACGAGGAAAGCCAGCTGGCCGTTCGTGCTCCAAGCGGGCGAATCCACCTCGCAGTTGGGTCCGGCGGTGCACGGCAGCGGCACGGCCACCGCCCCGCCGACGAGATCCCGAATCATGAGCGAAGCAGGCGCATCGCTGTCGCTGCCGTCATCCGACGTCTCGATCGAAGCGATGTGGTGGCCATCCGGCGCGATGGCCACGCTCTTGAAATCATGGAGCCCCGGCACGGCAAGCGCCGGCAGGGGAACGGCAATCAACACGGCGAGTACAAAATGTGAGCGCATCCAGGATCCTAGCATGCGGCGGAGGCGACGTTCCACGCTGGAGAGTGCTGTCTTCAGGAACCGGAAAAACATTGCGGGTGGCATTCCCCGTCCGGCCCGGTATTCCCCGTCTGGTCGAGCTCTTCGGGCGTAGAGTTATTTTCGCGGATTCTTTGTCGCACGTTTTCTCTGTCGCTGTTGCGGCAATCCAGTCGTCGCCAGCATCTCGAAGATCGCGCGCAAGTGCGTATTAGCATCGTCTTGACGGCGTGCGAGGTACAAAGTGGAGTAAGCGCTGATGTCCGTCAGGTTTTTGTAAATCGCGCCCTTTAACTGAATACATTGGATTCCGTCGGGAACAATCGCGACGCCGACGCCTGCGGCAACCAGTCCAATGATAGTTGACGGCTCTAGTACTTCTCTTGCCACGCGCGGCCGAAATCCTGCGTGCGCGCATATGTCCAGGATCTGCCAGTAGAGGCCGGTACCCGCCTCGCGCGGATACGTGACGAACGGCTCGGCCTTGAGCTGACTCAGTGACAGTGACGGTCGGCGCGCCAGGGGATGATCTTGTTGAATAGCGACAACGAGTGGGGCGCGATACCACTCACTGATTTCAATTCCAGCGGGAATCCGTACCTCGGGTTTGCGCAAAATCCCCATATCCAGCGTTCGTTCCAACAGGCCATGGAGTTGCTCGAGCGACGGAACATCATGAAGCGTGAGCACGACATAGGGAAATTGCTGTCGAAACTGCCGGATCGCAGTTGGCAGAACGTTAGAAAACATCGCCGATGCACTGTAGCCCACATTAAGCGTCCCCAATTCACCAGCTTCGGCGCAACGTGCCTCGATCTTCGCGGTCTCGGCCAGCGACAGAATCGAGCGCGCGTGCTGCTGAAATCGCTTGCCGGCCTGCGTAAGGAAAACGTGGCGGTTGTCGCGCTCGAACAATTGAGCTCCAACTTCTTCTTCGAGCGACCTGATCTGAACGCTCAACGAAGGTTGCGCCACGTGAAGACGCTGAGCCGCACGGTTGAAGCCGCCCTCATCCGCAACCATTACAAAGTATTCGAGCTGGCGTAGCTTCACGATAGGCAGATTCTATAAGCAAATGGACGTAAAAGACATGTACGGATCACGCAGCTACTGACGCGATCGTGCAGTCTTGGTCACTCTACGGCACGGTTCCGGTCCTCGCGCATCGGATACGACACCTTCGAGAATCCAGGTATCACCACGAGCTCTGGTTGATTTTTGTGTTCACAAAGCTGATCGATGACAAAGTGGGCGACCGAATTCGACAGCAGCTGAGTGGGGTCTTCCATCACGAAACGAAGGCGCGTGATTGCGGTAAAGCGATCGTCCGGCGAGCGAAGGCGAGGCAACGCATGTAACGACTTCGTCGTCGGCTCTATGACAGGGGACTCCTCGATGCTTTTCGCAAATGCGGGATAACCCTCAAACATCACCCGTGCTAGGTCCGTGTTAGCCCGCAATTGCAAGAATACTTCCCGAACCTGTCCCTCTATCTCCGCAACCCGAGCTGGGTCGCGCAGGTCGGACAGGGCGAGGCTTGGGCCATGCGGGGTGATCTGCACATTCTCGGCTGATATCCGCTCCTCCGAGGCCCGCCAGAGCAGATGGCAATTATTGTTCGTCTGCCACGTCAGTCCTGCACTCGGCCGGCCTGATTTGCCGCTGAGCAGAACCATGAGTTTGCGCCAGTTGATGTTCTGGGAACGAAGCCACCGAATCATGCGGTGCGCGATGTCAAGGAAGGTGAGAGTAAAGGTTGCTACCATCACATCATTCAGAGGGACCGGAACTAACGGACTATCGATCGGATCCAGGAAGTTTTGTCGCAAATTCTCGAACGTCATCAGGCGTTCATCCGCAAGGCACGTTCTCATAAATCGCGAACTCACGCGGCATGTGTAATCCACCATATCCGCAATCTTTGATTCATACCCTCGATAAGCCTCGACCGCGACTTTCTTTTCCCAATAGTTGCTATCGTTGACGGAGCGCACCTGGTCGGATCTGTCTATTATCCGTTTTGCGTCATCGCGCCAATTGGCATAGCCAAGCTCGCGCAGGCGGAACAGCCAAGCGATACAGGGAGCGAGATGGGAAACCGCAGTGAGTTCGACAAATCCGCGAGTCGAATGTCGGAAGCTCTCAACGATCGGTGGGCGGCCTCCCCCGGGAAAGATTACGAAATCCGCCCCGGTGACGACGAGTAGCGGATCGCGTTCGGTCAGGCGAACCATGTGTTTGGTCAAATGCTGCCCGGTACTGCCCGGACCGGTGTAGGCGTCGTACAGACTTCGAAAATCATCGTGCGGAGCGTAAGCCATGGTCATCTCCTCGAAGCCGCTCTTGGTGGCTTGGCATGTATAAAGCGCTGGCTACGCAATCATCCGTTAAAGCGGTAAATGATTGTGTCGGTTCGGAATCGGACATCGACGGTAAGGCTGTTGGAGACAGCCACAAACAGTTTGCCGTCTGCAGAGAATACCGCGGCGTCAGTCCCACCGGCGGTCGGGAATTCCTCGACCAGCACAAGCTTGCCATCGATCCACTTAAAGACGCACGACATTAGATTCGTGACTGGAGCGGAAGGCTCGCCCCGAATGAAATTGATCTGCAGCAGATACAGGTTTGAGTTCGTCCGTACGACGCAGAACTCTCGGCCGCCCGGCCCACCCAGTTTCTGGCAGGGAGAAAAGTCCTTCCCGCCCCAGCGATACAGGCTTGAGTCGCCTTGGATGTTGGCAAACGCGACGTAATGCTCACCGTCAGCGGTGAAATATCGAAAGCAACGACCGGCCTTCTTGGAGAACGATTGCAACGGACTAAAGGATGAACCATTCCAGGCGAGGAGGACCGATTCCCCGACGTGGTCAGCATAAGCCAGGAAACTTTGCCCCGCTATTTCGAACGATTCCCAGTTGTATCCCCACATGCCTTCAAGAGTTTGAAAATCGTCGAATTGCAGGCCGTTCCATGCATAGATTCGCGAGGTCCGTGGATTTGTCGCCTCGATATGATCGAGCGTGACGCCTTGCGCTAACGCCAGGAACGCTCGATAGCCGACACGGAAAAAATGCCATTGCTTCGCGGCGAAGCCGGCGAACGTCTGGATGGGTGCCCACGAGCCGCTGATCCACTTGTAGAGGACCTGGTCAATATTGTAGCGATAGGGTCCGTGGCCCGAACGAACTCCTGCCGTAACCAAGTAGGATTCTTCTCCGAGGTTGAAGAACTCGGCGTCCTCGCCGCCGCTGAGCGGCAGCAGTCCTTCCTCAACCAAGCGACCGTGTTGCCAGCGATAAATCGCGGCGCCGATATCGCTATCGCCACCATTCATATGCGCAGGTGTGCCCGGAACATCCACTGCCAGCTGCGGTACGATCATATACTGCGCGCCCGCAAGCGCGAACGGCAGGACGGCCCGCGCGCCGCAGGTCGGCAGACGTTGATGTTCGATGAGTATCATGATGGGTTCCGTATCAGCATCAAGACGTAAATCATCCGTGCGTCGATCGTGCTCACCACGCGATCTATTTTTGTCGTAGCAGGCCGACCAGTGTGTACGCGCCAGCGGACAGAAGGGTAGGAATTGCTATCAGCATGAACAACAGTTGGACGGAAACGTTCGCCGCTAGCAGCCGCCCGCCTATGATTGGCCCCAATATTGATCCGAATCGGCCCGCGGCAAACTGCCAGCCCACTCCTGTACTGCGCATGCGCTGGGGATAGAGTTGCACGGAGATCGCCGGAGCGTTTTGTTGCCCCCCAATCACCAGCAGGCCAATGACACCGAGGCCTGAATACAATGCGCCAACGGAATCGTATAAGTAACCCAGCAAAGCAACGGCGAGTGAGCCGCTGGCGACCATCAAAGTGACCACCTTGAAAACCCCGAATCTCACCACGAGCAAGGTTGAGGCCAGTGCACCAATGACACCACCCAGATTCAGTAGCACCCCGCACCAAGCGGCCGTCTGCGTGCTGAAACCCGATCTCGCCGCTATCAACGGAGTCCAGCTGTTTAAAAGATAAGTCACCAATAGCAGGCAAAAGATCGCGAATGAGGCAATGACCGTGGTCCAGAAGCGTCCCTCGGTAAACAAGACAATGAAGGACCCTCTCCAAAGTTTGCGATGTGGCTCGTCGATTGGAGCATCTGAAGCGTAAAGCGTCTCCCGCAGGAATAGCCCGATAGGCACGAGAAGCAGCGTGACAACTCCTGCACCGAGAAACAGATTTCGCCAACCATGGACGATCAACAGCGCAGTGATCGCGCCGCCGACGACCGCCCCGAGTGGATAGCCGATGAACATAACAGTCACAGCCGCGCTGCGCTGCTGCCACGGGAAATGCTCTGCCACCAGAGGGACAATCGCGGCGAGAAGTCCCCCCAGACCCAAACCCGTTAGGAAGCGCAGGGCGGCGAAAGCGCCGAGTGAATGGGCCTGCGAGCATAGCAGTGTCGCGACTCCAGCCGTGGCAAGCGAGACGAGCAGAGTGGGCCGGCGGCCCGCGCGGTCCGCGATGTGACCCAGAAGGAGGCCCCCTACCATAGAGCCCGCCAGGCCCGCGGCGAAGATGGTGCCGATACTCACAAAGTTCAAATGAAGGTCTTTTGCAATCAGTGGCGCGACAAACGACACAATGAACAGGTCGTAGCCGTCCATCATCACGAGGGCAAATGAGACGCCAAGCAGCGCCCAGGACCTTCGAGACCGATTGACGCCGAATTGAAACGGCATGTCTCTTGCAATTTCCATCAGGGGACGCCAAACAGGCGATTGGGATTCTCGACCAGGATCTTTCGGCGTGCGCTCTCAGACGGCGCCCAGCGCTCGAGCAAACTCACCAACTCTCCCGTGTCGCGGTCAGAGTACGAAATATGTGGCCAGTCAGAACCCCATACCGCCCTGTCGGGCGCCCGGTCGACTATAGCTTTCGCGACGGGCTCTACGAATTCATAACCCCTGAGTTTGGCGATACGATAGGCGCCGCTTAGCTTGAGGTAGCAGTGACCGCATTCCAGAAGATCGAGCAATGCGGAAAAATCCTCGGATCGCAGGCCGTCCTCTACCAGCATGTAACCCATGTGATCAATCACAAAATCTATTGGCAGTGTTCGGAAAAAATGGATCAAGTCGCGCACCACGTAGCCAGGGGCATAGAATTGCAGATGCCAACCCAGTGGACCCACACGTGCGGCCGTTTCCGTGATATAGCTCTTTATCGCCGCCATCGGCTCACGCGCGCGCTTGAAGAGATCGAGCCTAACGGCTCGTACGCCGCACCGATGGAAGCGGTCGAGTTCTGCGTCGCTAATATCAGGCTCGATCATTACGACGCCGCGAGCCAGATCGCCAACGTCGACGAGCGTGTCGAGAAGACAGGAGTTATCGGTGCCGTAGTAGCTTGGCTGAACAAGCACAAACCTTTCGATGCCAACCTGCGGCATGAGACTGCGATACTGTGCCAGCGTTCCATCCGGCAGCGTGTAGTGCGGCTTCTCGACGTGCGAATACCGTTCGGGTGGCCCGAATATGTGCACATGCATGTCCCAGGCGCCGGACGGCATCAGAAAATTCGGCTGAGAGATCGTCTCGAGGGCACGCAATGGTAACGAGAGCAATGGCTCTTCGCTCATCGAGATACTTCATTGCTTCGGATATGACCTTGACTCTGGCTGCGCCACTCCTGGATGCGCTGACCCCAATCAGTCGCTCGCTGGGTCAGCCCTGCCGCCAGGACATCGGTATCAATCGCGGCGAATACAACCGGCACGGCTCCGGCGTTGAGTAGCTCCACGTATAGAGCGGGATCCGACGAGCCCCCGACGACCGCCAGTTTGCCGCGGCAGTGCGCAGCGGCGATGACACGTTTACACGCGTCGAGCATATCCGCATGGCGCAGGTGATCTACGTGGCCGAGATCCACCGACAAATCATTCATTCCGACGTGTAAAATGTCGACGCCGTCGATGGCGGCAATGGCATCCGCGTTACGGACGCCTTCCGCTGACTCGATCAGAATATGAACCGTTGTTGCGAGGTCGGCGCAGCGCATGAGCTCTGCGGCAGACATGCGCCGGTACTTTGCCTGCGGTAGAAGGGCAGTCTGGGAACGCTGGCCGCGCGGTGGGAATCGCACCGCGTTGACGACTTTCTGCGCCTCCTCCGCCGTCTCGACACGAGGCGCAACGATACCCGTCGCACCCCCGTCCAACAGCCGGCCAATAACACCGTAGTCGCGTTCCGGAATCCGGACCCACGCCTCCAACCCTAAATCGGCGGCCGATGCGATGATCTGCACGGCGCAATCGATCGATATGCTGCTGTGCTCCAGATCGATCCACACCAATCCAAAGCCGGCTGTCTTTGCCATCCGCACGATCTCTGCAGTGCGTGCGTTCCGAATGCCGAGACTGAGCAGGGGTTCGCCTTGCGCCAGTCTTTGCAGCACTGCATTTTCTCGCGAGTCAGGTTGCGGCATTCACGCGATTCAGAAAGTCCACGATCAAGTTCATAACTTTATTCGTCGACCAGAGCAGACCGGATTGGGCATCACCCATGAAGGCCAGATCTCCATGGCCGGCACCGTCCACCACGTAGCGGGTGCTGCGAACTCCCGTCGCCACTAACGCGTCGTGCAGGATCAGTGTTTGACTGGGTGAGACCAGTCTGTCCTGATTGCCGTGAAAGATAAGAAAGGGTGGAGCATTGGCGCGAATGTACTTCAGCGGGTTCGCCGCCGTGGTGGCGATGCCGGGGTCGAGTGTGTTCGCGTCGGACGCCTTACCTATGTATTGAATCAATCCCTCGTTGGTGTAGGTTGCATGCTGGGTTACAGCATCAAAATCGGCAGCGATTTTGGAAATGTCGGACGCGCCGAAATCAACGATGACCCCTTGTACGTCGCTGCTCTGATTCAGATTGGCTCCCGCTTCAAACGTACTATTGTGGTTCGTAACGCCGACCATAGCGGCGAGGTAGCCACCGGCGGATTCACCCCACACGGCGACCGCGTCGGCGTCGATTCCATATTGGCCGGCGTTTGCGCGCAGATATCGAATCGCCGCTTTGATGTCCTCAACGCCGTCGCGATAGTTCGCGCCGTCGCGTGTAGTCCGGTACTGTACACTGGCAACGGCAAACCCGGCCTCCGCAACATATGTGCGCAGATTCAAGGCGCTTTCCTTGGCAGCCACTACGAATCCGCCGCCCGGAACGTACACCACAACCGCCCGTTTGCGCACTGGCTCGGGAATGAGTATGTCCATTTTGAGGGACGTCGATTTTCCATTTGGCAGCTTCGGAGCCGCGTACACGACATTCTTAATGGTCTTGATCGGCGCTTTGCCGCATTGGATCTGATCATTGCGGTCAGGATGAATGACGATACTGGTGCTCGTGTCGCTGGGCGCAACGCTCGCAGCGATCGGCGGCTTGGGCAGTACTCCGATGCGAAAGAGCAACGGCATCAGACCGTACATGGGCGTGAAGTGGGGACACGCTGCGCGCACTCCAGGGACGGGCGCCCCGGATCGCACACCAATAATTAGGCCAGCGCCGACTGCGCCTACTACGAGCACCATGATCAATATGGTTCGTGCCGTCACCGCGTCGACTCCTGGGTGCTCAATTTGTCCGCCGAGCCGCCGTCACGCCTACAATTTGGCGCTGAATTCGATGCCGTAGGTGCGCGGCGGCGCATATTGCGCGAGGCTAGCAAGGAAGTTACCCGCTGCCGCTGTGTACACGAGCTCGTTCGTCAAGTTTCGGCACCACAAACTGATGGTGTAAGCCCCGTTGTTCACATGCCAGTGGAGGCCGGTATTGACGTTGTCATAGGCCGGCTGACGCAGCTGGTTGTCTGCCTCGGCGAACCATCCGCTGTTGTGAAGGTATTGCGCATCGAGCGTCAAGTCTCCTATCGATGTCGGTATCAGATAGCTCAGGCCTAGGTTGGCGGTCCATTCCGGCGTGTATGGCAATTGATTGCCGTCAGCCGAGGCAAAGAAGGGAGTGCTGCCGCCCGGAAAAGGAGGATTGGGCACGTTGTATTGGACAAGCGGCGTGGAGGACGTGAATCGAGCGTGGATGTAACTGGCACCGAGATCCAGTCTGAGTGCTTGGCTTACTTGCGCCTCAAGGTCGAGATCAGCGCCGTACGCGATTGCCGGCGGACCGTTGTAGAATTGTACTTGGTTGGTGGTGGTCAGCTTGTTCAACTGAATGCCAGTGTAATCATAATAGAATGCGGCGCTGTTGAAACGCACCTTGTGGTCTAGGAATTCGGTCTTGGCGCCCACTTCATAAGCCTTCAGAATCTCGGGATCGAAGTTCGGCAGACTCGGTTGGGTTGAATTATAGCCGCCACTCTTGAACCCCAAATTCTTAGATGCGTATATCAGTACTCCGTTGTCGAACTTGTGATCGATCCCAAGGCGGTAGGTTAGCTGAGAGAACCACGTGGTTGGCGAAGGGGTCAGCGCACCTGTGTATCCTGGCGTAACCGACAGAGTTTTATCCTCGTCCGTGTAACGCAGACCGAGCGTCAAGTGGCTGCCAGGCAGGAACTCGATGTGCGTCTCGCCGAAGCCAGAATAAGAGTTGGTCGCCACTTCCGCGAAGCTGTTCACCTGTTGCTCGAGGTCATGGAAATAGTACAGGCCGGTCACCCAGGTGAGCCAATGTACGGCGTAGTTGTCCGGCGATACTAGCTGAAACTCTTGCGAGATCTGCTTGTCATTGGCGAGAGCATTCACTGTCGGCAGAGGGATAATCAGAGCAAAGGGCGGAAATGGAACCGGCTCCTTGATGGAGGTAGCCGGTGTCAGAGTGATATCAAATTGGACATCGAAGCTCTGCTGGCGATACGCGCTGATGGAGACGAACCTAGCCCAACTCATGAGATGATCGAACCGTGCGCTGACCCCGCCCGTGTCTAGGCTATCGGTAGGGTCGAGGAACGTGTCGATATCATACGGATGTGGCACGGGTGTCGTCACCGGCGGATACTCTAAGACCGAAGGATACGTCCCTCTCGGAATGTAATCCGGGGTGGCTGAACTGCCGTAGCGGCGCTCGAAGTCGAAGATCAGGTGAACCGTATCGGCGTCAGTGGGCGCCCAGACCCATTTGGAGCGCAGAGCGAGGTCCAGATTAGTTTGGTACACAGCAGAGCCTGTCTCGAGATTCCGGCCATAGCCCTCGCCCTGATTGCTGACGTGCATCGCTACATCTGCCGCGAGACCGGGAACTAATCCGCCCGCAACGTAGCCATTGAACATCGTGGTCTGGAAGTTGCCGTAGCTCACATCGACGTTGCTGCTGAAACTCTCAGTTGGATCGCGCGTCTCGACCAGCAGCGCGCCGCCGGTCGCATTGCGTCCAAAAAGCGTGCCTTGAGGGCCTTTTAGCGTCTCAATCTGCTGAATGTTGTTGAGCGAGAGCAAGGCAGCGGAAGGCGAAGCAATATAAACGCCGTCAAGATACAGCGCCACGGAATTCTCGACGTTCGGAATCTCCGAACCGACGCCGCGGATGTGCGGGGCCAGCGATCCCTGAGCGGTGGTCATTTGCAGTCCGGGAGTCATGTCCGCGATGGCCGTAATATTGTTCGCTGCCACCGCGGCGAGCTGACTGTCCGAGACCGTGGAAATCGCGATAGGCACGTTCTGCAAGTTCTCCGTGCGCTTCTGGGCGATAACTACGATCTCCGCAAGCGTGCCTTGATCCTCATTGGACGCCGAAGCCAAATCAGCGGCCGAAGCCGCTCCAGCCCAGAGCCATAGCCCAATTGTGGCCACCAACCCATACATTCCCTTCATGTCTCCCCCGTTGCCGGTTACTGTTCGTAACGCTTAGAGATGCTGCGGCGAAGAGCATCTTGTAGTGCTCCCACGAACAAACAGTCGGGCATTGCGCCACGCTGTTGACTTGGGAACGATCTCTCGCAGTGAGCGTACGTGTTGTGTGATCCGTTCGCCAATACCCATTACCTGCTTCCGATGATAGGAACTTCATATAACCAGTTGGCTCTGTATCAATGAGCCACCAAATTATCTACCCTTGGCGAATCATTGGGCTATTTATGAGAATTCAGAGTCATCGCCGAAATTGTTGGAGCGCGGGCCATGACGACTCGTCGTAAAAAACAAGTTCAAGGAGACCTGCAATGGACAAACGCCGCTTTCTGAGTACAGCCGGTGGTGCGTCTTTAGGCTTGATGTTCGGCCCCAGCCTGTTGGCACAGTACGCAACGAAGCCGGTTACCGCTGTCGCCGAGGATGAGGAGTTCTGGGCGGCTGTAAGAGGCCAGTTCCGGCTGACAAGCGACTATATCAATCTCGAGAACGGCTACTACTGCTTCCAACCCCAGCCGGTGCTCGATGCATTCATTGACAATGTGCGCTCGGTCAACCTGGAAGCATCGCATTATATGCGCACGCGGCAAGTCGATGACAAGCTCCGGATCCGAGGAAGGCTCGCCGCGTTTGTGGGATGCTCGCCCGAGGAGTTGATCATTACTCGTAATACCACTGAATCCCTTGACACAGTGATCAGCGGATTCGACTGGAGACCAGGGGACGAAGCGGTCCTCGCCAACCAAGATTATGGCGCGATGATTGACATGTTTAAGTTGCAGGCGCGACGCTTTGGACTGCTAAACCGATTCGTTGATATCCCGATGGACCCGAAGTCGGACGATGAGATCGTGAAGGTATACGCCAACGCGCTGACGCAGAAGACGCGATTGCTGATAATACCCCACATGGTGAACATCACCGGGCACATTTTGCCGGTGCGCACCATTTGCGATATGGCTCACGCGCATGGCGTACCGGTAATGGTCGACGCTGCGCACACCTTCGCCCACCTCGATTATCGACTTCCCGACTTGCACTGTGACTATTACGGGGCCTCGCTCCACAAGTGGCTCGCTACACCGCTCGGCGCCGGAATTCTCTATGTAAGGCGCGACCGCATTGCGAAGCTCTGGCCCATTTATGGTGACGAAAGCGTACCCGCTGGCGATATTCGAAAATTCAATCATACCGGCACGCATCCCGTGCACACCGATCTGACGATCGAGCGCTCTCTCGCGTTCCACGAGATGATTGGCAGTGCGCGCAAGGAGGCGCGACTGCGCTACCTACAGCAGTACTGGACCGGACGGGTACGTGGCTTGAGGAAGATAGTAATGAACACCCCGACCGATGCCAAACGGTCCTGTGCCATCGCGAATGTCGGCGTGCAAGGCATGACGCCGGACGATCTCGCGCGCATTCTTCTAGAGAAGTACAAGGTATACACCGTCGCCATCGATGGCGCGGGCGTTCACGGAGTGCGCGTGACGCCGCAGGTCTATACATCAACGGTGGATCTTGACACCTTCGTACACGCGTTGAAGGAACTGGCGGCGTAGAAGTAAACCAGTTAAACCGCATCTGGAGCAGTTCATGCAAGAGGAACAAATACGTGAAGCCTTGAATACGCACTGGCACGCATCTGCAGCCGGCGATGCAAACGTGGAACACGATATTTACGATAACGATGCCATTTGTGACTATCCTCAGTCAGGTGAACGAATCCTCGGGCGAAATAATTTGCAGGCCTTGCGGAGTCATCATCCAGGCAAGCCGTCGGGCTTCAACGTCAAGCGAATTCTCGGAAAAGGTGATCTATGGATTACGGAATACACAATCACCTACCAAGGGCGACCCACATACACAGTGAGCATTATGGAGTTCCGCAACGGTAAGGTCGTGCACGAGACACAGTATTTCGCGGATCCCTTCGAGGCGCCGGCCTGGAGGAGCCAATGGGTTCAGCGGATCGCGTAACGCCGCATTGAGGAGGGATTGATGAACGGTCTGCGGAATCCCCCACACGACACTTTGCCGTCAGGCGTGAAGAAAATTCGCCGTTTGGGTTCGAAGAGAGGAATGCTTAGCACACGCTAGGTTCCTGAACGACCGGGTTTGGGTATGTTTCCCTATTCAATCACTGCCGGTCATGTCGAGTAATTACTCCGGCCCCGGTTGCTCTCCGTGCCTGAAGTGACCTCAAACCCCTTCCACGATCCGCAAATCTCGCACGACCCCACCCTTCAATGCTGTCAACGCCTCTTGATAGCCGGGGCTAGCATGCGTTGCGAGGGCTTTTGCCACGGAATCAAATTCGATCACCACGGTTCGTTCCAGTTGGCCCTCGTCATACACTTGGGCGGGTGTTCCTCGTGCCAAAAATCGTCCACCGCCCTTTTCGATAGCGGGGCCGGCCAGCTTTGCATAGGCGGCCAGCTTATTGGGATCCGAAATTTCGCGATAGAACGCAATCCAATAGGCTTTAGCCATGGCTTAAGATCCTCCCGTTGAAGACTTCTCGCTAGCGCACATCAGGCCGCGACACCGAGAACCAGCCATGGCTCGCGTCCGGTGAACGCAAAACTGCGTTTATCGTCTTCGACCATCAAGGTGCCCGCAGTATCCGCTAGCCCATTAATATGAGCCTTGGGTCCAATGATACCGGCATGCGTTGTGCATTTCCGTTAGTTCTGAATTGACCTCACTACTTAATCTTCAGCCCCGCCGCGGTTCAGCCCAGACGTCCCTGTCCAGGCTTGGGTTCTTTAAAGACTACTAATCCGCGTAAGCGACTCCGCGATAGACCTTTCCATAGGTCGGTCCCGCGATGGTTGCGAACGATTCTGCCGCGACTGGCCCTGTCAGAGTTGTGGCCTCCAGATCGTCGGTGATCCGGACCACCTTGTTCGGATCCGCGCCTTGATCACCCGATGTGCTCGATGTTGCCGTCGTCGCCCACAGCGTCACCTTGCCGTCTTTATTGACAACCCCCGTCAGATTGCGCAGACCGACAGTCGTCACATCAGGATACTGGCCATCATCACCCGTAAGATTGGAGTCGACCGTGCCGATCAGGCCCTTGGTGAGCACATAGTCGAGCATCCAAACGCCATTCTGCAGGCTCCATTTCTGAAGGCCAGCATGGCTCGCCGCGTCGGTCGCGTTGCCCGAGCCTTCATCCGTCACGTACATCGTGGTGGTATTCGCGAAGAATACTGCGAATGGAGTAAAGTCACCGCCGGTTGCCTTGGCCGAATCGGTCGGGAACCCCGGCACGATGCTGATTGTCGCCGCTGCCGCGTTCGCCAAAGTCGGCAACGAATCGACGGTATACACTGTATCCACCCCGTTGCTGCCACTGCCCTTGGTGAAATAGAGCGCGCCGCCAAACTCGGTCACGCCGCGGTAATTATCATCCTTGCCCGGTTTGTCAGTCTTGGTGCCGAACTTGAGCAGGAGCAGCGGATCGACCTCCGCTGAGT
>Ga0224547_1000082_pt1 | contig 19880 bp, 16 predicted proteins | sample 714P21014metaG_FD_179908 | JGI IMG/M metagenome (GOLD analysis project Ga0224547, IMG submission 179908) | Peat soil microbial communities from Stordalen Mire, Sweden - 717 P2 10-14 | ecosystem: Environmental > Terrestrial > Soil > Wetlands > Peat | place: Sweden: Norrbotten County, Stordalen...
CGGCAGGTTTCAGTTGGCGAGCAGCCCTGGCTGCGGCGCGATTGAGGTCGTCCCCCGGGAGAAGTTCGGGATTCAGGATGTCGAGCCCGAGTGATATCAGGTGCGGGCGGCTCATAGCCGTGACGAGATCGACAATCACGTCGCCGACGACAACCGGCGTGGCAACCGGAGGTGGAGATGTCGAAGCGGACGCGCGCATGCGCGGCAGCTCCTTTCGGCGAACGTAATAGCCCGAACGCGGACGCGATTCGATCAGACCCCGCGCCTCGAGGTGGCGGTAAGCGCGGAGAACCGTGCCTGGACTCACGCGGTGGTTACGAGTGGCGCGCCGAACCGACGGGAGCCGGTCTCCGACGCGCAGTACTTGCTTGTCGATGAGGCTAACTAGTTCAGCAGCAATTTTTCCGTAAGCGGTCATGTGGGGAGCCTCCGGCTCCGTGGCGCTTACGTAGCTTCCCTCTTCGCGGTTGCGGGTCGATTTCGACGGATTCGAGACGCGTTACGAATGAAACGCTCCCCTCACTTTCAGCGGGCTTTGAGCTCGCGGGAGGGCAACTGGCGGAGGCCAACGAACTCCTTTGGCGGCCTAAGCGCTCACGCCGCCGCTAGCCAGCAACCGGGAATTGCTGTCGAAACTGCGGCGATACCGCTTGCAGAAAACGAAGGCGGCGAGCTGCAGCAAGCCGCCATCATGGCTATGTTTAGAATCCCAGCGTCGGGCGCTTACTTGTTCACTACGGCGATGTTGTTAACGACTTGCGTCACGCCGGCCACCTGCTGGACCTCCGACGCGGCCGTTCTCTTCTCAAGGCCCACATCGACCTCACCGTTCAGATATACAACATGGTCGACTGTTTGGACCCTGATCGAATTGGGAGCTCCGAGGTCCGGAGATTGATTCAGCCGTTCCTGGACCTGCGATGTGATCGCCGAATCGTCGCGACAGCTGGCGGAGTCGCATTTTCCAAGTGTTGCACATCCTTCGAGAGCGCCGGCAAGGGTAAGGACTGCGGCCAATGCGTAAAGTGGTGTGGGTATGTTCATTTCAGTCGCCTCTGTGATGGTTTCGGGACAAATGCGTTCAGTGCGCCGCTGGCCAATGCACGATTGCCGTACGGTGTATGCGCTATCCTGCGGACTACCTGTTGTCTTTCTATTTCTGAAGGCGCGGCGAGCATTACGGTTGAAATATGATCCGGCCAGCCGCGGGATTGACCGGTGGGCACCACTCGCCTGGTGAATAATTGGAATCCCGATGAGGCACAGGGCCTTATACCTAAGTATAATGATTGCGGCGAGCGTCGCCGTGCAAGTGTGGAGTCGAGCTTATGCAGCGATCCCTTCTTGTTCCATTGCCGCAATCACGGCGGCACTTTCTCGCAGGCGTCGGCGGCCTTGGTTTGACAGGATTGCTTGGTGCGTCGGCGTGGAGCGGTTCTGAAGATTCTCCCGTTGTCTTTCCCTTCGTCAACGGCGCACGCAATCTGGTTAAGACCTTTCCGCAGAAGGGCGCAATGGTTCTGCAGCGCGCACGGCCGCCGTTGCTGGAAACTCCCTTTGAGGTGTTTGATCAAGGTGTCTTCACGCCCAACGATCGCTTCTACGTGCGCTGGCACCTGGCTAATATTCCTACGGTCGTTGATCCCGCCACGTTTCGGCTCAAGATCCGCGGTCACGTAAGGCAGACGATAAGCCTCACGCTCGATGACTTAGTTCGGAAATTCAAACCGATCGAGATCGCCGCGGTTAACCAATGTTCAGGCAATTCACGCGGATTTTTCACTCCCCGCGTGGCGGGCGGGCAATGGGCGAACGGCGCCATGGGCAATGCCCTGTGGAGGGGCGTGAGCCTGAAGGCATTGTTGGATCGCGCGGGCGTCAAGACGGGGGCGCTTCAAGTCAGATTCAACGGGCTCGATACCGGTATTCTTCCGCAGACACCCGACTTCATGAAATCGCTCGACGTCGATCATTCACTTGATGGAGAAGTGATGGTCGCCTACGCAATGAATGGCAAACCACTGCCGCTCTTGAATGGCTATCCGCTGCGGTTAGTTGTTCCCGGCTGGTATGCGACCTATTGGGTCAAGATGCTCGATGACATAGAAGTGCTGGAAAAGCCCGACGATAACTTTTGGATGTCACGTGCCTACCTGATTCCCGATACGCCTCTTGCGGACGTGGTACCGGGCCAGCAGGGCGTGAAAATGATTCCGATAAATCGTATGCCGCCGCGTTCATTCTTCACAAACGTTCAGGACGGAGCGAGATTCAAGGTTGGCGAGAAAAGGATCGTGAGAGGCATCGCGTTCGGTGGGGATGCGGGACTCGCCAAAGTCTTGTTTTCGGCCGACGGTGGAAGCCATTGGCAGGAGGCGCGACTAGGGCCAGATCACGGCAGATATAGTTTTCGGCAATGGAACGTAGATTTCCGGCTCTCGTCAGCGGATCCACAAAAACTCATGGTCAAGGCGTTCAATACCGCCGGCGCATCGCAGCCCGATCGCGCCAACTGGAATGGATCGGGCTTCATGCGCAATGTCATTGAATCAATTTCAGTCCGATCGGTTTAGCGGACCCGAATGTAAATGCGCAAAAAATCGCAATTCCAGGGTTTGGTATTCGTCACATCAACCGTCGCGATACTTGTCATGGCAAGCGGGCTCGCGTGGTGGAGCTCCGCGAAAGCCGGCTCTACATCGGGCAAGAAGGACGAGGCCTCGCGGCAGTGGGCGATCGTCAGTGTTGAATTGCCGGCAAGCGATGAGAATTTCCCGCCCGGGCTCGGGGCGGACATTGCCACCAGCCAATGCCTGATCTGCCACTCGGCAGGAATGGTGTTGCGACAGCCGCCTCTCACCAAAGAGGAATGGCGCGCCGAGATTATTAAAATGCGTTCTGCGTACGGAGCGCCGATGCCTGACGATCAAGTGGATCGATTGTCGGAATATCTGAAAAGCATTAACGCTCAACATTAAAACCTCGCGGAACTCTGAAGAGTGCCAGCAACCAAAGTGGCAATACCGTGAATAGGCCCACCAGAGTGGTCACGGCTTGGATGTCGTGTAACTGCCATGCTTGCCCGACCGGATCCAACACGGTGCCAGATGTAGAGCTGAGCGTCAGACTCAGGATCGGCGCAATTACGATCGATGAGTAGGCGAGCAATGGTTTCGCCCAATAACCGGGAATGTAGTCGGGCGTTGGGGACAGACGACGGGCATACAACGCAAAGGCCTGCAGGAACACATAGACCGTGAGGTACCAACCAAGAAAATTTGCCAGCGGCACGCCAAAGTAACTGCCGCCATCTCGCCATATCCAGTTACCGGTGATTGTCGACATCTTTGGGTCGATGGTGAGATCCCAGCACACCATAATGAAGCTTGCAATCATTGGCGTTGCGAAGACCAGCCGGCCGGCAAGTCGGCCATTGGTATCACCGAGGATGGCGCGCGCCAGTGTCCAGGAAAGATAACCAACGCCGAAATACAAAGGGCCAATCAGAAGCGGTACCAAGAACAGTCTGGGACCCATTTTTTCGCTGTAGTGATACCAACCGAACGGGAAGCCGGTGAGGATGCTGAGGTTCTCGAAAGCGTTGCTGACTCCCAGGCATAAAACGATGAAAAATGCGATGCCACGCCAGCCATAGGTCGATGCACCGTGAAACAGTCCGAATAACATGAGGCAGCCTGCCAACATTGCGCCGCCGATGGCCTGCGGAAGATGCAACAGGATTGAAGTCAGGTGAGACAATACGCTGCCTGCGGCCAGCAGCCACAAAAGGGGCGATACCCAGTGTGGAGCGATCCGCGATGTCGTCTGGTTTGTCATGCTGGTGCTCATGGAGGCTCCGACGCGTGGTCTGCGGCTTTCGTGAATACTATATAGTCGCCGCGTCATTTAAATAATAGGGGATGCCATGAAGCTAGCTGTGTTCGGGCTTGCGGGATTGATCGTCTCATCCGCCGCGCTCGCCGCCACGCCGAGTCGTACAGCGAATTCACCACCTTTCAAAGTCTACATTTCCGTGGACATGGAAGGCGTTGCCGGCACCGTCACCAGCGACCAGCTAGTCCCTACGGGATTCGAATACGAGAGATTTCGCCGCTTCATGACGGACGAAGCCCTCGCCGCCGTGCGCGCCGCGCAAGAGGCGGGTGCCACCGAGGTGGTGGTCAGTGATTCTCATGGCAACGGAGAAAACCTACTCATTGAATTGTTCCCCAAGGATGTCCGAATCGTGCGGTCATGGCCGCGCCACGGGGCTATGATGGCCGGGCTCGATTCCAGCTTCGCGGCTGCGCTGTTCGTGGGTTATCACGCATCCACGAGCAATCCGAGCGGTGTTCGCGCGCACACCATCTCGAGCGCCCATTTCACGCGGCTGGCCTTGAACGGCACGCCCGTCACCGAAGCTGAGGTGAATGCAGCGTATGCTGGTGATTTGAACGTCCCAATCGTGTTCGCTTCTGGTGACGATGCGGCAATCAAGGAAATCACGGCACGGCTGGGTCCGCTCGACACCGTGGTCACGAAACACAGTCTGGGTTTCCATGCAGCAGAAACTCTGACGCCGACGGCCGCGTGCGAACTCATTCACCAAGGGGTGATCGCCGCTCTAGCCCATCGCAATCAACGTCATCCGTATAAGTTGTCGCATCCCGTTACGCTCGATCTGTCATTCAAAAGCTACATGCCTGCTGAGATCCTGTCGTATCTGCGTTCCGTGGAACGGATCGACTCGCACACGATTCGCTTTGTCGGCCACGACATGAGCGAGGTTACTGATTTTATCGATGTCATCGATTGGTACAATCCCGACATGACGCCGTAGTACTCGAACGAATACTTGACATCCTCCTCTCCCTCAAGGGCCGAGGATTCCTTCTGCAAGACGGCGATGTCCCGCCGTGAGGATATTGTGAGCTGCATTGACGTTACGATCGTGGATCGCTCCGCACACAATGCACTGCCATCCCCTTATTCCAAGATCTTTCCGGCCTTTGGGGCCGGCGCGGCTGTTACACACGCTGCAGGTCTGGGTGGAAAATGCTTCATCGACTTCATCGAACGCGGCAAAGGTCCTCAACCCCAGATCAATGCCCAGACTCGGAACCGAGCGATCGAGGATCGATTGGGCGATCGGTTTATTTCTCTCACCTCTGACTCGCTGCACGCTGGGCACACAGACATTCAGATACCAGCGTCCGCGGCTGTCTTCACTGAAATTACCCGCACGCAATTCGAAGTTGCCCAAACCATAGCTATCCCACAGCGACAACCAACGTCCCGCGAAGTAGATCTGTCCCCGGCGATAGCGAATCGTTCTGACCTTAAAGGGAATCCAGCCCAGGGACCGACGTGCACAGCCGCTCTTGCGCCAGGCCAGTCGGATTTTTTGATACTGTCGGCGCCGCCGCGCGTATTCTTCCGCGATCTCCTGCACCGCGCCGAGCAAGGTTTGTACACTGATCCTCCTGGTCGGCAGCAGGCGCGAGATCTGCGCAACCGAAAGACCCTGGCCCCAGGCGTCCCACACCTGACGCTGCATCTTCTCTGTCATGTAATGTGCCATCGCTTCTCCCTGTGGCACCCCATTACAACCACGTGTTGCGCCGATCGCTAGACCCTACACGATAGGCCGATAACTGGACATCCATACAGTATACTAAAAAGCGATACCATTACACCTCGGCAAACATCGAGAAATGCGAGTCGTGGGAGGCATGCAAGGCTACGCGCGTCGCTATCCCTCGCCGGCCTGAAGGCCAGCGTTCTTGCGGGGAAATATGATGAACCAATAGCTCCATAGCTGGGAAGGGTGACCGATCATGACTAAGATATTCTTCGCGGGCGTCGTTGCTGGATTGATCGGCGGTATTGTCGGGGCGTATGTTCTCATCCATCTTGACAGCTATACCGTGCCGTCGCCGGCATTCGCCGCTACGACGCGCCCGCAGAATGTGATCTCCGCGAATAGGATCCAGCTCGTAGACGTGGGCGGCAAGGTGCGCGCAGAACTCGCGATCTCCAAGGACGGTGGACCTTCTCTCTTTTTCTTCGATACTGCCGGAAGAAATCGCCTGGTGCTGGGGTTATATGCGCCCGCCGAAGGCGAAGCTCCGACCGTCGTACTGAACGATGCTCAACAGCATGCGGCCGGCATATTTCGCTTATTTGGTGCGCACGATACTCCGGTGGTCGTGCTGAAAAGCCAGGGTCGCGACCGCTCAGTCTATGGCCTCAATCCGAACTCAATGGATCCATTTCTGGCCAATTATGCCGACGATGGAAAGAAGACCGATCTATTCGGTAGCTATTAGATGAAACGCGGACTGATTTTGACGTGTATCGCATTGGTTGTTGCCGCCATCGGCTGGCAGTACTACGCAAGGCCGCATCGTGCCCAGTACGTGCTTATCAACGACACCGGACAGCATGAGTACGATCTGGCGTTCAGGATGAGTTTGAAGCTCGCCGAGAAGAAGTCCGGCATAGAAAATGCGCTCGTCTTGCTGGCATCGCTGCCGCCGTCTAAGACCATAGAGCAAACAGCGGCCGAACTCTTTACACAACTGCAGATCGGGGCGCGGCGAAATGGCCGAGGCATCCTCTATGTGTATAGCACCAAAGAAAATCTGCTGAAGATCGAGGTGTCATACGCGCTCGAAGGGGACATTCCAGACATCTACTGCCGCCAGCTCGAGGAGGCGGCAAAGACGTACATGCTCTCCGAAGTGCCTCAGGATTTCATTTCCGAGCTCATTATCACGACCAATCTGCGCGGTGCCGGTTCGATGAGCGCTGCCAGCCAGCCGTCACGTCCCAAGTGGATCAGTGGCGACTTTCTTTCGGGCGGTGGCGGGGCGCTGGTGCACGGTTACGGCAAGACCTTCAGCGACTACGAGGGCGCCATCCGTCGTCTACCGGAGGCGGAATTGACGCAGTTCCTGCCTGCTGCGGACGCCAACGTGTCGGTGGAACGCTATCTTTCGTCACTCGCGGCGGGCATCGGCGATCCGCGACTCCCACTCCTTACGGAGGGGAGCCGACTCTTTCGGGCCATCGTTCCACGAGACGGAGCTCAGCAAGAAAGGATCAGCGAGTTCTTCCGATCCGCTGCGCCCTATCGATTGATATTCGCGGTGGACATCGCGCTCGCAGTTCCGCAACCCAATCACTCGAATTTGCCTCTCGTGCTTCGCCGTGGAACCGACAATCTGTGGTATGTGGACGAAGCGAAGGCTTGGACGTACTTTCACCGCTTCGAGGACAACGTCAATTTTTTCGTGAAGTACTCCGACAATCCCTTCCTTGGGGCATTGCGCGAATTGAAGACACCCAATATGGACCACGCAATCTACGGCGAACACGTCGGCACGCCGGCCTTGCGCGCATACCCCTATTCTCTTGCTGCAGCTATTAAAATGCAGGAAGACAGGATTCGCGAAGCCCCGAAGGAAGCCGCAAACCATGCCGCGCTTGGCGACCTCTACCTGTTCGAGTCGAACTGGCTTTCGAGAGCGATTGCGTCCTATGAGGCGGCGTCAGCTTTAAGTCCGGACGACTTGGCGTATCGGTGGCGACTCATGGATCTTTACCTGAACGCGTCGCAGGTCGACAAAATGCTGGCAGAGCTAAAGTTTCTGTCGGAGCAGTTGCCAAGGGATCAGCAGACGCAAGAGTGGTATCGCTATTATAAGAAAGAGTATGACTTCGGCCGCGACTAAGCCACATCTTAATGCATCAGGTTTGGCGTGCGCCGGCGTTTCGTCGACTCATCGGTTTGGATCGATGCCGTAACCTGCCGCGCAGCGAGCGCCGCTGCCTTGCGCATGATCAATCCCAAACCTTTGGATTGAGCTGCTTTCTGCAATCGTTGTAATTCCATCCGAACGCCGGCGGTATTGGTACCCGCGGCATGGATTTCGGCCAGCGCCAGTGATGCCTGCAGCTGCAAGCTCACGAGACCATGCTGATCAGCTTCGGCGAGAACTTCCCCCGCTCTACGTTCGGCATCCGAGAGGTCTTTTTCCGCCGCCCGCACGCGTGCACCGTCCAGCTGCCATTCGAGCCGATTCATCATGCTGGCGCGATCGATGAGCGCCGCCGCCGCGTCGATCGCCGCGCGCGCAGGGGCGATTTGGCCTTGCAGCAGAAATGCTCGCGCGAGGACTCCCCGCGCCCGGATCTCATCGTTCGCCTTCTTCTCGGTCTGAAATTCCGCGAGCGCAGTGCGCAATAAGCTCACGGCATCCGTTGCTTCATTGGTTTCGCACAGCAACTCAGCCATGGCAAGCTGGGTCTGCGCCAAATCGCCCTTCACGCCGAGCGGCTTCTGCATGGCAAGTGCCTGCTCATAGAGCGCGCGGGCCGCAGACGTGTCTCCCTGCTCGGCTCTTACATGCCCAATCTCAACGAGAGCCGCCGCTTGGTAACCCTTTTCGCCGATGTCGCGAAAGATCCGCAGCGACTGATCGTATTGGCGCAGCGCTTCTCGAAGATCGCCCTGATCCGCGGCCAAGTCACCTGCGTCTGACAGATCGATCGCCTCCAGTTCGGCATTACCGATCTCCCGGGCCATGGCGATAGAACTCTGATTTTGTGCCCAGGCCTCGCGCAGTCGCCCCTGCGCTCGATAAATCTCTCCCAGAATACCCAGCCGCCCGGCCTCGATCGTGCGGGCGCCTATCTCTCGAGACGCGGCCAAAGATTCTCGCTGAAATTGCTCCGCCTTCGCCCATTGCCCTTGCTCTTGAAACACGAACCCGAGATTGCCGAGTTCCCTTGCAATCCCTCGGACATCGCCGATACGGCGCGCAATGGCCAGCGCTTGCTCATACAGGGATTGCGCGGATTCCAAGTTACCTTGGTCCAGCGGGACTTCCGCCATAGTGTGCAGAACTCGCGCCGTGCCCGCCCAATCTCCCACGGTCTGATAGATCGCTCGGGCTTCCTCACAGGCGGCGACGGATTCCGTGAAGCTGCCGACATTTGCCAGGGCACGGCATTGCTGTGTGCGCGCGACCGCAACCAGCAGCTTGGCGCCCGTCAACCGGCCCTTGCGCGCCGCAGAAGCCGCTGCAGCGGCCTGCAAGACGTTGTCCGACAACACGGAGGCCGCATTGACAGTCGCGAGGTCGACGCGAGGATCCAGGTCCGCCTCGCGCGGGAGTCTGCGCAGCCTTTCAAGCGTGGCCATGGCATCCTTCCCGTGACCTGCACCAGCTTGCGCATTCACGAGAGCGAGTCCGTATTCGGGGTTGTCAGGGAAAAAGTTGAACAAGGTCCGATAGGCCTCGATCGCGTTCGGCCAGTCCCGGCTTGCCTCGTAGTAGCCGCCTTCGACGAGCAGATGATTCTCCCGGCTGAGTAGGCGGGCGGTGTCCAACGCAGCTTTCGCTTCCTCGCGGCCCTTGGCATCATAGCCGAGTGTGAGCCATGCCTGAGCCAGCGCGGCATGCGCCATGGGATACCCGGGATCGACGTTCACTGCCTTCGACAGCAGGTCCCGAGCCCCCAGCGCGTCAAATGCACGCAGCCTGGCCAGACCCTCCGAATAGAGTCTTGCGGCCGCGGGGTTCGACGGCAGCGAATTCTGAACGGCGGCGGATTCTGCAGGTAACACCGTCGGCAGTCCGAGTCGATCGCGCAGGCGCGCCCCGGATCTGGAGACGAGGTCGAGCAGTTGGCGCTCCGAGCCTTCCTCGGAAACGCTCGTGAGAGTCTCGCCGCGCGAGGCGTCCTGTAAGCGTAGATCGATACGAATGTGGTCGGATCCCACCGCGCCCAAATCAAGGTACGAGCCCGATACGATGAAGTCGCTGCCCAGACGTTGCCGTACTGCCTTGAGCGTATCGGGGGATAGGGTGGCAACGTCCGGCAATGCGAGTTCCATGCGCGCGCGCGCGATCGTCTCGCCCGGTAGCATACGCACGTTCCCGCCTGCGGCCAGTTCGGTGGTCAGCATCTCCGACAGGGCTGTGGCCAGCCACGCAGTGTCTTCGCGGCCGGAAAGGTTCTTGAAGCCCAATACAGCAACTGCGGGCCGCGTCGGCACGGGAGTTGCGACCGACGCGGGATGGGCGCGCATCGCTTGAAGTCGCTGTAATTCCCACGCCGCAACGACGCCTGCCACCGCGAGAGCGAACACGGCCACCGTCAACGATTCGCGGTGCCGGCGCATAAACTTGAGCGACCGATAGACGACAGCCGTACGCCGCGCGGTTACCGGCATCCCGGCCTGGTACCGGCCGATGTCATCGGACATTTCGCGCGCGGAAAGATACCGGCGTTCCGGCTCCTTACAGAGCGCCTTCATCACGATTGCGTCCAAGTCGCCGCGCAATTCTCGAGCGAGTCGCGCCGGTCGCCGATCGCGCGCCGCTGCCGCTGGACTTGGCAGCGGCGCGACCGTCGCCGGCGAAGCGCATTCGCCGGATTCGTTGCTTTCGTTCCGACCCGCGGCCACGCTGGGGCGCACCGGTTCGTCATTGCAAACCAGCTTCTCCAAGTCGAGTAGCGAGTCATTGTCGACGTGATACGGGTGACGACCGCACAACAGCACATACAGCAGAACGCCCAGAGAGTAGATGTCCGTGGCGGCAGTCAGCGGTTCTCCGCGCACCTGCTCGGGACTTGCGTATTCCGGCGTCATGGCCCGCATGCCGCTGAGCGTGACCAGCGTGGCGAGAGAGAAGCGCTGCGGATCGCGCAGCTTGGCGATCCCAAAATCCAGCAACCGCGGCACGCCCTCGTTCGTGACCAGGATATTGTTGGGCTTAAGATCGCGATGAATCACGCCGTTGCGATGCGCGTAGTCCACGGCATCGCACAGCGCGCGGAAAATGCGCAATCTCTCCGTGATCGGGAGCGCGTGCTCGTCACAATAGCGATCGATCGGCGCGCCTTCGACGTAGTCCATGACGAGATAGGGCATGCCCTCATCCGTCGATCCACCGTCGAGTAGTCTTACGATATTCGGATGGTCCAGATCCGCGAGCGTCTGACGCTCCATGCGAAAGCGCTGCAGGATGTCGGCACCGTCGCCGAGGAGCCGCAGTATTTTGATCGCGACGCGCTTCTGGTACTGCTGATCGGCACGTTCCGCAAGATAGACGATCGACGTCCCGCCACGCCCCGCCTCCGCCAGGACGCGGTAGTCCCCGACGCACTTGCCGATCATGTTGAGGTCGAATGCTGGATGCCACAGCGCCGCGCCGGCATTCTCCAAAAGGCTGTCCGCCCGATCGTGGCTTGCGAGCAGCGACTCGACCTCGGTGCGCAACTCATCGTCGGCACCGCAAGTTTCCCGCACGAAGGCCTCCCGGACCGCGGGATCATGCTCCAGGGCGAGTGTAAAGACATCCTTGGTGCGAGCCCAATTCTCGGCCATTCAGCATTCTTCCCCGCGAAGCTCTCGCGCCAACCATGCTTTGGCGATGTTCCATTCGCGCTTGACGGTCGACGGCGAGATTCCGACAACTCCCGCCGTATCTTCGATGCTCAAGCCTGAAAAAAAGCGCAGCTCCACTATGCGCGCCTGCTGTAAATCGCGCGCCGCGAGCGCATTCAGCGCTTCGTCGAGCGAGACCACGTCTGCCGCCCGCTGAACCATCGGAAGCATCTCATGATCGAGCGAGACGCGGTCAGCTCCGCCGCCGCGCTTGGCCGCGTGCCGGCTCCGGCAATGATCGACCAATATGCGTCGCATGAGCGGTGCGGCCACACCAAGAAACTGATTCCTGTTGTCCCATTTCACTTCCCTCTGTTGAGCGAGACGCAAGTACGCCTCGTGAACGAGGGCTGTGGGTTGCAAGGTGTGGCCGGCACGCTCGCGCCGAAGATAAATCGCCGCCAAGCGTCGCAGTTCGGCGTATACCGACTCGACCGCCTCCTCGGGAATCGGGGGCAAGGATGCGTTAGCCATTCAGGCGCGGCAGTTTCATTATTATGTCAAGCACCCGCCTTGGCCCGGCGTTCGAGCATTCGGGCCGAAATTTCTAGCCGGCGCACCCAGGGATCATGCAGACATCCCCTCAAGCCGATCTTAGGCTTCAGGATAAAGAGTGTCCAACATGAAACCGGCGCCGGCGGCCTTGCGCAACCGAGCGCAATCATAAAGAAGGGGCGCGTCCATTTGCATGGCCGCGCCCCGAGATGACCGGCGGCGAGACTACTGGACCGCGACACCCACTTGGGTGGCCTGCGCTTGGTCGAAGACTCGGCCGTGCTTATCCCTCGCCGGTGAAATGGTGAGGCTGTAGTTGCCGGCACTCGGCCAGGTCAGATTGAGTGCCGTCGCTTTCGAGGGCACGCCCCAGCAATCCGCTTGGCCCGCCTGCAGACTGCACGCGGCGCCCGCGTCCGCGGCTGATGTTTTACCGCTGTTGGATTGGGTCTCCCCAAGCGACAGTTTCACCGGCTTGATGGCCGGCGCGTCCACCTTGCGCGATGGACCATCGGGTGTCCCGTTGGCCGCCGTCGCACCGCCGGTCCACGCCACGCTGTACTCCACGGGATCTGCATACGGATAGCAATTCGGCATGCTTAGCATGTAGGCAGCCGGCTGGCCGTGGGCCGGCTGAGTGCTCCCTTGCACTGCCGCAATCAGCGCCGTGGAATGAGCCAGGTCCTTGAAGTAAAGGTGCTTGGGCGGCGATTGGCTCACCAGTCGAAATTTCTTTTGAAACTGAATTTTATCCACGATCAACACGTCGGCGCGAAGGTCGAGTCCCCAGTCAACATCGGCGGTGAGCGCGAAATTCTGCTGCGCCGAGTTCTGCCCCAACGTCGTCTGCGTGGCTGAAGCGGAGTAGCAGCCGGCGATCTCGCCGGTCAGATAGGGCTGAGGGCCCGCCCGAACGCTCAATGCGTCCACTTCGAAATCGAGCTGTAGCGCCGCATACACAGCGGGGACTACATGGATGCGCCCGTTCAATTGCACGGATTCAGCTGACGTGTCGGGGACCGGAATGCCGTGGTCGTGCAACTGGCAATCCTTCCCATCACATTGAAAATCGAAGCCGGTTTTGTGCTGGGCAAGCAGTGTGACGTTTCCGTTGAGCGTGCCCTGGCCGTTGACATCCAAAGTTCCGTCCATGTAAACGCTGACGTCCATCTCAGCAACCGGGACGCCGAGGATGACGATGGGAATCACCTCAACGGGAATTTTGAGGCCTCCACCGGGTGGCACTGTGAAAGACTGGTCGAACTGGCCTTTCGCATTGACCGACACCGTGAGTTTGCTGCCCACGGTCAGATCGCCGTTCCCGCCGATGTCCTTCGGCCGGATGACGAACGGCAAGCAAGGAATGTAGAACATGTCCACTTGCGTCGTGAAGTCCGCCGTAACCGGAATCCCCACGGTGACGGAGCCGCTGACCTCGCCGGAAGCGGAGCCGTTATCGTTCTTGGTGCTGCCCTTCTTGTCGAAGGCGAGCACAGGCATGGTGGGGCTAATGGCAAACTTGACCGGGATATTGGGCAAGGTCAGGGTATTGTCAGCCATGCAGTTCAGCAATTGGCCCCAGGCGTGGGTGGCATCAGCGCTGACTTTTTGCCAATCCTGTTGGGCCTGCTTGAGCAACGCTGCGCTCTGCCGCGACGCTTCGTCTACGGCGTGCTCACCGGCCTGTTCCGCACAATTGATCGAGAGGCTATGGCAGCCCGTGTGGCCGTCGCCTCTGCTCGCGGCGCCCTTGGCCGATGCGGGCTCAGGATGTGTCTTCACCCACTCGGCCGCCAATTGAACGTTGACGATGTAGTGATCAATCTGATCCGGCGGCAAGTTCATGGCGTGCATGACGAGAAAATCCTTGACCTCCTCGGGCACATTCGTCGCTTGCTTGATGCCGTCGATACCGCGCAAGTGAACCAAATTACTGTTCACGCTGGTCGGTTTCGACTTACCGCGCATCAAAGGCGCGCCCGGGGTGGCGGCGTCCTGCATTTGCGGAGTTCCATAAGAAACCTGCGGCAGCCCGAGAGCGCCGGCCAACGCGGCCGATTCCGCACTCTTCACGGATTGTTGCGGGACTTTCGCAGCGGTTCGCTCGGCAGTAGTCGCCGGCGTTTCCAGCGCACCGCCGGCGCGCACCGCGACCGGCGCGGTACTGGCGGGGGCAGATGCCGCGAGGTTCGGCGATGTGGCTGCGGGCACTGGGGTGGCCGGCGGACTCGCCGCAAGAGCCGACGCACTCGCCGCCGGCGCGCCGGCGTCAATGATCGCGCAACATGCCGAGCGTCCATCCAAGGACACCTGCTTAGCGCTAAAATTCGCATACACGGGCGCACCAATACGCAGCTCGCGCAGCAGCGACACATTCGGCGCCTTGAACTGAAACGCACGCGCGCTCGCATTGTCTTTCGCCATGACCACCCCGGTGCGCGCGTCAATCGCGGTCACCGTACAGCACGGGTTGGCTGCCTGCGCTTGCAGACTTATGCCGAGGAGTAGGAATCCCAAAATACGAATGCGTTTCATAACGACTCCGTGTGGTTTCATCTGCATGTAACGCGCAAACGCGCAGGAATTTAGGTCAGAGAAAATAAATATTTTTCTGCCCTCGACATCCGCGATCTTTCCTGTGCTCATTTTTTAGCACGCGCACATCCCGTTGCGAGTTAGCTCAATTCATGGAGGAAGGATCCCTAAGCTGCCCGGTCATTTTTCGCGCAGAGCTTGCAGCGCTTCTTTCGCATCCGGATCTCCTCGGGTGGCTGCTTTGCGAAACCATCGGATCGCCTCGGCGCGATCTTGCGCGACGCCCAGGCCCCGCAGGTACATCATTCCGATGTTTCGCTCAGCAACTTCGTTTCCCTGGTCGGCGGCCTTGCGAAACCAAAGCAGCGCCTGCGTGTAGTCTTGCATTACGCCCCAACCGGACAAATAGAAAAATCCTATGTCGTTCTCAGCCTCATAATTGCCCTGGGCAGCGGCCAAACGGTACCAGCGCAGCGCCTCGCCGTAGTCTTGTGAAACGCCTTCGCCCATGCCGTAAAGATTACCGATGGCGACTTGTGCGAGCGCATTTCCCCGGGTAGCGGCCTGACGGTACCAGCGCATGGCCTCGGCGTAGTTTTGCTGTTGCTCAAACTGCTTGCCGGCACGATATGCCTCGTCGGCCGATAGGAGCGGCGCCGGAACAGACACCGGCGCCGGCTGAATCTCGGCAGGCCGCGCCGCGACGAGATTTGCCGTGCAAAGCGCGGCGATCATTGTCATGCTCAAACTCGGCACCAACATATGTTGTCGACTCATGCTTCGTATCATCCACGCCCCTTAGCCTTTAGAGAGTAGATCCCTGCTCCAGGTAGAGCTTCGCGTACGCGGTGATGTCGAATTTCACCGCCTGGAAGACATCCTTGCATCCCCAATCGGTATGCTGGCCGTTCAAACATTCGCGGATAAACGCGGGCTCGAGCCAACTCGGCACTCGCTCAATCTTCAGCGACGTGATCTGCGGATTGGAGAGTATTGCGGTGGCCTGAAGCAAATTGGCCGCCGTGACAGTGGTGGATCCCGACGCACTGGAGTATTTCACGTCGGCAACCAGTGGCGATTCGATCACCATGCTGCCGCTCGTTTGAAATTGCGGGAAGCCGCGGGTCTCGCGGTATTGCACGTCGAGCTGCAGCTTGAGCGTCAGGTTCGGACAGGTGACCTGCTGAATCGATGGGTTCGAAAAATCGATGTGCTTGCCGTCATTATTGATGTTCGGGGGAAGAAACTGTTGAATCCCCGTTTGCAACACCTGCTGCAGAAACCCGGCGTTCGCGAGCTTACAGGGATCGACTGTTTTATCTCTGACAACGGCCGGTGGATTGATGCCCACGGGGAGATTAAGGTTTTGCGACACTGGCGCCGCGTGGGAACTGGCCGGTGCACCCGGATCAGCGACGCCGCCCGCCGGCGCCACGCCGATGATCTGTCCGCCGGCGCTTTTTCCGTCCAATGACACTTCAGAGGCTGCGAAGTTGGCGAAAACCGGCTGCCCCACGCGCAGCATACGCAGCGCGTTCAAATCGCGAAGCCTGAAAGTGAAAGAGCGCCCAGTCGCACTCTCCTTGGCGGTGATCACCCCGCTGCGCGCGTCGATCGCGGTCACCGTGCAACAGGGACTCGCGGCGTGCACAGATAGGCTGATTGCAAGCAATGCGAGGGCGAGAACGGCGAGACGCTTCACGGGAATTCCTTGACGTTGAGGCTAGAAATGAATCAACTTGTTGAGTGCATCCTTCGCCTTCTGTGCCGCATCACTGACAGGATTCGGGATCGGGGGCGGAGTTTGCGCCCCGTTATTCGGTGCGCCGCCGTTCTGGTTAGGCGGCGCGGTGCCCGCGGCACCACCCGCCACGTTGCCGATTGAATTACCGAATGAACTGCCGGAGGCGTTCCCCGCCGAGAGATTCTGAAATCCACTGTCGATCGCCTGCGCGGTGCTGCTGATTTGCGTCGACAAAGTCTGCAGGGCAGCCAGCGCTGCCTGCGGATCAGATGCCTGCTTCAGGCTCATAAACGATTTATTGATGGCCTGCGCCTTGGCCGCGAGATCGCCAAACATATTCAATCCAACGAATAACAGGTTTAGATTTCGAAACTCCCCGGAGAAACTCGGTACCTGCTGTCCCATCAGGCCCACGGAACTTTGCAGATCCGCAACTAGAGCGGCGCAACAGGATTGCACCGTGGCACTCGGAGGCACACTGGAGTCCTGCGAGAAATTGGTGGCCTGCGCGCTCGTGTCCTGCGAGAAATTGCCGGCCGGCGCGTTCGGGTCCTGCGAGAAATTGGCGGACTGCGCGTTCGGGTCCTGCGAGACGGAATTCGCCGTGGCCGGCGCCACGGCCGCATTCTGCGAAAACGTATTTGAGGATGAGAGTGAGTTCGCCGATGATGCTGGGCCGCTCGCCGGGTTCGGTGCTGGGCTGCTCGCCGCGTTGCCGAAGCTTGCCGGCGCCGAACTCGCCGATCCAACTGAAGGGCTGGCGTTGCCCGCACTGCCCGAGGCGGCGCCGGCGCTGCCGAGTTTCGCTTGCAGGGCGCCCACCTGATTTCTCATTTGATCGAGGTGACCGCGAAGCGGGCCGCCATAAGCCGGCACGAGCGGGGCATCCACGATGCCTTTGGCTGTGTACTGCGCCGGGACTATCCGGTAGTGATAGATCATGCCGTGGCCTCCCACAACATAGGCACGGTCGCGGCGCGGCGCGCTAAACTCCTCAATACTCGCGGGCAACGCGAGACTTTGTGACACCCAGTGCAATCCGCCGTCCACCGTGAAGCTGCAGGTGTACGAGTAGCAGCTCAATCCGACGCGCGGATCTGCGAATCGTGGATTGCCGGGGAGGCTGCCTGTCGCCCCCTGCCAGGTACGCCCGCCATCAGCCGAGAAGATGGCGCCGCCGCCCTTTAAACGCACGACGCCATGGTTTTCGTCCTGGAATACCACCCCGGTGGCCGGGGCCAGCTCGGTCGAGGCAAAGATCACACGCCACGTCGCACCGCCATCTTCCGACTTCGCAACCAGAGTGAATCCGTCATTGAATGAACCGCCTACCCCATAGCCGATCCGCGGGGTCGGAAAATTCAGGTCATTGATCATGCAACCGACGTTGCGCGTCAAACCGTTGACTTGCAGCGAAGTCTCGCACTGAAAGACGTTCTTCCATGACCGGCCGCCATCGTGGGTCGCCGCAATAGTCGATCCACTGTACGGGCCGAACGACTCGAAGCCGTCATTCGGCGACGTGAAAGTGTACCTCCCAAAATCGCCGAGATAAGTACCGACCACCTGCCAGTTCGTTCCATCGGTCGTGCGCAGCAGATTACCCCCTTGCCGCGCCCACCCGTGCGTCGCATCCAGAAAATGCAGATCCTTGATCTCAGGATCACTTGAATTCGGATTGCCGAGTTGTAGGTTCCAATGTTGTCCGCCGTCGACGGTGTGCAGGAGCATGCCGCCCGCGCCCCTCCCGGAGACCCAACCGACCTGGTCATTCACGAAAAAGGCATTGTAAAAAGTCACGTCGTCGGGGTAATTCATCGGCTCGAAGATGCCCTTGTACTTCTGAGCTGACGCCGACGCGGCCGCCGGAGCGCGCTGAGCAAAGCACGTCACAGAGACGGTAGACATCAGCGCCACGACACCGAGCAGCGCGCACGTGCGCACGATAGTTCGAACAGCCATGAGAACCTCCATTCATCCAATCCGACATCTAACGCATAACGCGCAAAATCGGCGGAAAGTAGGTCAGCTGTTCGAAATTAGTTTTTTGGCGATCGCGGCATACCTCTACCATCTCGGCATCCGCGGTGTGCCGCGAGTCCGCATTGCTGGGACACGCTTCGGCAGGATTGCTGCCAATTGACCCACTTTCTCCTGTTCCTACGCGTTATGCAGCAGACGGGCACGTCGGCAGGTTGCCCGCCGAATTGCCACTGGGCGGCGCAACAGAGGCTCCGGACTCTGACCGCGCCCAAGCGAACCACACAGGAGAAATTCATCATGAAGCCTTCAAACGCCATCATTCAATCAAGGCTTTTTGCCGCGCTACTCGCGCTGGGACTGTCAATCGCGTTTGCAATCGCGGCGAGCGTTGTCTCCTCGGTAGCGAGGGCTGCCCCGCCGCCACAGTGTCCCGCGGGTAAGATTATCGATTTGCAGACGCATGCGTGCGTTCCTGTTAAACCTCCCGCTGCGCCAGCGGCCCCGACGCCGGTGCTCAAGGCGCCCATTGCAACCGTCCACCTCCCTGCGAATGGCGGCAAACCAAACTGCCCCCAGCCACCGCCATGTCCTTCAAACGCCGGTACTTGCCAACTAATTGCAGGGTGCATGACCGCTACGCCTGCGACGTGTGCGCCCGGATACTATGGCCTCGCCTGCGCCGCTTGCCCCGGCGGCGCGAAAAACAGCTGCTCATCGAATGGCTATTGCAATCAGGGCATGTCTGGTAGCGGCGCTTGCAATTGCTATGCGGGTTTTACCGGAGCTGCCTGCCAATACAGCAATGCCATCACGTGTAGTGGTCACGGGTCTGCGAACTTCAATGGCAGCTGCGTTTGCGAGTCGGGGTACAGTGGACCGTCATGCAAGTCATAGGTTGCAGAGTTCCCGGATACCGCTGAGAATGTCTCTGCTCATAGGAGGATGTGGTTGCGAGGCGCATCAAATCCGGTGCGGTGTCGATATAGAATTGGTGTAGTCGTGAATGTAAATCGTCTGCTTTGGTCAGGAGTGATACTCATCGCGCTAGCGCCGGCTTGGAGCGCGCCACCCTCGGCCGCGCTGACTTCATCAGCGGTACCTCACCATGGCGGCTACCAAATCTTAAATCAATTTACGGTGGATCCGGAGCGACATGCCGTGATATCGCTGCCGGCCGACACCCGCGCGGGCGATCTGCTGTGGATTCGTCCGCTGCGACTAAATGCGGATGAATATCTTGTGCTGCAAAAGTGCAATTCCGCAGATTGCTCCGCCGCTCAAGTGATGCGCGCGTGGAACGCCGCAGGCGCCATGGGCCCGTATCCGATCTTGTCTAACAAAGTCCGCGTCGAAGCAGGCCAAACATATATGGTTTGGATGCAACGCATTTCCATTAAGGGTGGTGACAGCTTCTCGTTATATAGGAGGGACAGTCCGCCCCTGGTGTTTGCACCGACGGGCCCCGCTAGACTTTTCTCGGCTGCCGACCTCAAAGGCGCACGGCAATCCGGACCAACGCCGGTCGCGAAGTCGACCACAGATGGAACCGCATTCGTGGGCACATTTGAGGGCGGCTCCGTGGTGAGGATGGAAATTCTGCGCCCACAGAGCGCGCACTAAGATTCGGGGGCGAGAAACGGACCCGTAGGCAAATGCTTACGA